>JGI24158J21664_10002592_pt1 | contig 22122 bp, 16 predicted proteins | sample Ectturendosymbi3_FD_21664 | JGI IMG/M metagenome (IMG submission 21664)
TAGATAGATAGATAGATAGATAGATAGATAGATAGATAGATAGATAGATAGATAGATAGATAGATAGATAGATAGATAGATAGATAGATAGATTTATATGGCGGTACTGAATTAATTTCGCTAGATATGCTCGATGAAACAGAAAAAAACGCCGGGGCACCGAAAAAACACAGAGGTTATCTAGTCAGGTGCCCCAATAAAGCATCTTGAATATCACAATCAAACACTCACAAACTGAAATGAGTCTTGTTTTAATTGTCAATCATGAGTCTTGCTTTTTCAGCTTGTCGCCGCCTTTCTCATCATTAATTTTTCTATTTTTTGCTTTTTAACCCTCCATGTTTCGTCAAATTTTCTTCCCTACTGGTTGTAATCTCCGGTAAGCCCACCGCATGTCTTTTTAATAGCTTACTCATTCCAGGGGATCAAACGAAAAATTTAAGGGATATGATGGCGGCATACCTACTTTACAGATTTAAACATTTATATATGTTAAAGTTTTGTGTACTGTAGTATCCCCGTCTAACTAAAAGGTATACATACTGCATATAGCAGGCTATAATAATAAATCTGATAATATGATCTCAGTGGTGTAAAGAACGTTTCATTGTTGACTTCACGTTTCAGTGGTGGTTTAACTCTCTTAGAATATATAAAAGGCTTTCAACGTTAATTCTCTCGGCACTTGCGCGGGGCCCTATATAGGTGTGGATATCCATTTTGAAAAAATATCTTAAACAGGTGTGAAACCCGCTCTGGTTGAGAAGCGCTGGCTTGCAGTCTTCGTTGTGACTTGCAAACTTGGTATAGCTGGTGGGTTGGACATCTTCCAATTACACGTGGATAGAGTTGTATCTTGCCTTTGTTCGTTAATCAACAGAACCATCGCCAGAAGGTCTTTAATTGGGGGACTTTACGTTTCTATAGGGGAATTGACATTTTAAAAATTGACAAAAATCCACTGATTTATAGTGTTTCACATTTCACATTGNAGGGCTTATGGCTTTGTTTGGGGGTCTAAGTCCACCAACGCCCCCCGTGGCGACGGGACTGGTTACCACCAGACGTCTGTTTCTAAAACTGTATTACCAAGCCATGCCAGGTGAGACATAAGCCTTTTTAATGCTCAACAGTGATTACAACTTCTTACGTTCGAAGGTACTTACGCTGACCAACTTTATTCAGTACAGCCATTGCCAAGTTGTACAGCTGTTTCGATACGCCCCTTGTAATGAAAGCCTTCACCACAATCATATCTAAACATACCATCTACCCTTGCGCTAGGTTTTCAGATTAAGGTTCTTGCCTCATATTCATCAAAATGGAGCAACACCTTTTCTAAGTTTTTCTTGTTGAATCTTGTTTCTATGACTGCAAATGTTAAGTATATCGTTGAACTATCGGCTGGTAGTTGGATATGATTGTGGTGAAGGCTTTCTTTCAGCCAGCCTATCGGCTGGCTCCGATTCACTCTACTTGCAGTTCAAACCAACAATCTGAGCTAAAAGTTACACACGCAAACACACCAACTGCACTATCTCGCTTCAACAAGGTCATTTTCCGACACGCATGCAGAAAAACAGCCGTTGTATTGAAACTGAGTAAATTTACCTTTGTAGAGTTCTTCATTTCAACCGCCAAAATTTAATGTTGATAAGCCCACCTAATGGCTAGGATACAGCTTATGGAACACATTGAAAATATCCCACTGAACATTAAAAAATAGCATGAGATGTGCCAAGAAATGCTTTTTAATAATTTTGGCGACAGCAATTAGCGGAATGCCAACGTCTGAAATATGGTTCCCACCCGGGCAGTTGAGGTGAACGCTCTTTCCCAAGGAGCGCTACTGCGATTCACTCAGTGTCGGTTAATCGAACGCCCAACATTCCAATTGAGAGGCGGACATTCTACCACTGGGCTATCGCTGCCCCGGCAAAATTTTCGTCGCCAATGCCTAGACGTCAGGTAATATTATAATGTGCCATTTGGGCGTTACTGAAAAACCAACAATAAGAGAAAATTTGATTTCAAGCTAATCTTCATTGTTCACCGTGATTTCATGCAAAGCCTTTTCCATCAGATTTTGAGAGGGGGGCAATATAAGTCACGAACAACCGAAGCCTCAATGTTTGCTAGTCTGCGGTCGAATGTCATCTCTTTCCTTTGTTCAAAGAAATTTTGACCGGGAAGGCGGAAATGGCTTTGTCTGGCGAGAAAGGTGTAGGGACTGGGGCACAATTGCCCCCGAGTAAGTGTGTTGAAAAAGATTCGATTTCAAGACAAACACTGGGCAACTTTAGCACATTGGATTTTACCTGACTTTTGAGTAAACGTGTCATCGATTCGCTCAGTTTTTTTAGGCTAGCCTACCAGTTTAGGGCTAAATACAAAACTTGAAAAAAGTTAGGACTTTTAAAAATGTTTTTAAAAATAATAACGGAAAGCTAGAACTGTTAAGCTTCTTTCAAATGTTAATTTTAATCAGAAAAATGCCGCCCCCAAAAAGGTGTCGTCCGGGGCCCGCGGCACCCCCTCTTGCTACGCCACTGATGTAGAGAAGCTACTATTCTGTGCATTTTCGTAAAACTGCGGTAAACAGCTTGATTTAGCATTAAGCTTTAGCTAATAATAATAATGCCCACCCGCCCGCTAGTCGGTGCTGCTACCCAATAATACATTTGTTTCTTTGGTAAGCAGTAAGCACTGCACGGAGTTGCTGTAGATTCTTATTGCGAACAATATAGCCACAAATTTTGATTACATTGTTGTGTTCGACGTTTGAGCTTGTTTGTAAGCCATCACCAGGAATACAAAAAAATCTTGATGATGGCTTACGACTAAGCTGAAAGGCAAAGAAACGTCGAATAAAATAATTAGATATTATAGGAAGTGACTACGGATACACCTGGCCTGACGCAATTCAAACAAAAGGGTCAGTTTATCATTAAAACGGCGTAGATCTCGTAGCCTAGGGGTTATGCTTTACGGCTGCTATGCCAATGGTTTTCGGTTCGACTCTCACCCTGGCGACTTCACTTTTTTTTACTTTTTTTGAGGCTTCCGTGTTACCTTTACGGGTTAGCGTTAGGTTAGGGTTAGGTTAACCTTAGCATACTGCTTAGGGATAGGTTATCATTAGGTTAGGGTTAGCCTTAGCTTAGGGTTAGTTTAGCATTAGGTTAGGGTTAGGTTAACAGGATTAGGTTTAGGGCTATGGTTAAGGTTAGGTTTTGGGTTTATCTTTTACATTTACTTCGTTCTACTAAACCAAGCCTACTGCACTCTCGTCGTGCGTTACTCTTACTGTTACGTCACAGGTGGCGTATGAATAAGTTTTCAAATTTTAAGATCCACCGGCGTTTCTATAGCCAAGCCCAATCCACTGCCTAAAATATAAGGCAGTGGCTACAGACAGAGAGCCACCGTGGATCTTCTTATTTGAAACCCTATTCGACCGGCACCTATATGTGACAGTGAGTAATGCACAACAAGAGTGCACTAGTCTTGGGATAAACATACTGAACGTACAAGGTAAACCCTAATCCTAAAACCTTAAACCGGTATCCTGTGAAAAAGGCGGAATTCCGTAAACAGTGGAGCTTGGTTTCGGAAGCTTGATGACGTAACCAGAGTCGCTAAAACTAATATTTTATGTTCAGCAATGAGAACTAAATGGTAGTAAAAATAACTTTACTACAAAAGGTGATATTTAATTACACTACGGTAAAAGAAGTCTATTCTGAAGTTGATAATTTTTGGTTATCTGAGTTTCACATCGGTACAGGGACAAAAAAATAGGTTTCAATGGTTGTGAATGTATAACATTTTTAAACATTGCAAACATCCATGCATTAGATATTTGGGGGAAGTGCATATTAATTTGCAATAATGAAATATTTTTCCTTTGCTTTTTTTCCATTTCTTCTTCTTGCAACGCAACTTTTTTCAACTCCGGTTACGTCATCAAACCTCTGCAACCAAGCTCTGCTATTTACGGAGCTTTGCCGTTTACAGGGCACCCCTTAAACTTAACCTTGACTCTAACCGTAGTCTTAACGCTGTCTTAATGCTAACCCCTGAACCTGAACTTTAAAACATTTTTTAAAAAAGTAAGAAGTGTCCCATGAATTGAAACATGCAACAAGCCACTATAGTATTTACTGTACCAAAACAAAAGTTGCCAAGGTGAGAGCCAAACCGAAAACCAATGGCATAGCAGACTTGAAATGCATATCTGCTACGCTATCAGGACAATGATGCTTGAGTGACAAAGTGACTGTTTTATTAAAACTGCATCATGCAAGGTGGTGTGGTCGAATAAGGTTTGAAATAAGAAGATCCACAGGTGGTTCTGTAGCCACTTCCTTTTTTTAATGTTGTAATATGGCCCTATATTGCTCATCTTGTGCATGCCCACTGTTTATTCTATCAGAGATTTAATTCATCATAATTTCCAAAATTTGACAGCAAACCAAATTTACAGTAAATGGATTGAAATTTTTATGCACTTGACATGTGTCAGTTTTGTATTGCCCAAACGCTAGGGATTATTAGACTTATCCCATTGTTGAGTATGGCTATAGCCTAGCCTAGTAATAATATTGTTGACACCAGTAAACCAACTAGGCTTTTGTGTTTGAGTATGTAGACTACTGGATAAAAGTGGTGGAATCTCTTGTGTGCGATGAAACACCTTGTGAGTCATAGAATTTGTTATAGACTACTTAGTTTTATTGCTGGTCATAAATGTTTCACACAGTATTCACATTAAGTATATGATTTATCAATTCTCATACCTTTATGTGGAATGTATGTTTCTGTTGCATTATTTGCATGCATGTTCAGCCTTGCATGTTTAGGGAGTAATATTTTACCTTGTTTTTTTAGTCACAATACTCACTTTCTTGTGGTACATTATAATACACACTTGCACAACATATAGCCCGCAAGCTGCATGCGGCCCGTGAAAGCTTTTTTACAGCCCGGTAGAGCTTTTCCAATTGTAGAAAATGTTGCAAAAGCTCGACCTCAAATAAGTATTAAGTATGTCATTCCAAAGTTTCACCCATACTACAACAAAATCTACACTTTGAAATGAAATAGACTTTTGAGGCCATCGGCAAATTTATGTTGATAATTTGGTCCTTCAAGTTTTCGGAGTTGAGCAGGCCTGATCTAAAACAACAGATATCTGCTGGGGAAGATACTGTAAACGGATCTGTGATAACATTCATGGAGTGAAAAATTACACCTTGCGCAACAAATAAAGCTGAAAATGCACTGGCAAAATTTTTTACTCATTAGAATTTATTTTCCCCATGAGTTAATAATACTAAACAATTTATGATGTTTTAATTTTTCCAGTTTCATTGTTCCACAAAGCTTCTAACAATGGTGAAACTCCTTCGTCAAAAATATGCATCTTTTACAAAGTTGCAAATATTTTGGCAATAACATTGTTTTTATTACCATTGTGGTGTCTCTCCATAAAATTTCTGTTTTTGGAATTCTTGTTGCATCAATATGTATGCAGTAACACAAGGGTTTAGGGTATTTGAAGCCCTAAAGGGTTCATGAATATGTTTTAGTGGTCCATAAATCAAACTGCAATCAAGAAAATCTGCTAGTGTTTATTTGCTCATTTGGGCCATTATTCAGCTTAATCACACCACAATTGTAGTCTTACATGCACCTTCATGCCCAACTTGGTAATTTCAGTACTACTTCTATGATGTAATAGTCTACATTGTCCACGAAATTTACTGCTGAAACTTTGTACGTGCATTGACATGATTAAAGAATTTGCATATTTTCTTCTGTGTTTCAAGTCTATTGCTTTGTTCATTGCTTAGAGTATTCAGGGCTCCACAAAAAATTAATATATGACTTGGGGGTCCACAAGATGGAAAAGTTTGAGAAAAACTGCATTAACAACGCCACTACTAACAAATATCTATCTCTTACAGAGCAACCTTTTTATCACCATGTATCAGAGGAACCGCATGTTTTTGTGTGTCATTGGTTGATTGGAGTTGCTGTTATGTGTTTTAGAAATTGTCTCAAGCAGCCTTGAGCTTGAATTAGGCCTTTGGCACATCACAAGTCAGAATAGAATGAATCAGATTTTCTAAATTAAGTATTCGCGTTTGCAGAATGAGACACCTCAACTGTCCTTGGCCTAAGAACAAATTCAAATTGATTCAGTTTGCTTCATGATAGTGCTCTACTATAAGATTAAAGGCAGGATCTCCTGTTTGTTTCATAGATTTGTAAAAATCTTGCTACTGTTTTTTAAAATTTGTCATGACAGAAGAAGCAAAAAAAATTGTTGATCTTCTCAACAAAGAACCTTTCAAAAAGAATTATAATCTCATTTCTTTTCATTCTCTTGGATCAGAACAACTTCTACAGCTGTTGAATGATGTTCTTGGTGAAATAGATGCAACACAAAATGGTGATATCAGGTTTGATTTTTTATGCAGATTGTTGAATGTTTTTAAGAGTTTTTTGTCCAATGCCCAATGTGGTATGTTTGTGGAGAAAACTTTTCACAAGATTTTTATTTTCTGTTTTAATTTCTAAAAGTGCTTATAGCTGAGCTGTTTAGAACACTGAACTGTTTTTTTCAGAAGCTTTATTTATTTCATGCATTTTTTTTTAATGAATTTAATTTCATGTGTAAAAATCAGCAACAAAACAAAAGTGAGCAAAATCAGTATATTTTATCAGATTGTTGTTTATGAATTTTGAACCATTTCCTTTGCTATATAAAATGCTTATACTTCATCATTTTATTAAAGATAAAATAAATAGGGCCAATATATGAAACCAGGTTTAATATAATTTTGTTAAGTTATGTTGCTAGTTATTAATTTCTTAGATTGACTAACCACTGACAGTGTTTTTTAAGAGGTTTTGACAAACTAAAACAGTCTCTCAAATTTTTCCAACAGTCTCTCAAAATGCNGCAGAAACTTGCTTTTCCACCACCATCAAAATGCACTAAAACCTTGTTATACAACCATTTTGGTATTCAGATAAAANAGTCTCTCAATGTCTTTGCAGTCTGCAGAAAACCTTGAAAAAAAACCTAACCACTGATACTCAGAATGCTCAGGAAGTGTTATCAATTTAAAGAAAAGAAAAGATCTTAGTATGAAATCCGGATCTTCACCAAGTTAAAAAAAAGTGCTACCAAACTTTGGAAGTAGCACACAGTATTGTTTAGCAAGTATGTATTGAATAAATTAACACGTTCCATTCCGGGGTACGAGTATAGTTGTACTTTATGCCAATGCTTGCCTACCGGTGTGCAAGTATACTCGTGCTTCCAATCCCATGCCAGCAGTTGCCTCCCGGAGCGTGAACTCCTGTTTGCACAGTGGGGTGCCAGAGATTGCCTCCAGCGAACACGAACTAACGTTTAGCAGAGTGAGATGCCAGAGATTACTCAAAATCAAACCTCAAATCACAACCATAACTTTCATCATTGGTATTCATAGCCAAAGTGGCCAATAAAAGTAACCTTGACCAAAAATGTCCATGAAAAACAAAAACTTTCACTGTTGGTAACCTTGGCCAAAAATTACCAAGACCAGCCAAAGCTTTCACCGTTGGTATCCTTGGCCAAAAATGACCAAGAAAAACAAAAACTTTCACCGTTGGTAACCTTGGCCAAAAATGACCAAGACCAACCAACACTTTAAACCGTTGGTATCCTTGGCCAAAAATGACCAAGAAAGCACAGTAGTCAAAACAAAAGCAGTATGCTCAAAAACCTGTAGAAAAATCTACAAACATGTTAGAAAAATTCATTTGCCACAGAGAATGTCGGCCAGGACCCAAAGTTTCTAAAAATGTTTATAAAAGAATTGTGCAAATTTTTTGTAAAGTACAAAAAAAATTTGTTGATTTTTTAAGGGAGTTTTGGTTGTTTTTCACATGTACAATATCCTGTATCTCCAGTTCTAAACACAAAAACAATCTGAAAATTGCAGTACATTTTTATATCTGCGTCCTACAAAATCCTACCAAATTTGAAGCAGAAGTAATGAGAATATAAAAAGTTATACCAATGAACCAAAAACATTCTGACAAGTTGCCAAAAATTGAAGAAAAGTTGACAAAAAGTTCAATAAAGCATTTTGAAAAGTTTCAACTTCTTGTTATTGGTTATATTTTAGTGTTATTCCAATGCTGCACTCTGAAATCCAGTATCGGCAGCAATTTTGGCGTAAAACGTAAAAATCGCTTTTTTCCCATTGTCTTTCTTGCCCCAATTTGCTTTTTTGCCACAACATTGTTTTCCCCAACCCTAAAATAATGGTGAGTGACTTGGTATAGTCCTTGAAAGCACTCGAGGCCAGGTATAGTCCTTGGAAAAAAGCTGAAGCGTTGGCGTGAAAATTTTTTTGAAAATCATCAAGAACTTTCCCAAAACGGCAAGAAACACAGCGAAAAAGCAGATTTTCTCAGAAATTTCGAATGCAAACATACCTTTCTCTTAGACCCATCTGAAAGATCTCATGAAAACCTTTCTTGCAATGTTTTACCTGTCGACATACCTTTAGTGGTTTGCAAGTTATCGCTGAAAAAATGCCGAGCAAAATGATGAATCGGCTTTTGCGGTCCCTAAAGGGTTTTAAAACTTTTCAAGCTATGAACACTGATCCAATGTCTTTGTTTTTTCAATTTTACTTTGTGCTTATTTGCGCATGAAATTTGACAACATTGGAGCGGTTGGTAGGATACAAATTGGAAAGAAAAAGCATCTCACAAAAAGGCAGCTTCATTTACAACATTGGTAGGTTTGGTTTTCGCAAGGAACAAACATTTGCAGTAATTACAGCATCAGCCATTCAGCCAAGGCATTGATGGGTTTATATCTTTCCAAGCAATAAAGAATGTACCAATGTTTGTAATTTTTCAAATTTTTGCTTGTTTGTGCACAAAATTTGGCAATGTTAAAGTGGTTGATAGGCTACAAATTCGAAACAAAAAATATCTCGCGAAAAGACACTTCCATGAGGAACATTGATAGGTTTGAATTCTGAAAGGAACAAAAAAACGCAGTAAATACAGCATAAGCCAAGGTGTTGATGGGTTGGAAACTTTCCAAGCAAAGAACAATGCACCAATTAGTTTAGGTTTTCAACTTGTTGATTATTTGCACATGTAATCTGGCAAAATTCATGCGGTTGGTAGGCTACAAATTGAAAGAAAAAGCTCACGAAAATGCAACTCCACTGAGACCGTTGTTAGGTTTGGTTTTTGCATGTATAATGAATTGCAATGAATACAGCGTGATTGGAAAGAATGTTATATTTAAAGCTTTCACGACTATTTGAAGCACTGTGGATTGCTTGAGGGCAGGGTATAGGCAAATCGGCAAGCTGACGTTTGATCTGCAACAAGCACCAGACCAAAACTTGTGCTCACACATGCCTCAGATGACGGTAGTGCGAATTTTTGCGCTTTGGCGACTTTTTAAACGTGTCCTGTGAACGTGCACAAATTTTGAGGACAATTGCCGAAAAACATTCCGGTAGGGAACGTTTGGCTAACCAATTCACCAACCCGGAATGGAACGTGTTAAGAAGTTTTTCATTATCAGATAGCACATGCCATTGAATTTCAGTATATATTATTGAATGACTATGTTTGATCTACATTAAACAGAACCTATTTGATCAATTCTAGTATGTTTGTGGAGATATTATATGTGTTAGTGCAGTGGTTCCCAAGCTGATTCGAGCCGTTACCCAAATCATAGTATCGATTATGTCTTATTACCCTCAATAAAAATGTTTCACATTTCAGTTCGAAAGTTTCTTTTGCAGTGATCGCTCATAATACAGAACAACAATGTGGTTTTGGTTCTGTGTTAGCCCTCGAAGAATCGCGGATTACTCCCAGAGGATAATTACCCCCAGTTTGTGAACCACTGTGTTAGTGAAATTATAGCATGACAACAGGCAAAGTAACATATTCACTGATCTATTTTGAAATTTGGTATAAGAAGTAAGGTAATGATTAAAAAAAGTATTTGAAAATAATTAGCACCTTTGTTGCCAGGCAGTTTTATATCCAAAAACGTCTTGCATACCAAGCAGTTTTGGACTACTTTGGCATACTTCCCACCATCCAATAAAATAAACTAAGGATATCTTTCAAACAAGAGATTGAAGAATACAATTACATTTTGTAATTAACTCACTGACTGCCTTTAGTTTGGGTGGTTTTGGCATTTTTCTGCAGCGCCAATTGACTGTCAATGCCTGTTTTTATGCCACTTAAAGGTCATTACTTCTACATGTTTTAAAAGGACCTTGCCATAGTAATTTCACTTTGGGTTGAGAAAAAATATAAAAAAGTCAGTTTCTTTCGCATAGCAACTAGTCTCCACAAAGATGAAGGGTTGGAATCTATCAGCAATTTTTTTCAATAAGGAATCCATACCTGGTTTTCGCTCTTGAAATACCTTGAGGACATGTGTGGCACAAACCTGATGCAAAATTATTACAGTAGTCAAAGCATGATTCTCCCCCATGTGAAGTAATTCTTGCATACTTTTGTGTTTCTCCATAAATGCGGTTTGACCTATTTCAACACCCAGAGAGCTAGCTATGACATTAAAGTCTATCACAGTGTTCAGGATTTAATTTATAAAACGTTCCCTAGAGTTTGGCTCTTATCTCCCATAAGCAATTGGTCTTACACATTCTACCAATGCTCTGTGAGTCATAACAACGGCGTTGTTGTTTGTTTCATTGCTCAATGTTTGTCATCAGATAGTGTTGTATTCTAGTGAAAGCAATTAAACATTTGTCGTCAGATAGTGTTGTATTCTGGTGAAAGCAATTATTTAGGAAAGACATCTTTTTAAGTTTTTTGTTTGTTGCACAGCATTTGTTCTGATTTATATTCATTTATAAATCTAGACAATATNGAGAGAATACCTTTGTGGAGACTGGGATGTGCAAGTTTAAATCATTGCAAAAAGATGAAATTACAGCCCAGTTGCCTGATTCCTCAAAAGCTTACAATAAACCTAGAGCTTTTAGTGGTCTTTCACAGAGCATGTTGTGAAACATTGGCAAGACGCGCATATGTTACATAATCTACTTACCACAGTAAAAAGCTTACCTTGTAATATTGCAACTAGGCATAAAGTATGTTGGATTTCTGTACATAATAATGAAGTATGTTGCACAACATGCATTGGATTTCTGTATATTACAATGAAGTTAATTGCATAACGTACTTCGGTGTAAAGTTGTTGAAATGCTGTCTTACATCAGCATATTTTGAAGAAATGTTTTCGGTAGTGTACACTGATGACTACTACTGACAACATCCACTGTGGTGAAGCATTTAGTACTCTACTATGGTTCATATGTTTGCCATGCTTCATCAGTGAATGCTAAATTTGCTTTGTTCATATTTGTGTTTTGTTTGCTCTGCAGATAGTTGTTTGGTATAAATTGTGCTATCTTGTGTGAGCACAAGATTACTTTTTGATAATTAACTGATCACTATGATTAACAAATGGTGAATATCATTGTGAATATCATGAATTACATTCTTGTCAAATTTTTTGAAAAGAGAGTCTCATTTGTCTTGAGGATCAAATATTTTGATTAGCACCAGCAAAGGTGTAGGTATAGTGAAAATGTAGGCAGACATTGTGCTCAAATTTATTTGGATTGACTGTGGTGACTTGTATATTGCACAATAGACTCTGCATGCAATATGCCAATGTATGTGCTTGTGTACTTAAGCACAAGCCATGAAACTGAGATAGCCCATATGATGTATTGGGTGTTTCGTGTTTTTGAAGTAGATTAAAACTAACAAAGCCTTTGATAACCTAATCATGGTTTATATCAAAAACAGTTCAAATTGTTCTTAACTCTTGTTCAGTTAGAAATGAAGCAATATTAAGGCAATGTAGACAGTTAAAAAACAAAGGACTTTATGAAATAGAAAACTTAATATGATGAAAAATATGTTGAAAATAAACCCAAGACTTCTAATCACATTGAAAATGCTAAAACACAAAAGTAAGACTGTCAGCCATGTAAGGAAAATGCTGAAAACAAAACCAAGACTTTAGCAATGTGGTCTATAGTGACCTTTATTTTGTGTATAATGCGTTAGTCTGTAATACTGTCTTTTTTTCAATTTTACTAACTTTTATGTCTGAATGTCAGTTTATTGCAGTTGACTTTAAGATACTCAGTGCAACTCAACTACATTTTAACGAGAAAGTGCATATCCTAGTATATCTTTACTAGAGATGTTTAAAAACTGAATTTTTCATTCATAGTCAATAGTATGCATGATGAAAATCTGTGTCAGTTTTCTATGTATTATTTTGTTTTTTATTGATATTGTTCTGTATTATTCTGAACTTAAACTTCTGCAATGAATAGCATCAATGCTTTAAAAAGTATCTGTGACAAAACCATTATCTTGACTGAGCTAATTATATATAGTGACAAAAGTCAAGTTTTGCTATTTGCATTGGTCTGTGCAAGTATTTTTGTAATAATTCTGAATTTCATTGCAGGTTATCTAGCAAAGGGCACATGTTTTCATTTACCTTATGGTACTTGACTTGCTTACCCTGTGTTCATTCTAAATCACCAAATTTTAAGCTATTTCATATTCTTCTCCTGTTGCAGTTACTCTATTTTTAAAGATATAATTTATGCACAGTTTTTTTTTAAGTTTGACCTTGCTGACTGCAAACACATTTTGAGAGACCCCAACTGTTATATCTAAATACCGATATGGTCATGAAGCAATGCCTTAGTGTATTTTGATGGTGGTAGTAAAGCAAGTTTCTCTAATATTTCAGAGACAATTTTTGTCTCTCAAAACACTGAAAAAACACGGTTTTGTACACAAATTCATGCATGTTGCCTTTTACATACTTTTCTATTTAAAAATATTAGAAATAAATATATTTTGTTTTGTGTATCATTTGAGTCAAATAAGGTAACAGTGTTTGACAAACAGCTAACTAAAATGCAGAAAATCTTGTAAAAGAGTTAAGTTTCAGTAAATCACCAACATCTGAACACTTTCATATTTTAACACGTTAGCTGCTGGTGTACAAATATATTGCACCTAAAAATCCTACATGAGATGGTATTTTCACACCACTTTGCAACCCCACAACTTGCCAGTTGATTGTGCTAGAGAGTTGTTCAAACTCTCAAAAGATACAGCAAGTCTTCAAGCCTTCAATGAAAAAAAATTTGTTTTCGTGTGTTTTTATGAGTGGCATCATAAGTGGAGTAGGTTTTTGGCCATTTTGGCTCAGGTTACCTACCCCTGGGCCCAACTGCAAGGTGGAAGTATTTTGCTCAAGTTTTTATTCTTTTGAGCCTTTGATCGGCTTCCTAGCATTTCTGGTTCAAAAGTTATGGCCTAAAAACAACAAATTAATCAATTATCTAATTAGGGATCAGTTAGTTGTTTTGTTCTTTTTAGGTCATAACTTTTGAACACGGAACCCAAGAAAGTCAATCAAAGTGTCAAAAGACTCTAGCCTAGTTTCCAATAAAAACTTGAGCTTAGTTTCCAATAAAAAAGTTGAGTGAAATACCTCCATCTAGCGGTTTGGTCCCAGGGCCAAGTAACCTGAGCCAAAATGGCCAAAAATCTACCTCACTTGTGACGTCACTCACAAATAACCCAAACCAAAAAATTTTTTTTCAGTGCAGACTTGAAGACTCGCCAAGTTTTTTGAGGGTTTGAACAGCTTTCTAGCACAATCACCTGATGAGTTATGGAGTTGCTAAGACATGCTAGAAAGCAGGACTCTGTTTATTTTTGGTCATAGACTGAAATGTTTTTGAAATAACAGAAAAAAATTAAGACATTTCGGTCAGAATATCTGAAAATATAGGCTACTGAGCACTGTTTTGATAAGCTTTATTATAACTCCTAATGACCAAAATGCCTCAGCAAAAAATAACCGAAACATCTCAGCGAAAAAAAAACAACCGGAATTTTACCCAAAACTACTGGCAGCGAAGGTGTTGAGGTATTGGTAAGTCTGTGCTTACATGTGCTAACTTTATGCGTGATTTTAATGCAGAGATGAAGCTCCAGAAGTCAGAGCTCAACGAACATTGACATGCATCAAAAATTTGAAGTACCATCCTCCAAGTAACACTGATGTTTCAAGTTTTCGGCAAGGCATTGTTCTTGGAGAAAAACCCATAATTCATCCCATTCTACTTTACTTACTTTCTAATTTGGAAAGTCTCAAAACCAGAGCTTATTTGGCAAAATATCTTGTTAAACTTGCGGTATGTTGTGTGTTGAATTGCATGTTATTTGATGCAAAGAGATTATTCAGACATATTTGTAAGAACCAAGATTTCACTTTCAGAATCTACTTGGATTTCACATGTCTATAGATTCATCAGGCATTTTAATATCTGGAAAACCTAAACTAATTGCTATAATATGGTGGCATGCCTCACTGCTCAGTTCGTTGCAACAATCAATCTATGCTACTGTCTCTTCTATAAAGCACATGTCGCATCTTAATTTGAAAAGAGCATTGCTTTTTTCAGTGTTGGCCCATTCAAAACTTTTCTCTGTATTGATGGGATTTTCAAGGCCTAAATAATGTAATGTGGAGTTTAACTGGCAATTTTCAGCATTAGTTTCCTTTTCTTATTCATTTTGAATAAAACAACCACCTCTTATTTCAGTTCTTACTATAAGACAGAGCCTTGAATGGCTTTTGATCTTAAAAAAATTGGTAGATTTTTGAATGATGCAGAGTGGTTTGTTGCTTACATGAGTAATGAACTTTTTTGCTCTCATTGATGTTGGGATCTTGTTTGCTATTGCTCAACAATTCTGTCAATGAACAATGCTCAAAACACTTTAGCTTACTTGGCAGAAAATCCTAGAAAGGAGGTGTATTAGTAAATATTTGCCCATCAGAAGCCTGACAAATTTATAGTTTTACATCACAGTTTCTACAAAAGCTCAGCTTAAGTTGTTGGTTCAGGTTGGTTCTCAATGCGGCCTAGAAGTTGACCAGTACAAGTTGATTTTCAGTTGGAAACATTGGTACTCTTCTGCAAGATCCTCAGACAGGATGTATTGACATACATATCATATTGATTTTATTAGAACATTGTCCAATACTGGTGAAATCAGTTCTAAATTTTAGTGTAGTCTAATAGAAGTTGTCATATATCTAGTTTTTTGAACTTCCATAATGAAACATGTGTCTCTTTATGTGAACAGGATAAATATTGAGTTTCAGAACTCATTAATGCACACAACTGCAAGCAAAAATTATCAAATTTTCCATTGGTGCATTGAGTAATTTTTGCCCATCTGATTATTTAATGATGCTGTAATTGGGAGACATTGGAGAAAATGTGGTGTTGATATATTGTGAAAAGTGCCTACTGTCTGTGTATCATTTTACTTTCATATAATAAAACATAGTAGGTTTTAGCAGTTCTAAAAATATTTTTGAATTTTGAAATGTAAAGAAAAACATTAAAGCTTCTAGAAACAATTCAGTAATTGAAAAATTTAAATTCAAGCATGTTTATGTTTTTGGGACTGTGCTGTTAGAGAAAAACCATTCTTTTTTTCAAGTTTTTCTCTGTGCTATTTTTGCTTGCAGTTGATGCTTTTTATGTTGATATTGATTCTGGTACCATTGATGAATATATCAAAACAAGATGCATTTGTCTTAGGTTCCCGATGAGCTCTTGCATGATGCATCTGATTCAGCAATGCAGGAAACATGGACAAAGGTTTTTTATACTTATTTTTAAAAATGTGTTGGTGTTTTAAAATCTTGAAAGCTTGTGTGCTTTCTTCAAACCAATTATTGCACAAGGTTTGTGAATATTATTATTAACTTGTATATTTCTGTTGTTGAACTTAGTAGGAGTATAATGTGTGTTTGCTTGCAACGTTTTACAATAAATTTTTGTCGCAGTACCTGGATTTGCAAGAACATTTTCAAGAAATCCATAAAGAATTAACTGAATTGAAGGCTCAGAGCCATGGAACAAATGAAATTAAAAGTGACATTAAGACTATGGAAGAAGAAAAAGAAAATTTATCAAGGGTACTATTCAACACTTTTCCATAAAATGTAGCAACTTGCTGTGATTTTCGTTATGTTTTGTGTTGTAACTTCTTTCTAGCTAAAGAGCTGCGACAAACATATCAGTTACAAAAACTGTAACTGGTTATCAATTTGTAGAAATGAATGCAGATCCACCTTCATCAAGTTTTTGGACGGTGAATGCTTATACTCTGTATGATGACGTAATTCAAGTTATGGCCTAGCCGTTGCATGTTACGTTGCAACGCAGACATTAACCGAAAAAGTTGACAAAACCAGAAGCGCAGCAAATCTACAAGTTTCTACTTGAACTTGCTTTCTTAAAGAAAAAAACGTTGAAACGGAAGTCGTGGCAGTGGGTAATTTTTGCTCGTTCGTGAGCAACCTGACGTTTTTCTTAGTAAAATTATTATTTACGCGAATGGAGCGCACTATAGTTACGAGTGGCGAACGAGAGAACGCTTAATTGGGAGGAGTAAATGTTCTCTACGCACTCGAAAGGTAACATTTTTGTCCCACTGCTGGGCGAATTGGGACGAGCCAAGTGCTTGGGGGGTGGGGGTGTTTTTCGATGTCTAGCCGACATTGTTATTCCTCTGACTGTAACGCTATTTCGCGTTAAGTGACCGTTTAATTTGCAGAGTTTCAAGAGGCGCAAACATATTTTGAGAGGTACTGTAGATGTGACTCAAGCCGACAAATCGAAATGATCAACATATTTTTTAAAAAGATGCTTATCATTCTTTCAAAACCCGTTTTTTGTTTCTGGCGAAATATATTGTTTCGATTTGTTGGCTTTGAGAAATATATGTTGCGGTCTACTACTTATATAACCGAAAAAAAGGCCTGAAATGATAATTTACAATCTTTGTTAGTTGCATATTTAAACATATTGTACGATCTGCATGGTTTCATTTATGGGAGATAATTATTTAAAACGTGTGGAATGAAAGCATGGCATTGCCTTAGTTATTGCGATCGGTTCGTCCCTAAAGCTTTAGGGGAGGTGGACTCGTAAAGGGAGGTGTTCAGCGCATTAGTTTGATTCTAATCAGCTTATTTTGCATTTTTCATGCGCTGTGGCTACCTCATAGACAATATATGGTTGTAGAATGAGGCTGCAAGTGTCGATTTTAATACCCCCTCGTCATTTTTTACAGAAAGTTGAGCGGGCACGAAAAAAAGCGGAGGGAACTCCAGATTTCGCGGAAGCTCTTGAAGTAGCGCAGAAGATGCGAAAGGAGAAGGAGAGAGGTGAAGACCTTCAGGCAAAGATCCAGCAGCAAAGAAGATTGATGCAGTCGGCTGAACAACGACTTCAGCGAACAAAGTTAGTCGTCTGAAGTTTAAAAATCGCATCAGACGGAAAGGAACAACAACTATGTGGCTCACGTCTGTATTTACTGCAACTTTACTTCCCGAACAAATCGGATTTTTGTGTCAGACATCCTTATCGTTGTTTGTGTGTGTTTAAATGTCAACAAATATTACAAAATTTGCGCAGCACCGACACACATGGCAACAACCTTACTTGCGAATCAATTCAGGCTGTACCGCTGTAACTTGTATTCCCATGCAAGTGACCTGACTTACTACTACAAAGACTTTCTGTGGCCTACCAACTGTGCAGTAATTTCACGACAACACTTCCTGTCAAACGTTTTTGCATACTCTATACAGCTGTTCAGTGATGATGACAGAGGTGTGCGTCTTATACCCTGGCTTCCTAAAACTTCGTTCTAGTACCTGTAAGTGGACACCAACTTAACTTTATGTAGGGCAGCAGCCGCAAAAATCATGTAAGCTAAGGTGCGAAATACCTTTATGGCACAATTCTGCTGACGTCTCTGTATACGCTACAGCAATCAGAGATTAAATGTACATCTTACCGACCTCGCTAAGTCATTTTTGCGATTTTTCGTGAGCATACTTTCCCTTGTTCGGCACATTTCGTAGTGAAAACAGAATATGAAAAGCACTTGAAATTACCATAGAAAAGAAAGAGTGCACAATGACCGTAGGCGCTATGCTGCTGGGCCGNGTGAACATCTCGNAAAAAAAGGGTTCATTCTCGCAGCGGTGATTCGCCGTTATCTCAGATATTTGGCGATGGCTTTCAAACCTTTATTGATGGCAATTTGTACGTTGCAGTCAGCAAGTTCAAGAAATGCGACAAGCCAACACAGACACTTCGCCTGAAAGCTTGGTGGCTCGAATGGAAGAAGAAAACAAACTGAACCAGTATCTGGTTGCCGAAAAACTGCCGAAGGTGAGGCTCGCTTGCAAACATAAACACCGTTGCTTCCCGCGATGTCCGTTATTGCTCAGCTACATTTAAAGCAAAATCTAATAAAAACAAAATTCCAGTTTGGCAATGATCGGAAATATTCCAATGCGGGTCCGAGGCCACCAAGATAAAAATTTTTGTCTGAAACCTCAACTGATAAAATAGGGAACGCACCGACGTTTCGGTTGCTATGCATTCGACCATCATCAGGGTTAAGAAAAAATCTTGTTTCCCTTTTTCGTGAAACACGATTTTGCGCAGATTAAGGTCAGCCATCGAAAGCTTGATATATTTTTAGCGCTTTACGTTTCATGTGCATTAGCTGATCTTTTTGACAGTAATCTTTTCTCCATTTCATCCTGAGGAAGGCTGTGACAACATACAATTTCCCTTCCGGAACAGAACTATTCGGTCTGGCCGCTTCGGTCTCGAGACATTTCGGTCACACTGTGAAATCTTGCAGAAATCTTACATGTCAACTTTTTAATGCAGACGTACTTCGATCAATGAAAGGTTTTATTTAAAAAACTACAAACATGATCCAAGATCCAACAGTTGATCAGCACCAACATATGATTTTCATTATCACCAGCAAGCAAATTAAATCATTATCAACATTTTGCAATTAAATACAAATACCTCAAACTAATAATTACAATTAAGATTTAATCGCAATCATGACTCCTCGAAAGGGAGTTGGTATAACACCAGCTATCGTGACATTTCACCTGCCTGTATAATCATTTAAATAAACAATTGTAATCAGTTATTTATTTACGGAAATATCGTTACCGAAATGTCCCGTGAACGCAACGGCCAGACCCAAACGACCAGACCGAAAATTCGACTACCCTTTCCCTTCAGCGGGTAAATCCCCACGTATAACATTTAGATTCGCTGAAGTTTCGTCTGTTTCATGTATGACGCAAGTTGATGTTGCAAAGCAATTGCCGTCTGGCACGACCCTTACCTGAAAAACAACTGAACTAACTTAGAAATTTCTAGAATCCTGTTGTGGCATAGTTACTTTTAATGTCTTTGATCAGATGAAACAGGAAGCTTGTCCTGGTAATCTATATGAGCAGCATTCGAGAAATATTAGTGAGCTACAACAGAATTTTCTCTCGTTCCCAGCGTTTTGTTTCCCTGGTAACGTAGTTTTTTCGGTCATAGACCAGATGTTTTTAAATGACCGAAAATTCAGTCATTATGTCAATAAATATAGACGAGTGAATCCTGTTACGGCGAGTTTTAATACTAATACGGGACAATGACTGAAATGTTTCGGCGAAAAAAAAGCAGCTGTTAACTTCGATCGCTTCTCATCGCTTTATGAGGCTTTTCGTCTCGCGCTGCTACAGAAACGTAACGCTTGCCGCTGAATTTCTGCTTTCTTGTCATTCCTCCGGTGTTAAACAGGAGATCGAGACTCGGCGCAAGACGATCCGCGACTTGCAGCGGGTGGCGATGGAGCCGGTGACGCAGCGCGACCTGAACACGATCGAGAGCGAAATCGACGAAGCCACAGCGCAGATCAACCGTCTCGTGGAAAAGCGAATGGTGAAAGGGAACCCGGCGAAGGACAAGCTGGCTATGTTCAGGCAACAGGTGCGACTAAATGTCATTATTGCTGTCCCACTCCGATAATAACAAAGAAGGGGTCATTCTTGTTTTTCAGGAAAAAAATCTTTAAAAAACAAGTAGCACCATTTTTTTAAGAACAAAAACTGCCAAACCGGTGTGTTTTTTCAGAAATTGACGGTTATTTAGGAATCTAGATTACCGAAAATATAGCATTGTCACCACATAACGAAAAATGACGCTTTTGACTGGAAAATGACTTAGCCCCAATCAGGTTGAGCCTCTGAATTGCTCTGGTGGCGTTTGTGACGCGTACTGAATAAGTTCTGGTTGAGATATGGTGAGACATACGATCACAGCGTGCGGTTGCGGAAGCATTTCAGTTCCGTGTTTGCCTGTTTCGAGTACGAACGAAGTAAACTCTCCCATTTCTTTTATCTGAAGCTCGTTTCTTCCTTGCGTGAACTCAGCATTGCTTTCACTTTTCTGCGAACGGCCAACCATGCGTTTTCAGGCGTCGATCCTGGCACACAAGAAGGAAACCGTTGCTGAGACTGTTCAACAAAAACGCGAAGAAGCTGCGACCGTCGAGAAGGAACTGAATGAGAAAAGGAAGACTTTGCAGGATCTCGGAGGGGAGGTTCTGAAAGGAGATGAGGTGCGTGAGCGCCATAAATACAATTTATTAAAGAAAGAAACAATTACTTTGCTTCTTTTTTAAAATTTCCTGGCGGTCCTGTGAAGCCAATAAAAGTATTTCTTCTAATTACGCGAGAAAAGGTCTTGGCTGTTGAAGAGAAGGCCGCTTGCACAGCATAAGGCTTGGTTTTGTAACAATTGGCGTATCTTTAACACGCAGCGGTTGCGTTTACTCCGATGCTAGGAGATGTCATCGAATGGCAAGCATGAGTTCGGCGTTGTTGGATTTGAGTGCAGGTCTTATGTCAGTCGCTGACTGTTTTGTTCAAAAACAGTAAAAAAAACGGTAAAGTTGCTTCAAGAACATACACATAGCCTATGATCGAAACATGCCACGCCCGTAAAAAGTAAAATTTAAGTTTGTTTGCTTGCCGTGATTTCGAGACAGTCGCGAGTCATGAATGCTACTGTGTCGGCCTTGATGAAGTAACGTTAAAATCACAAACGGTTGAGCAGATCAAGCACCAACGAAGCGAATTCGTTCATTAACTTATTAGAAGGCAAGAAACGATGCCCGATTTCCAGCAGATTGTTCGAGCAACCTCAGATGAATGGGATGGGTCGACTGTGTGTAATCGACAATGTGCTGTAACACTCAAGTCAATTTTAGTCTTTTTTAGCCTTAGCCGTTGCGATGGCACTGGCCTTCAAAAAAAAACTTTGTGCTAAGTTTTTCCATCGTTTTGGAAGCACAGTTTCTTGTCGTTTGTTGAGACTGTTATTACCCTGCTGCAGTGATTGGGAAAACAAAACTTTTCCTTTGAAAAAATCAAATTAGGCTTTTTTAAAATGTAGTATTTATCCTTAAATCGACAAATCCGATCCCAATCAAGGCCCAGGTCCTAACAATAACACGTCAGACTATATGTGAAGTTTGTCTTTTCAGGCATGACTGCGCATGCGTGTAAATGCGGCCAATTTGCTTTAAAATCAATTTTGTTTTTTATCCTTCAAAATATCGGCGCAACTCTTGTCCCTGAGTTCTTGTTGTGTGCAAGTTGGAGAGTCATTTTTAAAAGATTTAAACACGCCATGTCACCAGACACGTGACCAAATTCAAAATCGGACCATAGCATTCCAATGGCAGCAGATGTCTGGCACTATAGTCCATGTAGGACAGTGGTTTTCAACCGTTTTTGTACCGCGACCAATTATAGCAGCAATTAGCAACCCACTATGACCCAACACAGTGTCGTACGCAGAAAATTTTCATGGGGGGGGGTTGGTTCAGGGTCACGTGGTGGCCATTTGTATTTGGTGTGCGCTGTTTGTGACGTCACAATTTGACGTCATTTACATGTTTCCAAACCAACGTTTTGGCGAAGTTTTTTGACATAATATGCACATTTTTCTACATCCACACCCCTTATTTTATGTGTCATTGCACTGAATATAAACTATGAGCGCTCCAAGTTAGGCTATCGGA
>JGI24158J21664_10002593_pt1 | contig 22114 bp, 18 predicted proteins | sample Ectturendosymbi3_FD_21664 | JGI IMG/M metagenome (IMG submission 21664)
ACAAGTCGCTGTTTGTGTTAATGGTCGATAGATGTTGCCGTTTTGCGTCATTTAAAACCAGCGCAGAACTCGAGGCAATAAATTGTACAGTGTCACCTGTCAACTCCCCTGTCTGTTTCGTGTCTCAAACAGCCGCGAGCCTGAGTAACGCCTTCACCACCACATAGGATAGCGTGAATCAGATTCACAGTCCGTGCTTGTGTGTTACAGAGTGAGAGACACGTCAACAAGAGCAACGCGCCATAACGACCCCCATCCACTAGCGTAGCCAGTCCAAAAATGTTTGAGGCGAATAGCACTATTTTGTTTGGATACCACCTTTCAAGGCACAAAATGACTATGTTCTAAAAATTTATGGGAGCCACGGCCTCTTGGCTACGCCTGTGCCCCCATCTAAAACTCGAATAAAGCAAATGTAATACTTGCCCCTCCAAAAGCAGTTCACGATCTCTGAGGTCGCGACACCAGGTTGAAAATCACTGCTTTAAATCGGAAATGTGGGGTAGCTCTTGAGCTATAAACGTCATATTACGCTCTTTCGTCATTGTGTTAGAAATTATTGCCACGTTGCAGAGGTGGCTGGAGTCGCATTTTCCGCCTCCGCTCCTGTTCCAAAATTTTTAATCCTGTTTGAACTCCGGCAACCGTCGATGCAACCGAAATTCAGCAATGTTTGAACAATTACAGTACATTTATGAAGAACATGCAGACTCCAGCTACTGCCGAAAATTAAGTGACTCCGGATCCGTATACTTTCTAACGAAAAAACAGACCCAGCTTTCATATTGATTCTTGAGCACGAGTGTTTATTAAAATATTGTTTTAGGTTTTTTCATTTCTGCTCTGTGCAACAGTTGTCGCATTGAAGAAGTTGTACACTCGGTGGGCCACGGACCCTCTGTTCATGAATTGGGCCACATGCGTGAAAATGTAACCCTTGGAGTAGAGGGTACAAAATGATATTTTGCCAAGGTCCGGATTATGCTTAGTTCGTATATCAAGAATTTTTACTATCCGGATAACGAATACATCCATATTTGTAGTTTAGCTAACCGGTCATAACTGCTAACTGTTAGACAAGTGATTGCACGAGATTTGCGTGATGAATTGATTGTAAAATTGAGTTTTATTGCAAATATACACCGACGCAACGCACCACGTACTGTATCTGAAGAAAAACATGCATTTACGTGCTTCGAAGCACGATTGTGCAGTCGTGTAAATGAGACCAAACCAGAGTTTTGTACAAAGCAGCATGCACTGAAAGCCCTTTCGGTGTGAAGTAGTGGGTGAAACAAAAGTTACCAGGGAAGTAGGAACGCACCCAAAGAACTAACTATTTTAATACAGCTTCGAACTCATTTTAAAGCAAAACAAAAAAGGTGCCACGCGTTCCCGCCCCACTACACCCCTGGTTACAACGGTTTGCACACAGAACTGTCGAAAAACACTTTTCACAGGTTGTGGTAGGAAAAAATTACTCTCGGTTAACAGTTGTGAGGATGGACCTCCTCGTAGCTCCCAAAGCACAATCAACTGTGTTGCCGAAATATCCATAACTATGTTGCTTTAAATGGTGTGTTAGGGCTACCACTTTGATGTGACCCACAAAACCTTACGTTTTCATATTATGAACGTACGCACATGTCTGATCTTCTTAACGCTATTTTGCAGCTGGTCTTTCGGCAATGGGTCGCAGTACCGGTAACAGCATTCAAGCGGTTGCATTTTCAACGCTAGATGGCGATGTGTCAAAGGATGATCTTGTTCTCTGCTGAGGGATGCTCAGATCGTCTTCAACGCGGCGCAAATGCCCAGAAAACTGGTTCTTTTCTGTCGCTAAAGCTCAAGTGGCAGCACGTTTTTTCTAAAGTGATCATCTAACGCGCTACCTATACTCGTGTTTGTTTTATTACAACATTATGCTGTCAAATAGATATGGTATGGCATGACCACAACTAAACAGTTGGAATTCGGGAGCTAAACGAATTTATTAACCCAGTATTTACATCGAAGTGTTGGCAGGAAACATACACGACAGTGTAGAGAACAACAGCGAAACAACTTTCTTCACGATTGATGTCCAACGGCTACTGTGATTCAGTTTTCGTATTCTCGGTTTTCTTCGGCAACCATTCTGGCTTCTTAATTTCTTCAATGCCAAGCACTTTATGCAGCTGACGGAAGATGTACAACCTCAATGCATTCTGTCAGTTGATAACATTAGATGTAAATGACCATCGATTAAGAATATACGATTTGATTACAACGCGTACCAACCTGAGCAACCTTTGTAACATCCTCTCGTTCCTGGTTTGTCATGGTGTCAGTGACGTCTACCTCGGTTCGCTCACATGGATCAGCGATTCCCAATCCTATCAAAATAATCTGAACTTGAACTTGAACTTATATTTTCATCGAAAACAGTGGTTTTCAATCTGTAGCCACTTGAATCCTGGGGATTTGGTTGAGGAACTGGAGGAGAATTAAATATGCTGATTTTATTTTGCTTACGCAAGGTGTGGTGTTTTTACCAATTCTGCTGTTTTATCGGTTTGTTAGCCTGTGGTGTGTTATTACTTGAGTCCTATCTAAGCCTTTCCAGCTTTACCTCCACATCTACTAATTTTTTGCATGACCCACTATGAGAAAGTGAGTTAATACCAGGTTTGCGAAGTCGGAAGTAAAATGTCCGACCTACAAGAGGTTTCCAAACTTCCGACTGCGACCTTCCTTACATAACATGAAGGAAGTTTGGCTGTCAACAATGGCAAGAAAGCGAGCTCACGTTTTTTTGTTGTCGCTAGATACATTGAAATAATCTAATTCATTTAAAGAATACAGTATTCACCTATAACGACGCTTTTTCGTTGGTCCCGGCAGAATTCCTCCCATCTTTTATGTGCGTTCGAGTTCAGCTGCATCGTCATTTCGCCTATAGCGACGCTTTTTGTCGGTTTCCGTAAAATATTTTATTCGTTTATACCGACAGTTGCAAGTTTTCTTTACAGTTTGAAGTGTAAGCTCGGCTATGTGGAGCCACCACAAAACCTTTTATGACCCAGTAGGAACGCAATTGAGTTACGCGGCCAATAGTTGAGTCGTAAAGTATTGCGCCTTGATATACTCCGCAGCAGTGCCGTGGCAAGGCAGACCGGGAGGCCGACCATTCGTAGGAGCCCCACAATGTATAATGTATTAGTAAGTTAAGAGCCGTCTCTCTACCCTTAACTTTTACTCTTCTGGTTTTCGCCTTCAATGCAGAGCTGGCAGATTAAGCATGTGATATCATGATTCGTTAATTTCAAGAATTGCGGACGTCCGGACACTATAGCAATATTTTGTAAAGTTGTGGTTACGTGATATTGAAGATGATATTATTTGCATTTTTGGGGAGGGGCAACAGCCTTTCACACGGCTCTGCTCCGCAGCAGTGGAGGCAAGCCGTTACATGAGTTTTACTGTACAATATTAGTGATAGTTGCGATAGTCAGCTTGATCTCTTGGTGGAGCAGTGCATAGATTGTCGAACAAAAGAAGCAGTGTCTCACTATTGATGCACTACTGCATCGTTTTGTTTAATGGCGAAAATGGTACGCAAGTGGCAAAACTTGCAAGAGATTTCGATATCCCAATAACGACGTTGACTACAACTTTGAGAAATTAAGACAAATAATTTCTCACTTTTTCTTAAGAGTAAACGCGAAAACACGATACAGTAAGCGGCAATCCTAACCAAAGAACACTATAGCTCTAATATAGTGAGCCGGATACGATGCTTGGAAGTAAACCTCCATTTCTGTGAGGCCACAGCGCAATACGCGTGTTTTTACTTTCTTAATATCCGGTGCCGGATATTTTAAAACGGCTGCTTTATTACCTGGCTCAAGGATTCCCGATGCGATGCATTCCAGCACGCGAAGGAAGGACGAGCCCAGTGATAATGGCACTGGCGTTGTTCGTATTGCTTTTTCCGCAATCAGCTCAATGGCCTGTTACAACAATCAACACAAACATGACACACCACACAGCAGAATTCGAGCATACCATATTACTCAGACATACAACACATTACGCCAGTCGTTAGCGTCCTTCTGCAGGTTTGTGGTGGCTGTAACGGCACGTGACTCACTGACAACAACGTTAAAAGCCAGTAATGCAGGTGACCTTGTTCCCGAACAAAAGTATTACGCCGTTGTTTCTACGTTTCAACCGGTGCGTGAAACAGCACTGCGTCATATAAAAAAAACTAAGTTTGGCAGTCATGGTGATCAGCCTCAGCAAGCCGGTAGCAGTGAACAACTGCCAGAATTCAAGTTCGCAATTAAGTATGAATGGACATGTTTCCGGACAGCTGCGGGGATTGTTCGATGCTTCAAGCCTGGGGTACATTTATTGCACAGCCACAATAATAACTTTGAGACACAAAAATGGAGGGCACCTTTATAGTTTGAAAAATATGAAGTTCTAATAAAAATTCAGTGGATTTTTGTTATTTCAATCAGCTTTTTTGGCACAAAATATTTTAGGGGTATATGCCTATCTGTCGAAATGCTGAGGGGGGTAAATGGTCAGAGAAACGATGGGAACCCCTGCTTTAAGCTAGAAATGGGACAGTTTTTAAAACCGGCAATATGCAACTTATTTGGGTGCGTAAAATCCAGAAGATTTCTTCTAGGTGCGATTGAGTAACTCGGATTTTAAAGACAAAAAAACATAGAAAAGCTTATGAATTCACTGTGCTGCAACTACCATGTGGATGAATTACGCCAAGAAGTGCTCACCCAGTCCGGTAACGAAGCCAACTTCGGAACTCTCTTCTTCATATCAAGCAGAAGGCGAATTACGACCACACAAGACGGAAGACCATTTGCACAAGCCTGAATATGCAATTGAGATTTTATACACTTTTGCAGAATGTTTTGCAAAAATTGATCTCATTCAACACGGTTGTCACCATTTTAACCAGCCTCGGCTTTAGATGCACAGACATACACTAATAATAACGTGTTTTCATTGCTCTGCAAGTTGTAAGTTCAATCTCACCATGAAACAGCGCCGAATGTGACACTTTTATTGTCTGCTGAAAAATCGTAAGTGTACCTTGGACTGGAGGCCACGAATTGGCATCAAAATTATCTGGGCATTTCTTTTTGATTACTTCGTCCGCTGCTTGCGACAGCAGAGAGAAATCGCAATTTAGGTAAATATACCACACAAGCAAGTTACGACTTTAAACGTAGGACACTTCAATCAAATCAAAAGATTTAACTACGTTTCTAAGTACATTAAAACGCAGTAGACAAAAGAAATCTGACCAACTTTACCACTGCTTCACACAACATGTCCACAATCTACACAACGATGCAAAGAAGAGGTGAACGACAAGCAGTAAACTTTCGTTCGATCGAACCTGAAACCACTTTGCATGGCGGAGATCAGCTAGAGCCTGCAGACACTTATCCTTGTTGAGAGAGCCAGGAGGATCTTTCTGCCCGTCTACTCGCGCACACACAAACGCACAACGTGTTGACGTGTTGTGTGTGCCCGTGCAGAGGCGTTCGGCGGTCAAGACAATGGTCGGCATCAACGCACAGATCATGGTTCGGAACAGATTTGATTTTGAAAGAAAAATAGAGTCAAATTAAGTGTGGAAGGATAAGAGAGGCCGCGGCAATTCTAACCACACATACACGCTTTGATGTATGTTCGACGTACAGGTACTGTACATACGCAAGTAGTACTTGCAAACACGGGAACATCTCTCGTATCCTGCCACAATTAACATTACTAACGCTGGACGACACATATGCTTAAATGGTATGGGACAATCGTTAGCTAAAACTGATCAGCGCCATCCGAAAGCACACGCGCCGTTAGTCACCACAAAACAAGCGACGACTTTCACATACCTAGATACGCAACTGCATTGAAAAGCAAAAACGTGCCAACATTATGTCGTTCGTTAATGTGCAACACATAACCCAACACGGTTCACGTTTTACCACAAACAAAAGTGAGCCTGAACCCACTGTATCTAACATAGGTGTAGAAGGCATTTTTTGGGAGTACGAAGGATTTTTGCCCGAAAAAAATTCCAAAAAAATGACCTCCGAAAAAGGTGTTGATGTCATTTTGGGTGCCGTTTTTTCATATTTTGTCCAGATTTTCACCAAATCAAAACTTTTGGGAGTGCGCTTGCACCACCGCCTCCTACATCAGTGGTATCCAACCCCACGCAAACTGTGGGCCGACACTAATGCTGGCATTGCTCTCGCGATTTTGGGGGGAGCTCTACGTTGAAAAATCAACCACAAATCCCAAGCACCTCATAACCGTGACAATTACTGCTACTTCATCTGCAAATGACAGTGGTGGACGCACACGACTTAGCGGGCGGTTAAATAATAACTATTTGTCGTTTCCGCTATTCTATGCAAAAGCACGGAAATTCCTTAAAAATTACCGAAACATTTTTTCTACTCAATCCACCTTCCACTGAACATAACGTACTTAGTAAAAAGACGCACTACACACATGGAGCGGTTATTGCGCTAAATATAATCATATAGTACTTTCTGTAATGACATATAGCAGTAATTTTTTACATTTTTATGTTTGACATCGGAAGTGAACGTTTTCCTTCTGTATCGAGTGCTGGCCACATCGACTGCTGGCTTAACTCAACAGCTGGTTAATATGACAGTAGCTCAAAACAACGCTACAGTTACCTCCTATTTAGCGACAGTAAATATCATCCTTGGCTGTTATTTGAAACAAAATGTCCAAACAAAAGATTTCTAACCTTCTTTCGGTGTTCGAACAACCGGTGAGGTCAGCAGAACAGCAACAGAAACTGTTATCTTGTCATCATCCCCGCTTTTCGCTATTGTGTTAACAACCTTGATCGAGGCTTCGGACATTGCAGTTTCCACCGTCACTTTGTCGTTCTCATTTGACTAGAAATAAAATCACGCAGTTATTTGACTGTACCATTTCAGTAACGATATAGAAATGGTCGACCTGTGTTCGAACGCGCGAACAGTAACGTGAATCAGAAGTTTAACTGCAAAATTTATTTCACAGCAAAACTTTCATCGGTATTCTACACCGAAATCCACAAATTAAAAATAACGTATGGGGCGCCAGCATCCAAGTTCATAAGAATTAAAAGGAACACCTGAGTATTACGTATAATGACACTGGAATGTACCGGATCTCAACAAAAAGAACCTTAGCTTAGTCATTTTCTCATAACAACCTGTTACCACACAGTGCGTGAATACAAAAATGTGTAAATTACGTTGGTTGGACAATCCATGACTAAGGTAGAGAATCCTAAAACTATTACGGGTAAATTTATGTGATAGTTTCGGCCATTTTCACTACTTCGCCTAATTTGTGGTTGACAGTTCACTTTTAACACAACTAAGAGCTGGTTGATTCTAATTAATGGTAAACTTAGCATGTTCAATGAGTCATCAACAAGGACCAATAAATAATCACTGAAACGGAAGAAGTATTATCAGCTTGTGAAGAGAAACCAATACCCGCAATCAAACCCAGGGGTCTTAGCTCAGATGGGAGAATCCTTCAAAAGACAGACATCCGGCTCTAATTCAGTCGGCTATTTTGACTAACAGGGGACTGAAAAACGGGGCAATGGGCTTGATACAGCTTGAACATGAGGTAACGGCCATTAAACGAACCTTGATATACTTGGGCAGCAGCTGCGCAATTTGTACTAATAGCTTCGCAGTTGGCGCCTCATGACAGAGTAGCACAAGCTTCACGTCAGTGTCGCCCTTCAGAAGCAAACCTTTAGCGAGTGCTCCGACTCTCATCACGCCGTGGACCTTCCGCTTCCCCGACCTGCATTAACATACAAGCAGCACTGCTACGATCGCAATTCACAAAAATGACGTCTGTCAACAAGCGGGCGGGTGCAGCTTGCATCAAAAATCGATCTACAAGTAACGCATTAACCACTTCAAAGAAGTTTGGCACGGCCTTTTTACAAACGAAGTTCAACCCTTATCGCCCCTAAAAGTCGCACGATGATGGACAAAGTCCGTTTATATTATTCCCGCTTATTAACCAACATCACAATACCCTGGTATTTCTCTCGTGTCACGAACACTACACCAGGATGCAACGCGCCGCGCAAAGCATAGGTCCAATTTAACTGATTGCGAACTGGACAAGGCCGGTTTAACGCGAACCTCTACGCTCTACAGCAGGGGTCGCCAACATGGTGCTCGTGGGCCTGTTATGATAATAGCATAAACGTGATCAGTGTCTTCATATTGACGAATATCTTAATTATTATTAATGATATCATAATTGAAGACAATTTGAACAAATTTTTATTTCAGAAGTCTGTATCAAACTGGCATTTGATAGACCTTCGCATGAATCTGTACTAAGCAGTAGCTATCAAGTCTCAAAAAGATTGGTGACCCCTGCTCTACAGAAAGGGATTCGCCCACGACAAGAACTGTTTGTGCAGAAACATCCGACCTGCCAGTCATATCCTCAATCATGGGCGTCGAAAGGGCCCCGGGCCTTATGGATGTTTAAACTTGACATTTTTCTATTAAATTTTTAGCGTAACTTACGGACTCGTGGTTTCCACCAATCCTGGTTCAGTTTTTACAACAGCAAGGGTCGTGGTTTCCATTAACCCTGGTTCGGTTTTTACACCCGCAAGGTTATCTCTGGTCCCATCAGAAATTTCATCTGCAACTTCTTTCAAGGCAAGTTCTACCATGCGCACAGTATGCTGAACGCTGTCCAGTTCACGATCGCTTGGATAAATCATCCTGTGCTTTTCATTGAGATACATGTCCTGAACTGGAGTTCGCCGCAAAACTGGCCCTTGCCCGAACATGGGACTGGTGGGGTAGCCAGTCACCTGGAACACAACATCAAAGTCCATTGCAACGTTTGTTTCTATGTTATGGAAAACACCACATGTTACAACAGTGATATACGTACCGTGCCGTAAGACGGAAATCCATAATTAGGATAGGGTGATCCTTCCATCTACAGAAGTAAATGCAGTAAAATGTCGATACCGTTAACTGCTTTGCTCATTGTTGGTAACCTTAGTAAGACAGGATAAACTAGGTTAAACAAACATTACTTTCAAAGGGACGGAATTCTTAACGTTCTACAAAAGTAAAGCTTTGTTTTCCGGATTCCGGTCCCATTACATTGACAGTCGGGTTTTACCACCATCACCTAGTGATGATGGGAATTCCCATCGCAGGTTGGCAACTAACATCGTCACAGTTGCATCTTGCCCCTACTATAATAGAATTATATTTAAATAAGACTTCACCATTTTGCTTCTGGATGCGTGGCGTTACGTGTAGTTGATTTTCTATCTTAAAAAATGCGGATGGATTTAACTGCGTCGCCTTTGTGGAGACATATTATTCTGCAATATTCAAATGATAAAAGCAAAAGAGCGTGCATTACAAAAGGTTGTCGGACAGATCCCTTATCTCGCCGCTGCATTTGTTTGCAGCGCAATTACACCTTCTGTCAAACAATACTATCGCACCAAATTGACACACACTATCCAAGAAATGAATAGGCGTAAATCACATTTTAGTGCATAGGATGAAATGCAATGACACGCGTACGTGTACGTACCGGTGGTTTTACTTTGCTCTGCTTTTTGTTTGTACCGGGGCCGGTGCCAGTATTGGCTTCGACGAGCGTAAGCTTGTACAGCTGGGAAAGAAGCTGAAGGGCACATATTTGAGCGGCTGCTTTCTTGGTACTGGCGGTTGAGCTTGCTTTTAGTTCTTGTTCGGTCGATTCAGTCGATGGCTTCACTTTTAAATTCAAGGATGCGGTGTAGGTCTGAGCAGCAACAAAGTCACCATGACGACATACAACCTCCAAACATATTGACATCTGTGAAGTTGCCGGCATGAAAACCGCATAAAAGGAGTAAGTATCGCACCTTATTGCCAGGAGAACCTTCCTCAGCGTAGATCACATCACACGGGATATTGTGGGCTTGGCAAAATTGGTTTAAACGTTGACGGCTGTTGTCCACCGTCCAATTTCCGTTGTCATCGATACCATGAGGTACACCCTGAAAAATATACGTAGAGCTATCATTTTCCGGTGAATTGGCTATAACAAAAAAACAACTGCATGTGACCCCATTTCGACCTGCAGCCAATCGCAGTCATCAAAAACGTAGTGACCAGTTCTATTCATTTTGCATTGCTTTGTCCGAATAAGAAAATATCCAGTACCATGACTTCTACGTTGCCGTGGACATCGCTCATTGCCATGACACACATGCAGCATCAAATGCACAACAGGCAGTATTGAGTCAAGTTTACCTTGTCATCAGCCTTTCGTTTTTGTCCTGCAGCAGCAGCTGTTTCCATAGGCATCGTCACATCATCACTAGGTTTTTGAAGAACGTTCGATTTTTTGCTTACTAACAATCCGCCTCGGCTGACATGTTTTATGGGATCTCCAAATTTTTCTATTAAACCAGCAGCGTACAACTGCCTGATCATCGACAGGGCGCAAACAGCGGTTGCTTGTTTTTTGTTGCTTCCACGTTCCTTTGCAGAAAATTCTGTAAAATCGTGGGCAGTCATTCAAAAGGCTTCTATTACTCGTTATAAGATGGCACAAGTAAATCAACACAGGCTACCTTTCTTAACAGACTTGACTTCCAAGTGCAAATCGCATATAAAAACACGAGCGTGTTCTGGACCCAGTGTTTGGTGCTTGAAATCGGGAGTGGTATGTTCACGCTGACAAAACTGATTTAGGCGCTGACGACAATTCGTTAACGTCCACCCACCATGCGTTTCAACCTGGAAAAATACGGTGAACCAAACACAACCTCTTTTGTTATTGTAAGTATTCTACCAAAGATAACTTGGTCTTTATAAACTGCTAACTGTATTTAACCTATACCGCGATTGTTTCAGATGAGCTTTACGATTACGTAGCATCGCTCCATTCGCTCGAATCAACTTCATAACATGTAACGTCGCGTTATACTTACGTCGTCAGCCGTTTCTGATTGAGTTGAACCTGGGCTTCCTGCTTGAATGTTGCTGATGGACTTCGGAACAGGCTCAGCCTAACAGAAACAACTTGCTCTTTAAGCGTTGGACACAGTTTATCGCAGACATTGTCATGGAATCACAAAAAATGACTCACTGGTTTAGGGGGCAGGTCTGAGGCTTTCATGTAACCCATTTTAACAAGATTTTCACAGAAATCCCAAGCGGCTTTGCTTTGCGAATCCCTCTTGTTGGGTGCTTCAACTTGGGCAATGTAATCCAGTCCGTTAATGTGAAGCTTGAAACCAATTGAAATTATTATTAGTACGTGCAGTTGAATGGCACCAAACACCTTTAACGCAATGCCACGCAAGTTTGTGCAACTTTTGACAAAAATTCAAGCATCTTACCCGGCACGCAAAAATGGCACTTGGAGCCATGCCTTTTGGCGTAATCTCGTACTCTGGTTTGAGTTTGCGCTGACCACACCATGCATAGAGGTAAGCTTTTATTTCAGTTGCTTTGATCGTCTTCGGACCGCTGGTCTGGCGAAACAATTTCGTGACGTAATCAATAACATCGAAAACTCCAATCGTCGGTAAATTTTTGTTTGCATTATCGGCAAGAATCTGCTTCATATAAAATGGAGGAAATACACGTATTATACCGTTGTGTATTGTAATGAAATGTTCGAGCAACTGGGTGTTAGGGAAGGTCACCCTATAATCGTAACCAGCTGCATGATTGCTGTATGCACCGTATGTCACTTCTGCACCATAACCAAGGAGCAGCAGTCGGCTTAATTAGTGCACGGACCCCACGAAATCACAAGTTCTGCCGGAGATTTACTGCTTTTATCACGAAACCACTGGTTAGCGTAAAAAGCTGTGGGCCCAACCTTTGATTGTTGACAAGACAGAGCACAACAATGCTGAACCCACGCAAAAATGCAATTGATTCTACCACTTCAATAGTAATGATTTATTCATGCATTTTTGTGACTTCAAAGCACGAAGTAACATGAATGCAGCAAGAGAAAAAAACAGCATCATCGAGCAGAAATTGCAAAACAGAGGTTTATGATTGCGTTCTAACATGTTTCAATCACAAAGGGTTGGTGAAAGACCACATGGGTCAAGTTCTCCGCCAGCTCTGTTGCCAGCACAAACCGATTTTTAATTGAGACGCTTCACAAGTAGTAAAAGAAAACAAAATGCATGACTCAACGTCAGATAAGAAATTAAGTAAACACAACAACAATGAAAAACAATGGGAGAAAAGCATGCTTATGTACAGGGGGTGGAGTGAACAACTGCAGAGGTAGAGGATATAAAACAGTGGTCTTCAACCTGTTTTGCAAAATCGCCCCCTTGAAGAAAGTTTACTTGGAAATTGCCCCCCTACCGGCAATTGTTGTGCTGTCTGAAAATATCATTTTGTTTTGGAAATAATTCACTGCCAATGAAATATATATGGGCAATCTAGTTAAAACAAAACGAATGCAAATGCATTTGTGGAACAAAAGTTATAATTTTCAAAATAACAGCGGGTTCCAAATTCCAACTAATGAGAACGGTTGGTGTTTATCTGTAAGCTTTTTCAAAGCAGTTTGCAAGTTGCTCAGTTTAAGTCGCATGGCGTTTACCCAGTCTTGTACATGTCAAGGCGATTGCGATATTTGTCACGCATATGCAGTAGGCTGCTGGGCAGAAACCTCAGCAAAATACGTCGTTGGAAATGCTAGTAATAATAGCTTCACTTATTCCCTAAGCTCTGGATAACTCTCACTGCACTTGATCTCCAAAATTAGCCATCCGTGTGTATAAAACAACACGGGTTTCATCGTCAGTTTGAATATCAATGAGAGGTTCCTGGATGGTGGAATCCATTCGCTTATGCTAGCTAGCCGGCGAAAAGTTATCGGACCCAGTAGCATTTTTCGCAATTGAACTTGCGGCGTGATCTCCACAGCATAATGATTTCATAGCAAGCTTGAAACAGATGCGAAAAGGATTTTTGGATTCCTTCTTTCAACCAAGATAGTGGACTTGGCATGGGCCGCTAGGACGGTCGTTTACGGTAGGTTTTCATGGGCCAGTTAACCGCCCAAACACGTATGTTTCTTCGTGGGTACCGCTTCAGCCCGCAAAATTTTTGAAGCACTTACGAGGATGTTGAAGGAATGTTTTTCTGTGACGTCAGTTGCCGTTAGCATCGCCCTCTGGTGGAATGTGTGTGGGGCTTATAGACGTTTTTCGGACTTCGTAGCTCTGTGAAGAGCAACGCATAACGTATGCTGTTTGTGCTAAGAACTGAACGATATGTGGTAGTACAGTATGGTGGTGTTCGCTTGTAGTGTGTGAAAGACAGGTCATGCGTTTTTAGGAAGCTATGTTCTCTGAAATTTAATCACTGAGAGTACAATACAGACGAGTAGTTCGCTTTCATAGTACTGTTAGTGTATAATTAACGATTGGGTTGAGGAAATGCCTATAAAACTGCTGTCCAACAAGTACAAGTGCTGCAAAACCGACGAGAACTCGATTTCTTATGTTTTGTTGCCCAAGTATGTCTTAACGTGTTTTTAATTGCTACAGTTAATTTGTATGGTTACAGCACAAAAACATGTAAATGCTTATTTCATAAAGACTCCGTTCTGTAGCAAAGCAAGTGTTGATGGAAAAGATATGTTGTGCTACATGTCTTCATCCAGACTTTGTAAATGATCCACTACCTTGTGTGCAGAGAAGTCAAAATAGCCCCAGCAGTGTTACCTTTCATGAGGCAAAATAGACACTGTCATTTTATGGGCCGGGTCGGGTATGGGCCAGAATTTAGGAAGGGTTATGGGTAAGGGTTGAGTTACGGATTTGTTGTGATGGGTATGGGTCGGTCCTGCTCACAACAATGTCGGTCCATGACATCTCTACAGGATAGTGTGTTTTGATTTACTCGCCGGTTCAAGTTACTCTTTGCCTAGTATACTGTTCTGTAAAACTTCGTTGTCATAAGTCAGATGAACACAGTACAGCTATATCCACAGTACAGCAAAACACTCGAAAACGCGATAAGCACATTTTATAACTTATGGCTAGCTGATAATTAGTTTTGCTAGCAATTAATTGCTACGGAAGTCGTCTCGCAATGCTCATATATCCTATATTATTACAACCAAACGCACTTAGGTAGGCTAAATTGTTTTACTTAAGGTACTTATCAAAAATTATAAAACACACGATAATGGAATGTGACATTTTTTGCCTACGAAACAGTGGTTTGGCAATGCTCTACCAAAAACCACGAAGACTTGTTTCAAAGCAATTTTGCAAACGATAGTTTGCATAGAGTTGGAGGTATTCGTGACAACTCACAACGAAAACAATTAGGCTAAACTTGACGGCAAGTTGGGATTAATATTCGCTATCGCTGCGAAAATCGATGCGATGATTTAGTGGCAGCGGTGTTGTGATTTTTGGGCTATTTTCAGTATCAACCCTGGATTACTATCCATAACGTCGGGTCTGCTGGACCCAAAACCACTACCTTTGCAAAATCGAAAAGAGCGAGGACAACAGCACGCACACCTATTTATAGGGTGCACAAAAATTGAGCTACTGAGGCGTGGAGGAGCGCTCTGACGCGTGCTTACGTAGGTTTCACATGGAGAACTCATTTGACCCGGGTCTTCCAGACCCACGATAGCATTCCAGGGCTTTAAAGAAGTTCAAATTTTTTCTTCTTAAAAATTGGAGTTTGGTCGATTGGGTATTTTCTGATATCTATATCAGTATTGGTTGCTTTCAACCAAAATCAATAGTGTAATTGAGCTAATTAAGGCATACTATACAAGAAACATCCAAAATCCCGCGCATTGATGTCTATATGCTGACAAATATTATTGCTTGCCGTGCTTTTTGTGACGTTTGTCATACAACGGGTGGGTTAACCAAGCTAGCAAACATTTTAGTAGAACGTTTCTTCATTCTTTTATCTCATTTCAAATATTAAACACAACAAACTACCACACACTGCACACATTGATAATCTTCGTGAGAACCGAAATGCTTGAGAACCGAAAAGTAACAAAAATGTTTTTTGGAATCACTTCAAATTTTTAGTACGTTTTAACCTGCAGAAATCGTCCCCCAAAACTTGTAAATTACAAAATCGCTCCCACAGCGCATAAAATCTCCCCCCCCCAATGTTGAAGACCACTGATATAAAAGAAAGCAGGGGCATCCGAACAACATTACAGACAAGTGACAAGCATATGAAACTAAAATCAACAGGAAATTTGTTAAGATACAGTAGCAGAACGTTTTTATATTGTGTTCCAAATGAATAAGGCGAGAGAGATTTCAAAATCAAGAATGTCAGTCCAAATTTCGGGATCAATATACTTTGACAAAAGCTTACCCAGAGACGTTTTCACTCTGGGTAAGAGATGTTTTCATAATGAAGCAAGCTTTGTTCCATATTTGTGGACTGCGCAATCTCAGAAAGTAGAAAGTTTTTCTCAGAAAGTGTTTAGGTTATTCACTATTATCGAAAGAGAACATGAATTTGACAACTGACAATTTAAATAAGTCTGGTATATTTAGAATTGTGTGCCTAGAACAGAGTACAGTTGTTTTAGTTTTGTCATATTGAAGCAAAGTGGTCTTATTGGCTCTTCCCGTGATAAGCATACAGTAAACGGATTTGAGCACTGAAATGTTGGTATAGTGTTAAATCTGTACAACATTCCATACGATTTGGAGAGTTGTGTCCAATTGAATTCATCATCAAATAAACGCCATGAAATTTTACGTTGTCTTGGTAATGGGTGATGAAACTGAAAAATGGATATTGGTTTGGTTGTTCATGCGCATGAAACTGCTTTTGGAAGAATTGATACAGAGTTGAAGCACTTTTGTTTTGAAATCTTAAAGTGGCCACTTCATATTAAGAACCCTATGGTCAAATTATGTATTAAAACACTTACAATTCGCAAACTGGAGGCTTACGAAAATAAAATGAGACACATAGGAGCTAGCACACGGGTGCACTTTATCTTTTCTAACTGGCTACAGCATAGTTAAGGACCTTCAATTTGATCTGAAAAAAGTTACAAGTGATTGATCGAGAAACATTAACTTTTTCAAACATTATTATTGAAACGTGACACGTCTTGATTTTGATGCTCTTTTCTAAACTGCGTTAATGAACTTATATCCATACTCTCTTGTATCCCATCTCCGCTACCTCTCCGCCATGGGTCCCGCGGCTACTTTTGTAAAGCATGTTGCAGTAGTCCGTAACAGCACTCCTCGGTAAGCTTTGCTTTGTAAACATGAATGCCTGAGAGGAGACTGGCAAGTACGTAAGAGTGTTCTTCAATTCTTCGTTAAAACCGTGCGGGTGTTTAACCCAAATAACAGCACTATACCCAGTCGGGCCAAACTGCGTTAATGCAAAAAAAACACAAAACAGACAAGATTCCTCGCCATAAGGATCGCAGAAGCTGGTATGTCGGTCCGGACTTTTCCAGCCATAACTCGCCAGCCGACAGCCCCCTGAAAAAACTCTGAAAAACCAAAGTATCCTAGCTTCGATTTAAAAAAATCCATCATTTTTGGTTTAAACTTTTCTTGGGGTGATATCATCAGTGGGTGGGTGTCAAGGGTTTTATGACGTCATGGGGATCTGAGCAAAAACAAGATGAAAGTCCACGTGTTTAGAGCTTCAAACAATGGCTTTAAAACAACAAAGTAACTAATTACTCCCCCAGGGATTCAGGGAGATCAATTAATCGTTCATTGGCCACAACATGCCAGCCACACCTCATTTCCATGCTATCCAAATGAAATGGTTTCTTGCTATTTAATTCGAAGTGTTCGTTGAAGGCCAACGCTTGCAGAGTAAAACATACCAATTTTGCACTGTTAAGTCGTAAACGAAACTGATTTTTTTTTCAGGAACATACCAGCACACCTCTGATTTCGATACCACCAATTTGAAGAAGCAACCTTCTTGAGGGTCACCGGTACTGGTGGAGTTAGCGTTAAATTCTCTAAGCTGGAAAGTGAACAAAGCGCATTTAAAAGCCAGTGGCATAACAGTGCGCATGCGCACAATTTGATCTATACAATGCACATGCTTTTTGGTGGAGTAGAGCGCAATGAAACCGTTGCCAACACAGTGCATAACAACGCCAGCAAAACGTGTTACACAAAAATAACTTGAAAACACACCAAAGCTACTCACTGTTTGGTTAAACGACGGTTTTCCGCTTCCACCTCCGAAGTTACCACTGGCACCAGCACCTCGATTACCTCTTCCTCTAGGAAATGCGCCCCGGAGACCTCGTCCAGGACCTCCTCTACCGCGGTTACCGTAATAATGGTTTGCTGCATTGAATAAAGCCTTTTCATAAGTTGACTGGTTGATTTCGCTCGAGTAGGAATTAAAAGAGTTTGATGAAGAATTTCCTAGAAAAAGCGAAAGCTGTATTACCTCAAGCATAACGAATTACATGCGCGTAGTTGACATGTCAAGTTTCTGCAACAAGGGTTCCATACCAGCGATACAAAACCATAATCCAAACCATTTTATTTATTTAAATTAATCAGTGGAAATTTCCAGCAGGTATTAAAAAATACAAGAAGTCGACGAACTCGATTACAACACAATAGTTAAAAGTAATCGCTCGATCACTCGTTGAAGCTTGTAGCTCTGAATCTACGGTAGTTGCTCACAATTTGAAAGTGTCATACTTTGAGATTATAAAGATACCTCAGAGACTTGTCTAAAATTAAACATTTTTTACATTAAAGCTGTAAATGTCTAGGGAATAAATAGAACCAGGGCCAGGTTTCCCTTTCAGTTTTTCACTTCTATTAAATCACATTACATGAACTGAATGATGATAGATGTCTACAATTACACTACCAACTGCGTTATCCTTTGAGGCTTCACATTCAACTAAATGAACTGTGATCCGTGATGCTGAAAAAAAAGGTTCTGATTTGTTTGCAATAACAGACTGCTTCAGCATGTCAACTTCAAGCACATTCTAAACACAACATTTGCCAGTAAACTAAATCTTTTAAGGATCTTGCTCAGTATTAGAGTAAATTTGTCACCAAGCAGATCAGTCTGAGGATTGACAGATAAAAGATACATCATTGCAAGATATTGATTTTTAAAACACATGCTCAGCAGGCAACCCATTACGCAGAAGTTTTATCGTCACTCCACAAAAATTCTTTGAGGCAACACCCCTGTAGTTTCCCACTTTCTCAAGTTAACTTCGGCGTAATCGGAAAGGCATGAAATTAAACAGCTTGGGCTAGCACACAAACATTGCTTGTCGTTAAAAAAATCTTGCGAAATGCCGGTTCCGTTTAACTGTATACACAACATTGTTGCGTGTCTTGCAAAGTGGGTGCGGCACAACAAGACCTAGTACCCTGGCAATTCTAGGTATAATAAAGTTAGAACCATGAAACAGTTCGAAGTGAATTGAAGATACGGATGAAGGGTAACAATAGTAACATTGCAAACTAAGTGCAAAATCTGAAACTACCATTCAGTTCTTTCTTCGAAGCAATCATGAAACCAAAAAAACATTATTACAAGCAACGAAAGTAGTGGGTGTCACTATTTTTAGACTAGAACCAACTGGCTGAAGAAAACAGGTTTGGAAATGCAGTCTAAAAAGCAATGTGGTACTTTAATTTGGAAAGTCATCCCCACCTAGCACGAAAAGGCTCAGTTAAGTTTTGCTCAGCATACAGTTTTACTATGCAGTATGTACAGTACATGAATGGAATAATTGTTCAACTTCCCGCATTTCAGTTTCACTTCTTTTGCTCTGAGAATCCCAAAAATAGACTGTTTCAACCTATTGTATGAACACATCATGAAATCTTTTCAATAACTGTAATCTGGAAGAGGTAATAGAAAAATGACCGAATATATCAAAAATTACATTACAAGTTCTGCAAACAGAAATTGTAAGCATTTCTTCCGTTTATGACTGTCTATGAAACGTCTGGCTAGCATATCAGGGCTAATGAATACACACTACTTACTAGATAGTCACTACACATTGGCCACATTTACTGTTGCAATCGGATAGCCCGAGTGACAAGTGCGCAGAGCTTCACACTGTGGCAACAAGAAACAATAGAGATAAACTGATGGATTTGCCAAAATGTATTTAACCTATGGCACTCTAGTTTGTAAGTTGAAAACGGATGAGTTTCGAAGATTTTGCATTTTCTTTAAACCAGTACCTAGTGTCCGCTGTTAGTCATCGACTAACAACGCACTCTTCCGAAACAGTGGTAGGCAACTTGATATACTGCACCTCTGCAAAGTGATCTGAAACGAGTGGACTCTCGGAGAATTTCACATTAGGAATAATATGCAGTCAAGATGCCACTTTTAATTGCTAAAAACAAGCCTGGCTGGTACAGTTTTACTCACACTTGGATTTGTTCATGTGGTGCATGCCCATTAGCAATGACTTGCAAGTTTTCCACACCTTCTCACAAAAATGGGAAAAGCGCACAATATTCAAAAATAAATTAACATACATACATAACGTCTGTGTGTTTAAGTCCAAAATTACAGGCATTGCATTTCCAGTCATAACCTGTACTTTAACGAACCAGCAATGATAGTTCTAACAAAAAAATTAATCAAAATTGCTATATTCAGTGCACATAACATTTCATACAGCATTGTTCTATGCAACAACATACCACTCGACTTACCAAACGATGATCTGTTGTATCCAGCAAATCCAGATGCTTTGCTACCTGAACCAGAGCCTGAAAAAGTTGTGTACAAAACCGCAAGTTAAATACGTACAAATTTGCATATGATTTTGTTAAACAGGCGGATGGTTGTCTTGTAATGTCACAGTTAATATAACTTCAGTTTACACAAATGCAGGCTAGATGCCTCATGCTCTCTGAACGAAGTACTGTATATCATTGGTGAACTACTACTTCTAAAAAATGAATTCGAAATTTTTGCAATTATAATCGGACACACAGTTTGAGATTGGCATGATCATTGTGAAAATGATCCTGAATTGATGAACACATTGTATTTCTGTAATTTTACTGACTCAATTTGCACTGTAAGAAGCACAAATTCCTTTTGTCATGTTACTTTCACCAAATATACAAAAGATGAACTTCAGCAAGCTTACACTTAATTCATAGACACATATGAAGCACCCACATAATCTTCAAGCAACAACGGTTTGGCCTAGCGGTATTTTAAAAGCTCACAACAAAATACGGTGATCGTGATTCCTACAGATTACCAGACGGATTCAACATTTACTGGGTATGGGTGTTAGCTGAACACGAACAGTTGCACATATTTAATGATTTTCTTTGGTATGCACAATACGGTGCCATTTGTCATCAAAAATCAATGTTAAGGAGATATACCAGGAGATCTTCACTGTTGATATTGGAGATGCTGCAAGGAGGTCCCAGTATAGGGCATTCTTGCAAGATGTGTCCTGCAGTCTGGACAGAGCTGCACTCACATTGGTTGGATGTTGTCTCCCCCAACTCTACCCATGTTCACATTAAAGTAACCGACTATAGTACAGACCCGGTTTAGTTGTATCCAAGCTTCTCTGTGTTGGTGATATCCAACTGGTTTTGAAGTCAGTTTGTTAATGCATGGTTTAGAGGTGAGAGGAGCAATGGTAAACCAATACCTTCTCTTTCATAGCCGTAGCAGGTAACTTGCTTTTAACAAGTCATAGTTGGTTGAATGTACAGCAGGCGATGTAATGCGTTTAGCTTTGTATTAAGATTCAGGCAGAAAATGTCACATCTGAGTTTGAGGACTTATCCCAACCAAGAACAGGTGGCAGATGACTTGTTGGGGTACTTTAGAAGTTCCCATGTTTCATTCATTCCTATGTCGATTTTGTGCGAGTGTAGCTGCAACACAATGTGCGCAGTACTCATCTGGTGCATATACCACGGCTAGAGCAGAAATTCTAAGAGCTCCCCATTTTGTGCCAGCCAGTCGCTTAACCTGGAAGCTAAAGCTCAACACTACAAAAAAGGTGTCAGCAGCTTAACAAGGAATTTAATAGTCCACTACTGTACAACTGCTACATCCTGCCCTGACAAATATCTCTCAGTAACGTTGGACAGGTCACTCACATATCGTCGAGACCTCGAGTCACTTCGCAAGAAGCTGACATCAAACGTCGCGCACTTTGATGTGTCTTGCTGGCTCTGTCTGGGGTGCTGGAGCAACAATGCCCTGGCCACCTTAGCCCTGGTGCTTTCAACAGCAGAGTACTGCACTCCTGTCTGGTGCCACAGTGCTCACACCCACTTTATTGACCCCTCCATAAATGACATGGTGCGATTGTGACTGGATGCTTGCATCTTACACCAGCGGACGACCTTCCCATCATTGCTGGCATCCAACCTGCTGAGCCTCATTGCAATGGAGCCGCACTGTCTCTTGCATGCCGTGCCGTGGAGCCTGGACATCTGCCCCACTCAGCGCTCACCTGTCCACCAAGTGCAGATGCACGGCGCCTCAAATCGAGACACCTATTTGTACCCGCTGCACAACAGGTCGATGCACTGGGCAGACCACCAATGGAACGTGGAGTGGGCGAACAACCTTACAAGACTACACACTTTTATCCCCGACACCCACCCTCCTGGAATAACCATCCCAAGAAGAGCCTGGGTCTGGCTTAATCACCTCCACATCAATGTCAGACGCTTCATCTCCTGCCTGCACAAAAGGGATATGGCCTCCTCTGCAGCCTGTTAGTGTGGCACAGAAGAACAAACCGTCAACCATGTTGTCCTCCAATGTCTAACCCACCAACGTCATATCCTCACTGACTGCTCAGCCTGACGGTTCCGGACGATGAGACAATCCAATGGCTGCAACAAAAACCGCCTTGAGCTTTTCAGCCTGCTGTTTGAGGAATCTCCTGCCTGGTTCTGCTCCCATCTCCTTGCAATGATTCAGCTTGTACGTATCATTCAGCAATATTTGTAAAGCCACAACAG
>JGI24158J21664_10002594_pt1 | contig 22110 bp, 15 predicted proteins | sample Ectturendosymbi3_FD_21664 | JGI IMG/M metagenome (IMG submission 21664)
GTATTGTCTGTTTTTTCAACCTGCGTTCTGCAGAGTGTGTGTGTTCATACTATGGACTTCGTGTCTGCTATAAACAAACAAATAAATAAAAATAAAATAAACTGACAATTGGTCTCCTTATTGCCCACATTGCTTCTGTTTAGTAGCTGAGGCATATGAAACAGTAAACGAATCAAACCAATCAAAACTCTGAGTTGTGACCACAAATCTGACGCGAATTACTCTGCTATACCTAAGAAACAGCGGCACTACCTACAGTACCCTAAAAATATACAAAATACTAGCAATCTTTTTTGAAGTATCTCCCATAAAACTTTATCCTATGTATTCACTGCGTTATATACCGGACTAGTCCTTTGTCCTGTAAAACGCCTGTTTCGCCAACGAAAACACATACAAACGAAGCCTCAAACGGAAACAGCATGCATGTCTCAGTGTCAATACTTGCATCTTTTCGATTTTGCAGAAGCTGGACAGAGCGACGACAACGGAGATCACATTGAAATGAGGTGTGAGAGACCGAACGCTCGCCGACAGATGAGGGTCGTTGATATATTTCTAGGGCTGTACACATTGAGAGGAATGAAGTCTCAGACAGCAGTGGTTGCTTTTCTTCAACCACTGCTGGGCACTCATGTAGAAGAAATTATGACGGAACTCTTGCTAAAGAATACGTGAAAACCTCGAGGTCTGATTTCTTCTCTCCACTGACAGTGCTGCGACGTTGAAAGCAATTTCAAGTACGACAATGACGACAAATTTCAGGGCAGGTGGAAACGGCGAACTTCAATAAATCGCTGTCGTTGTTCAACAGCAAAATCATTATTTCTCGTTTTGTTGCGTTAAGCTTCTAGCATACCACAGAAAGCGTATTGCTAACTTCTAAGACAGCATCTTATTTCCTTTACGATTTTACTGTTTTCACTAAATTTACGTTGTTGCAACTAAACACCTAGTCCAAAATTTTTTACTGTATTGCGAATGGATTGTTTTTCAACCAATAAAAATAATATCACAAAGTGCGAACACTGAGACCTTCATCCATGCAAAGTTGATTGGAGTGTGTAGCTCTTGTAAAGTAATTTGCTCGACGTTTGGCTACGCTAATTTTCTAAAAGATGACCTTTCGTTCAAGAAAAGCCAAGTGCAGTCAATAGATTATATGTATGGTGTTACTAGATGTGGACTTTGTGCTGCAAAAGAGTGTAAGACAACTCCAGGAAGTGACGTTGCGCTCCTCATACGGGAACACATCTGACGGCTTGTCAAACATGCCCTGTGACTGCAAACATGAATGATCAAGTGTTTGCGTTACTGGTTTGATTGTATTATGTTATTTTCGTCGAACTTGTACATTGGACATTACCGCATATTGTACTCTGTGACAACGAGTTCTAGATTACTCTGCGTTCGCCCTTGAATCACCTCTGACTTACTGCTGCTGTTCATTACCGACGACGAAGTTGCCAGTGCTTACTTGAAGTATTTGCGGCTATTGACAAAACCGAAGACTGAAACGAAAACTGGATGTTGCAATTGTCGTTTAACAAGTCGCCATTTGGTGATGCTTTTTATGCTCGTATACACTGTAGGCAGGGGTCACCAACTTTGTGTAATCGAGAGCTACTTTTTAGATACCGAATAATGCGAAGACTTGCTATTGTGATACAAACTTCTGAAATAAACATTTTGCTCAATTGACTTTTAATTATATTTTAGTATTAGTAATTAATTAATGATATTCGTCAATGTGAAAAAATTGATCAGGCTATAATGTTATCTTCAAAACAGGCCTGAGGGCAACCTACTTGGTCCCATAGGCGTGGCCAGGGTGCCCCCTGAATTTTTTAGCATATCTAGCATTTTGTGCTCTGAGAAGTGGTGTCCCAAACAAAAATACTGTTGCTCGCCTAAAGTCAAGCACTTCCCCCAAAAAAACTTTGGGCTGGCTATGCCACTGCTGGCCCTTGCTGGCAACCTGGTTCTCGCGGACACCATGTTGGTGACCTCTGCATGTAGACTATGCTGCGAAAAGACGAAAAAGTTTCATTGATTACTTTTGATGAAGTGACGATTTCAACGAATTGGGTTATGATCGAGTTGCATTACGCTTGACATTTACTGAAATAGCCACGTAGAGACGCATGCAGTGCATTACTGCGCTTATTTCTTCCGTCTGCGCAAAAATTTATCGAATAAGTTGAAAACGGCAGGTAAGTCTCCTTCAAGCGCATATTGCAACAATGAAGTCTCCCAAGAATAAACGGTATTAGTGAAAATGTATTGTCGCAGTTCGTGTTCAGCAAAGTCTAAGTTTCCCAATGCAAATAAATGGGTTCGCGAATGTTGTTCCAAACTTTAGGACTGTCGGTGCTTGTTTGGGGCAAACTAAAGTGGATGTAGCAGAAAATGAAGTTTTTCTTGGACTTAGGGCTTAAAATTAAAAAACAGAAACCCACGTTGTTTTCTGTTGTTGCACGTAAAAACGACCAAATTAAATTAATATTTCAGTTGGTAAATCTACGTTTTGCCCCGTGCTGCTGGTACCTAGGTTGGGCATCTTCAGCCATTTTGTGCCAATCTACAAAGAAAATGACGTGCTTTAAAACCCACTGTGAAACGTGTGCTAAAATTCGATCATTCTTTTGACAAAACGTTATGAAAAACGAAAAAACGTGTTTTTCTAACGATTTAGATTTCCAAACAATTCCTTGGTGGATAGCTGCAGTGCAAGCAACGGGGTAGGAATAACTTTGTACACGTTTGAAGTTGGTAAAAATAGATTGAGTGTTTAAAAGTTTTTGGAACAAATCAAATGGCGTCGCACATTGAACAATTTTAAAACTTGTTCAAGCAGTTCTAAATTAAAATAACGTGGCAGAAAGGATAAAACTCTTCCAAAATCGAAACAAGTTTGGGAAAGTCGTCAATAGCACCGGCTTGCATTAACCTCCATATCTACCGAATATCATTACAAGAAATTACAACTTTGAAATGTGCAAACGAGTCCGAAACAAGCTCTTTAATTGGGTCTGATGATTTGAAAACATTACTTAAACTTTGGATCTGATGATTTGCACACAAACTGTCTATGAGAGCATATCTATCCATTGCTGCATATCACAGGGTATTACTAATATATCCATTGCTCTATTTTACAGCATTAAAGGACGTGCCACTAATATAAAAACTACTTTTTGTAGTTGAAGCCACAAAACAAGATATTGCAATGGATTTGATAGTCGTGGTCAACTAAACGTACTTGTTTTCATATCATTATTCGTGTTTCTGAACAATCTTCATCACAGTTGAAAAGTCAAAGTTGGTGTGAAAGCACCAAGACTGCCGTAGAAAAACTGCAAACTTTGACTATTGATAAATGGGACTTGTAATGCGCAATGTCCATCAAACTCCACTTTCGCGAAAACCTTATTTGTCGCTGGTGAAGATAGACACTAATGCAATTCGCCACTCCTACTGTACTGCAAAACTGTATCTGAGGAATAGTCATAAATATGTTTGGAGAAAAATACAATTTTGCCATTTTCAAGTGACCAGTTGGTTGTTAGTTTGATGGAGGGCAATGAAGAGCTGCAAATAATAGTTAAGGCGTTTTTGTGCTCGTTCGTTTTTTTGAAGTCAATCAGTTGTTCACTGCAGAATCGCCCCATCTAAAGTTACATCCACACCTGCGCATAGTACAGCTGGGAGTTTTACCTGTTCTTTAGCTTTAGATATTTTTGAAATGGCGTAGGAATGGCAGAAAAAAAATCATCAAAATTGACAAGGAAACTGGAATCTTCAAGCGCAGCTCCAGATTAGCAAATTGGTAATAGCCACCAGGCCCGTAACCAGCTTGGGACACTAGGGGGGCAAGGAGTTTTCTGATAGGGGCCCAATTTTTTTTAAACCACGTCCAACACCTTTTTCCAAGGGNGAAATTTTTTCTCAGGGGGCAAAGCCCCCCTGCGCCCTCCTAATTACGGACCTGATAGCCACACAAAATAAGGCACACAATAGCCTGCGGTTATTGAAGTTTTGCTGTCGTCCAATGCATGGACAGAAAAATATTTTATTCTCAAGGTTTGACGCAGTAAAGAGGGGGCGAAGTTTGACAACTACTGCCCCGACATCTGTCACAAACTGCCTGAAAGAACTTATGGCTATTTAGTCTCTACAAAATAATAATGCGGTAAGTTTATTCAAATGTGTTTGTTTGTTTTGCTAAGCGTGCATCGCCAAGTACAAAGTCCGGTGTTAGGTTTCAGCTTCAAACCGATAGCCTCCACCTGAGTCAGGGTGCGAAGAGTACTTGCCAATTTTCTTTCCTCAATTTGTTGCCCATTCAGCGGCTGAACAATAAACATGTTACCTAAATGAATTTTGTAAGAAAATCTTGCGCTCCTCCACAGGCTTGCTTGCATACCATCTGTCTTCTCAAAATAACCGCTACTGGATACGCCAGTAGGTGAAAACGAAAAGGTGTTCCTTCAAGATGCCTCCATTTTAGCCCTATAGGCTTTGCTGCTAAACAGACGTTATGAAGTGCGTTGTCGTCTAGCGTAATTAATCTTGCGATACATACTCAAAAAAGAGTATATCCCTTATTTGCACTTGTTTCTAAGGCCATCGGCGAGGACTGTGTTGACAATAATAGAAACCCAGAAGCAGTGGCGTGCAGAGGGGGGCCAACCGGGGCGACGGCCCCGGGCATCCAAGGCATAGGGCATCCAAAGAGTGAAATTATAAAAAGTAAAATGCTGTAACTAGATGATTTTTCCTATTGTAAGGCTACTAACACATGCTACATGAATTTAATTTTTCAAAACTTGTTGTTTGTCAACACTAGTTCTTATGTCTTCAAATGCCAGTAATTCTCACAATCTTCAATACCAGGCAAGGGCGTAACGAGTGGGAGGGAAGGGTACACGATTCCCCGGTCGCCAAATCACTGTGGGAGGCGCCGAAAAGTCCCAAAAATGTCACAAATACTTTCTTCGCTACTGCACATTTGCTTCCGAAAGATCTGAAGTTCAAACAGGGGGCGCCAAACTAGTTTCTTGCCTCGGGCGCCATTTAACCCCGGTACGTCCCTGATACCAGGGACCTATATTCTAGGTGTGCGGCGCACACCCAATCAAACTGATAGTGACGTGATTTTTTCCATACCGTGCGATCAAGGGAAAAACGCAGAAAAGCATTGAAAGATATAATTTTGGACGTTTAATTGATTTTCTGAGTCAAATTTCAAAACTGTCCTGTTTCAACTTTCTTGATCTAACTGAGTTTTTGATGCATCACTAGTTTCCCGTTTCGTTTTTTGATGTGGCCACGCTGAGTGTGCGCTAATAAAGCCGCACACCTGTTCTTGTATTTTGTGCATCATTTCGAGCTTCTCCATTAAATTGACAGTTCAGGCGGATTGACCACAACGGAAGAAACATAATTGGTAACGATTTTTTTGTTTTTTATAAGTTTCCATTGCCCTCAACTGTTTCACTGCTGCTCTGGCGTCCTTGTCTGCCCTCCCAGTATTTGTACATACAACAGCCACATAATAAAAAACGGAAGTTTTCTTGCGTACTTTATGCACATTCTCAATTCTTGTGTAGTTACCAAGTTTCAAAGTGTCAACGCTGGGTGTTCGCCATACCAGCTGCATACCTTCTCTGCTGGACTGCTATTCGTCGAGACATTCGCGCAGCCTGATGTTTTTGCACTTGTGAAATGCCCTGTCGCAGCGTTGGGTTTGTTTTACTCCACTGTTTTAATGCGCAGCCTTATATTTTTGCAGTTGTGAACTGCGATGACGTAGCACTGAGTGTGTTCTACTCATTCGGGGGCAGTGCCCCTCAAATTGTGTTGTGCCCAGAGAAGTTTGTTTCAAATATTTAATAAAAACAAAAAGTCTTGTCCCCCTAAAATGCATTTTGCCCCTCCATTCCTTAAAACCTAGCTACAGGGCTAATTCTACTCCACTGCAGTCCCGTCGCCACGGGGGCTTTTGGGGGCTTAGCCCCTCCAAACAAAAGTCCAAGCCCCCCGAAATTAAATTATGAAGCACAATAAATCGGTGGACTTTTTATCAAATTTTAGAATGCAAAGCCCCCCTGAACAAACGTAAAGCCACCCTATTGAAAACCTTCTGGCGACGGTTCTGCTCTATTGTTTTAACGCGTTGCTGGATATTTTTGCAGTTATGAACTGCTCTGTCTTAGAATTGAGTGCTTGTTTCACTCCTGTCTCCAACGTGGAGCGCTGATGTTTTATGTTCATTGCAGTGACGCATTGTGCAACAACGAGTAAGGAGAGTGCGTGTTGAACAATATGCATGCTGTGTCAACAAACTTCGCCAAAACGTTGGTTTGCAAACGTGAATATGACGTCAAATTGTGACGTCAAGAACAGCGCATATCCAGCAACAATGACCACCATACGGCAGTGCTCAANACTAGAATTTGGTAAGGGGNCATATAATCAAGCAGTCGCCCCGGGCATCACCAGACAGGGTTGCCAGATTGGCCGTTTTGGGGCCAAATTTCGGAAATTTGGCCGTATTTCAAGTTGGTTGGCCGTACGATTTTTGGCTGGCAGTTTGGCGTTTTTTTGGCCGTTTTGTAAACGTCATTTGGCCGAAAATTTTTTGTGTTGGCCGTTTTTGAAAATTTGTGTATATTTTAAGGCTAGTAAACTGTCAACAGCAACACCTTTTTTGAAAGTCTGGTCTCCAGTGTGTGCATTTCGCCCTGTGTAGTGAATTATAAGTAAAGCGAGGCAGTGTGAGTGTGCGATTGTGCTTGCCGCGTTGTACANACCTTCCACTCTGCAGNCCTAGCCNTTGTGCGTGTGCGTATACTTGTTTAACGGTGCTGTATGGCTTGTAACAGACCATAGGGTAGGGTTGGTATGGCTTGTGACAATCCATATGGTTGATATCGCGTGTAACCAAACATACTCTTCATACTGTTATCCTAACATTGCTAACTGCCTGTGCTACAAATGTGTTCACAGTTCTTTTTATGTTGCCATTATATGTCTTCAACAAACTCTGTGCTAAGTGCCATATGGTGCTTACACTTGGGCAAATTAAGTTAACCTTTGGAAATTTAGTGTTTCTTAATTTCCGAATGATCTTGGAAACATGCCATGCTTTTTTTTAATTGTGAGATTTTGTAGCGACACACAACTATTTTCTACCGAGCTAGCTGTATGACCACAATTCCTGTGTTTTTTATGAAGTGGCCATTCGTTTAGGACCTATGTTCAATCAAAATGGCTTACTGAGCCAAAAAGTATGCCACTATCTTGACCTGGGCCGCACATTGAAAGACATATGAAGAGGTCCTCACATTTACTGGCTTACTTTGATCTTAGCAAGCTAAATTCAGCTTAACCTTAATGCACTGAAAGCGTTCGAATCCAATTGCAATGGTAACAGACATGAGTGGCTCTGAAAACTACCTGCATCAAAAATGTCAAGTTCAAAATTATCAAAACAAAGACAGGTTGTCAGTATGTTCTGGAGCAGCGTTTCTCAAAGTGGGCGGAATCGCCCCCTTAGGGGCGATTTTGAATGGCAAGGGGGCGAAAACGCCAAAGGAGGCGACAGGGGGGCGAAACAACATAAAGCGGGCGAAAATGCTCAACCACTAATCGATCACTGAGTAAACTTCAGTAGCCTAATATTATTACTTGTTAGTTTCTTGCAAATTTTGGAGGTTGTTGCTACAGTAATTTAGCTGTATTTTTACTCTGGATCGTCTATGTGCCCGGTTACAGCGTGGATTATTCAAGGTTGCGGAGCTGTCATAAAAATGACACACCTCCGGCTCCGCCTCCGGAGCTGTTGGTTTCCATGAGTGTGACTCTGGCTCCGGAGCTCTCTTTTTTCACGGCTCCGGCTCTAGTTTGCGCTTCTGGTTGTTTTCACACATTAATATTTTATTGACTTGGTGTGCCTCAAGTCGAATAGAAAATGAATTACATCAAGTGCACAAAACTACGAGAATACACCAAATCTTTTTGAGTAAGTTAATCTGGTAGTTTTTTTACAAGCAGCGCTGTTACCATGAGGAAATCAGCGAAAAAGCAACAATCACAAATTAAGACGATTTAGAGAACAGTCACTAGCAGAAACGTAACTCAAGAAAGCGGTAATATAAACAATTTCTGGAATGGCAGTCGCTGGTTTTGCCGTTAATACCTGAGGACCTTTTGTTATTTCTTACGACCAGAGTCAAGAAAATGGCTGTTTGGAAAACTACATTTGTGTCAGAGCATTTAAAAGCAGACCAGTCCCGATTGACCAAGTGTTTTACACTCGTTGCATGCTTTACGTGTTGCAGCCTTGGCGATTCCAGCTAACAGGGTTGCTCGGACAAACCACGCAAAGAGTGCAAAACACATAGTCGACTCTCATGTGCTCTTTAAAAACACACACACATTTGCATTAACACAAATGCGAAGATGAGTTTGAAAGCCCTTTTTCAAAGAAATAGTATGAGAAGAAATTCACATTTGACTTTTTAAAAGTAGCTGAAAACTTCTGATTTCTTGTCTTTTGCACTCAAAATAAGCATTGATGAATCAAAAGTAAAGCACAATTTAACACGCAAAGTTTAGGAGAAAATAAGACTGATGGTTACCGTGCTGAAAACAGATTTTTTCCACAGATGACAACTTCAAGAAAAGTCCAGATTTGTTTACATTGATTTTTATAACCTCCTGACAACGTACTGCTATGTAAAGCAGTGCTAGTTTGCTACCAATTTATAACTTTCATGTTACGCTACTGCTTGTAAACGTAATGTTTCCCAGTGAACTTTGCCAGTGATCCGGGAAAACTTATTGCGAATAAGCCTAATGGTTTCTAATAAAAATTCCTACTTTACAATGGCGTGCCGTGCATTTTACGCTTAAATATACAATCTTGATCATACTCCCTGCTAACAGCATGACTACGCAGCTACAAAAGCTTTGGATATTTTATTATATACCTATTCATTATATCTCAGTTCTTTGTAGATCGCTACAACTACTACAGACCCAGTTTGATGGTTCTGACTAGAAAGTAAGAGATGCTCTGGTAGTTACGTTTTTTTTTTACTTCTACAACAGTGGTTCACAACCATTTCGCTGAAGGGGGCCAAATCCAGACCTACAATTTTGTCAGAGGGCCGCACTAAAAAATTTTTCCGCAAGTCGATTCACACATTGACACATTTTGTTTTACTGCACTAACCAAATCTGTTACACAAAATATTAGAGGTATTACTGAAAGACACTGCCAAACGAAAGGATCCTTTTCCCAGGAAGGAACCAGACACTAAGCTTTTACAGAATATACATTTCGCCTACGAAGTAGGCGTCATCAACTCTTATTCAAATAGAATCTGTTACAGAATGATTGCTAAAAGCCGCTAAGGATGTTTGGGAGCTGCATGCGGCTCTTAGAACAGTGTTTGAGAACCATTGTTCAACCAAGAACACCACTCCTGCCAGCTATGATGTCACAGCCTTAGCGCTTATAAAGCAAAGAAACATCAAAAGCTTGCAGATCCATTGTTGCGGTCTGGTGTCTCGTAATAATCTCGCTATAAAGAGCACACGTAAGTCTATTTGGCAAAACCGTTAGTATCTAGGAAGGGACCCGGAGCCGGAGCTACCTCTCAAATGGCCATAGCTCCAGCTCCGGTCCAAAATTTTAAACTGAGCTCCGGCTCCTTCTAATTTTTAATTTGAACTCCGGCTCCGGGCAAAATGCCCAGCTCCGGAGCTCCGGCTCAGTAGCCCTGGATTACGAGGTATTTTCACAAGAATTCTGAACGTAATAGTAGCGTCGTAACACAATTGCTTAGTTCAGCTATTTAATGGCTTTGTTCAGCTATTTAATACGTTCTTTAAATAAAATTCTTTGATTGACTGCGCTGTTTTTGCTTTATCAGGCTTGGGGGGCGCAAACGACGTGTCGAGAGTGAAAAGGGGGCGATGGAATAAAAAAGTTAGAGAAACACTGTTCTGGAGGCTACTTTTACTACAGCGTAAACCTAAACCGGGCTGCACAAAATCCTTGACTAGGCCGCATTGCAGCCGAGGGTTGGGTATAAGCGGTGTGGAAGTAGGCCTAATGTGTCTTGTTATTGTAGGAGTGGCCAACCAGTCATAGACCAAAGAGCCACATTTCTTATTGTGTTACAGCGAAGAGCCACATCATGTACATTGAACATGATCACTCTTGAACATAACCCCATCTCTTCCTCACTCACATACATACTATAGCTTAGCTAGTTTTATTGTAAAGTAATCATTCGATATGGTCGACAGAGAAGGGCTTTATACTGTTCTACAAAAATCGGCTGTCCATCTACCAGGGGCGTAACGAGGTTAGATGGCGCCCGGGGCAAGAAACAAGTTTGGCCCTCCCATGTTCCAACCTACGGTTTTTCGGAAGCAAATTTAATGTATTCAAGAAAGTACTTGTGACATAGTTAGGACTTCCCTTGCCCCCGCAGTCATTCGGCGCTCCCTTCCGTAATTTGGCGCTCCCTTAGTGATTCAGCGCCCCGGGGAATTGTGCTCCCCTCCTCCCCTCATTACGCCCCTGCCATCTAGACCAGTACTTCTTAACCTTTTTCGGTTTCGTTCACCCCTACCATCGATTGCTGCATTCCCATTCAACCTGGTATGAATGCATCGCCGATGTGACAATAATCATAGTACATCAAATGTTTAATGCATCATTAGAGGCATAGACGCATTTACTTGCACCACAAAACGTTTTTTCTGAAGTGATAAGTAGCTGACTGTTATAGACATAACGTTACAACGCTTGAAGTTCACCATTTGATTCACGATTGCTGACATGTGTTACGTAGAAAACATAATAAATGCACGTTTCCCGAAGATAAACAAAATTAGGAATAGAAACTTCACTCACTCCTGTTCTTTCGTTCACCCGAAGAAAAATTTCATTCAACCGGTTAAGAAGTCAGTGATCTGGACTTAGACTTTTAAGGTCGTTGCATAAACATATGAAAGAATGCAGCTCATTAAAGGCGTTATGTCCACTTCATCAGCGCTGAAAAGTGGAGTAAGGAGCAATGTGTAGCATCGCTTTTGGGTTTGTGGGACACGATTTGCTCATTTCTGGTTTAAATACTTTGAAGAACCTAATTCTTTTCCTTGTGATGGATGCGAGGAGGTTTGCATTACCGAAAATCGAGAAGCGTAGTAAAAACAACCAACACTTGCCTCTGATTCGTACTACTGCTTCAAGCACCGCGCTTTCCCGATACAAAGCGAAACCAGAAATAAGACCAAGCTTAATTTTTCACAAGTATCGTGACACAAGCCTAATCCTCAAAGTAAGCTCTAAGAAATCTTACCGGCCTGACAAAAGAAACAGGCAACTTTTAGTGTAAATAGAGTTTATAAAATAGTTGTGAAAGCAGTTTTTCGGTAAATTGCGTTGTATTGCGAGTAAATCTGCGGTCTGTTTTACCAAACACGAGAAAGCACGACTTTCTCTGAAAAGAAGCCTTTGTGCGTCATTTTAGTGACAAAAATATTGCACTCTCTGTCTAAATTTTGCGGCTAAATCCGAGTGGCATAAATTGTGGTGCATCTATTGCCACGAGTCAGTGCGGAACAGTCAAACAATGGGCTCTCACCCCGAGGTAATGGTCATCAAGCTGCTAGGAATGAATCGACTGTTCGGAGAAATTGTGGAGCGCAGTGTTATACAAACATCACGTTGCGTATTGTCCAATCACGTTGGTGCAACGGTAAAAAATTCAGGTACTTTTGCGTGACCTTTTCGGGAAATCCCGCCAGATTGAGTTTCCGAGCATACTTTTGGTTAAACATTATTAAAACTATAGTTCAGACATACGGACAATGGTTTCACCGACTTTTAGGTAATTCATATTTTATGGTCTTTCATCAATGTTTTAGTCTGAGTTTTATTACTTTTTGGTTGCATCACTGTCGCTTATCACTTAACACTAGGCCAAGGGCTGGTCAAAAGTGATGTTCCAATCTCCAGTTGTTGTGTAAGGTGTTCATTATGACTGCCTTGTCGTTCCGTTGATTATAATCAAGCGTGCGGTGTGAACGCCTTCAGCGCATACTTCTCGTTTCGCGGCTGTTACCCTCGTGTTTGATGGTCATTCGTGGTCAAACATGACACCAATCACTGGTTTATTGAAAGATTGCCGTTTACGCGTGGCTTTCAGGTCTCAAAGTACAGTAGAAGTACCAGTGGCGCACGCAGAAAAGTTTCATGGGGGCCGTTCATTCAGTGACACATGGTGGTCATTTTTATTTGGTGTGGGCTGTTTGTGACGTCACAATTTGACGTTATAATCGTGTTTCCAAACCAACATTTTCGCGAAGTTTGTTGACGCAGTGCATATTCTTCTACACGCAATCTCGTTATTTTATGTGTCATTGCACTGAATACAAACTACCAGCGCTGCAAGTTAGGATATCGCAGGAACATTCACTCAAAGCTACGACACAGCAGTTCATCACTGAAAAAGTATCAAGCTGCGCGTTAAAACAGGGGAGTAAAACACAGTCATCACTACGTCAGAGCAATTTACAACTGCAAAATCAGGCTGCGCTAATGTCTCACAGAATAAGAGCAGTCGAGCATAGGTGTGCGGCTGGACTGGCTGGCGCACATCCCGGTTTGAAAGATCGAATCTTGCTAAACTGCACAAGAATTGAGAATGCGCACGAAGTTCGCAAGAAAACTTTCGTTTTTCTATTATGTATAGAAGTCCAGCAAAATTTTAGTTTTCTTTTTTACCTGCTGGGACACTATCAAATGCCTGAATGCTTTTATGTTAACAACTGCTGTTTTTGATCTCATGCGACAGTTTTATCATGTTACAGAAATTGGTAATGTAACCAATGCGGTCAGAGCATGCCCTGATCAGCCATAATAGCAGACAAAATAAAGATAATTCTTTGGGATAAAGTGAACCATCGCGGAACAACAATCTTAAACATGCGTAGTGGACGAAAGGTCTGCAAAAAGCGGTGAGAATGTTCCTGGATGCAGACGATCACCCAGATTCCCACCAAAACCTAAATATTACTTTTTGGCCCAATTACAATGTTCCTTGACATTTCCTTACAAATTCATACTGTGGTATTTGCATTAAGTCGACAAATTAACAAGCAAAAAGTATGCGAAAACAATTAATCTCCTTTGCGCAGGTAATAAAGTTTTTGTAACATATAAAACTCAAGGGGGTTTTACCCCAAACCCCCCTTTGCATACGCACTTGAGAAGAAGCACTCTGCGCTGTCCCCATTCGCCTCCGCAGATACGTAGCAGGCGCAAAGTTGGGCCTTCATTTGTGGACAGGTGATGGAGAGACTGTTGAAAGGTATTCGAACGCACCCCTTTGACTAAGGTCGGGACAAAGTCCTTTGTCACGCGACAACTGACACGAAATGGTACAGAAACGACGCGGTGTGGCTTAATGACAAAAAAGAAACCTTTGGTAGAACCAGGAGGTTAAAGACGCCATTCAAGCAAAGAAAGTAGCCCACAAGGCCTGATTTCAGAAAACATCTTAACCTTTTTGCATTCATGCTGCAAGCAATACACTGCAGCAGGTCGAGACGTTCAAGTAGCTTGGGGTGGTATTCACGAATGGCGCAAGGTAGAACAAGGAAATTGATGCACGGATTGTGAAAGCAACTGCAGTTCTGCGTGAGCTTTATCGCTCCATGATCACAAAACGCGAGCTTTGAAACACCGCAAAGCTGTCATTCTGTAAATCGGTTCCGATCCTCACCTATGGTCATGAATTTTGTGTGATGACTGAAAGAGTGCTTCTCACGCAGAGTTACACCAAGTAAACTATTTAAAGTACAATTACTCCTAATATTTTTCAATTACATTGCATAAAATAAATTATATTTATTACAATAAGTAATAACACTCTACTCTTAGGCTTGAAATAAAGTTAACTCACAATTACAAAATTTTTTTCTGATACAGTAAGAAAATGAAAACATTACTATGTTATTGTCAAATGTGATAAAATCAGATATTGCTTTAGTTGAAAATTTGAAATTTTTTACAATTGTTGCAGTGAGCCGCAATATTGGTTGAAAAGTTTTTAAACGCTTGAACAATAATCTGGAAGTCATTCAAAAGTGGTTGTAGGAGAGCATTTTTTGATTATTCCATTTTAAAATGCTGTAATTTGGGCAATATATTGTAATTTTCTAGGATTATTGCTTTCGACGGGATTAACAACGATTGAACAAATAAACNCACAACAAAATTTACTTTACCGCACCTAACATTGACCCAACTAACTACCTTACTCAAAATTTAACTAAACATTACCTAATGCAAGATCGTGCAAGATGGAAATGCAGTCGTATTCCCAACACCTTACAAACTTGCGAAAAATTGGAGAAATGTTGGTAAAATTGGGCAATTTTTTTGAAGAATTAAAAAAGTCACCTTATAATTCTAAAAGATGAACATATTTACCACATTAAAAAAAAATGATTCCAGTGGTGATATATTTGTGATCCAGTACAGTGACTATAAAAGTTTGATTGCAACCAGGGGTAGGGGAGGTGAACGAGACTGTCGTCTCGGGCCCTCCTTATTTCAGAGATGCCGTGGGGCTCCTCTTTGAGAGTTTCGCACTTAGTTTTTCCATTGTGTTGAATTTAGTTCATAAATTGCAATGTGAAACATATTTAATTCTTTTATTCACCTAGTCAAACACTTACTTTTCGCAGTGGAGATGTTTAAGGGCCTCTTCCTGATAGTCTACCTTGGGCCTTCAAATTCTGAAATTCATCCCTGATTGCAACCCTTTTTTGCTGTTGGCGACTGAACAAATATTCAACTTGATCTTGTACATACCCTTGTGATAGTTGTGTGTGTGACCCTTTAAGGCTTGAGCCCTATTCCTGTTTATCGTGTTGGAAGACACTAATGTCAACTTTTGTCGTTTTTACTCATTGATGGTAAATTGGTTCTTTCTTTTCTCAGGCGAAAATCACAAAATTCGGGCAAAAATTTTTCGCACACACACCTAAACATTTTTGTGTCCCTACGGCTATGCCCTCACAGAAAGTAAGCACTGCTTCAAAACTACACAGTAAAAATCTCCCGAAAAGCAAGGACCAAATGTAACAACTTTCTGTGCATAACGCACAGCACAAAACATGCTGTATCTTTGTTATATCTTATCCTTGCATAGAGCACGGTAGATAGTGTACTTTTACACTGCAGCGATTGGGATGTTGCAGCCACATCTTACCTCTTTTTAAACTGTCCACGTTAGCGTTTTGTTAGTGGCCGCGGAACTCTGCAGCGAAGGCTATCTCGCTCCATGTGCTGTAAGCGTTTTGTGGATCTTCCATTATCGCAAAGCATTTTCACTGACTCATGCATTAACTGTGACTGTCGAAATATCGCGTCATGTCATAGCGCGTGGTCTTCGCTACTTAGTGCTTATCGGTCAGTCAGTCGGTCACCAGCGTGTATATTCATTCTATCTCACGATAGTGCTGTGCGCCGACAAGCTCTGTGCATTTTTCTCGCGAACAAAACTACAGCAGTTCACAAGGCAGTAACACTGGTTTTGCTTATGCGTTGATCGAACTCGGTGAAGTTGTTGGAAGCAAATTGTACGATATGAAAATATTTTGCAAATTACAATTACACAAGAAGAAAAAGTCTCAATGACAATTACGTCAACATGTGTACTTAAGGTTGCCAGACGTCCTTGAGCGCCAAGGACTTTTCTTGAATTTGCTATCAAAACTGGCTATGTCTTAAATCCTTGAAAAACATTTTGTTGTCCTTGAGTATTTTCCGGCATCCTTGAAAGTTCGTGCACAGTTGTACAAATTGTCCATTATTGTACTTTTGATTACACTGAACATTCAAGAATCAAGATTAAACAATGTATTTGAACAGAATAACGTGTAAATTTGTTCCATCTAAACCAGGGGTTCTCAACCTTTTCCCGTTAAGTACCCCGAGTCATAAAACAATCAAATGGAACCCCCAGGTTAACTGGCAAAACCGTGGATTTCACATTGTTGCATCACAACAACGCAAGGTCAGGAAAAATCTACACGGAGTTTTCAATCGGCACGCATTTTCCTCTAGCATAGGATATGAAAAATATGTGAAAACACAACTGCCATCCAAGTACCCCTGGAAATCTTGCCGTGAACCCCTGGGGGGTTCGCGAACCCCAGGTTGAGAACCACTGATTTAAACAGTTGTAGTAAAAAGTACCCATTGTTATTCAACAATGTTTGATTGAAAAAATGTGCTACACCATTATATCTAAAAAGTATTCAAAGTAGGCATGAAATGAAATTTTAATAATCACAAAACGACAAAATGTCTTTGAAAAAATTTCAAGCAATCTGTCAACCCTAGTACTTTTGCATTCAATCACAGTTGTAATTGATCCAAGTCTGATCTCAATTCCAAGCGTCAGAGATGGATTTTTTGCGAAAAGTTCGCATGCAGCGTGCTATTTCGCGACGAAGTGCTCAGCTGTGAAATTCATGGCGAGTCCTGTTTTCTACGCCCACGATAAAGCGGGTCGGAGTTCGACCAAAGACCAAATAGGGTGTTTAGCCTACATCTCCGAGCTGGCTTGGTCTCGTTTTGGTATGAGAGCCAGCAGAGGCTGCCGAGCTATTATAATTGCTGAAAAACAATCTTGCAGGACCTCCTAGGGCTGCTGCGCAGACGATCCTCACGAGGGGAAAGGCGGCTGTGAGAAACGTGAGTGATATTTCATGTTAATTTCATAGTCGGGTGCCTCATAGCTAAACATCGTTTCAGATTGACTGTCGGCATGCAAAGCTGAGTAATGTATTTTGCAGCCTTCGTAACCGTCCGATACCTTGCAGTCCCAGTCAGGGATGCCGGAACAGAGGTAGGGCAGGGGGAGCAGTAAAAGAGTTGAGGGCAATGGAAACTTGTAAAAACAAAAAAAATCTTTACCAATTATGCTTGTTTTTGCGCAGTAACAACGTTAACCTCAAAAATAATAGCAGAAATTATAGAAAACTATTCTCAATTTTATGGGTGCGCGAATAGCTGCAATAAATTTGTTTCAAGTCGATCTTGATAAACCATAAATTACCTATAATTCTGTTATGAAGAGGTACCTCCGCCCCCGTTGTCCCCCTTTTAAAAGGGCATGGGAATACCCCGTCATTTCACCGCTCTCTGGCGTTCCTGGAATTACCTATGACGCTGTTATTTGAGGGCACCTGTGCCCCCATTCCCCCCCTTTCAAAGGACAGGGATGCAGTGCCCCCTTCATTCATCCCCGTTCCGGCGTCCTTGGTCCCAGTGCTGCATAACTTTACTCCTACGGTTTTAGAAGGGCGTGCTGCACATGTTCTAACAGCCTACGACTTCAGTCCGTGGATGAGCGAAGCTGAAACTGTTTTCGTTTACAAAACACTTTCCACATTGTCGATAAATGATGCTGCCTGTGGTCCAACCTGGGTTGATCAGTAAAACAATTTAACGGGATTAGCGGATTGCCATCAAAAACACATCAGCTTTTGCTTGTCAGCACTGATAAATTCCGAATGCAAAATGTGAGTTTCGTTCAATTGTTACAGAAAAATGTGTCTTGTGACGTTTCCATCACAGTCGGTACTTATCAGCCGTGAGCATATTACACCACGGTGTGCGGCAGTGCAATTACACAATGGTATGTGTAAACCGCCGTCGCCGTCCACTGCTTAGATCAGCACAATGAGGCCTTCCGCTACTACGTTTGAAGACTCAGGCTCCACAGCAGAAGCAGCAGGCCTGCGAAGTGGGGCAATGTCACTACACAACGACTTGTATAAACCAGCGTCCCCGTCAATTGCCTCAATTAGCAGAATCAAACAATCGGTTACAACATTCGAAGACAATAACTCCTTGGCAGAAACAGCTGGCCTGCGAAGTGCGACAATGTCATTGCACAACGACTTGTACAAACCGGCGTCGCCGTCTATTGGTTCGATCAGCAGAATTAGACAATCTGCTACAACGTTTGAAGACAATGGGTCCATGGCAGAAAATGTAAGCGTTTCGTTTGACCTTCCGGAAATTATTCCAAACGAGCCAGAACCCCAGTTGGAAAGGAACACCGAAGAGTTTGAGCCACCCAATGGAGGCTGGGGTTGGGTTGTCACTTTTGCAGCGTTCGTGATCAATGTCGTCCTTATTGGCTCCCACAACTGTTTCGGTCTTCTGTACCTCGACCTCGTTGACGAATTTGATGGTGGACTTTCAAAAACTGGTAAGATTTCAGTGTTGTACGTACTCGTTTTTGTGTTCATATTTTTGCAATGCGCAGACACGCGCGGTGCACTCTCCCCGTACGCAAGGAACAATAATTATATGACTTTAAACCGGATTAGTTGTTTGATATTTCATCGTTATCTTGCCTCCAGCATCTATTGAAAGGAGTTCTTCTACAGCAAAAAAGGATCCGCTTGAATCAGCCACAAAAAACACCCACCTAAGTCAATCACGTAATTTTTTCCCAGTCAATGGCACTCTACTTGGTATTTTTCTTCTTTACATCGGAATTGAGTCAAGCTAATGGGGAACATACAATTACAATTCGTACGAAAAAAACTACATGGAAGTACGCATTTGGAATACTGTGTTACAAACCACAAACATAAACTTTGCAAAGCTCTTGTGTTGCTCTAACCAACAATTACCAACTTTAAAATCTAAACTTTCTCTTCTGACATTTGATTTTGCTAAAGATTAGGTTACGTCTTGATATCTTGATAGCATCTATAGGTTGTTAACATCTATTACAAGTTGATACGCCAAATTCCAGCTTTTCAGGAGGCTACTCTTTCTTCTCAACCCTATTTATACTAATTATAAAAAACGCATTTTTACTAGATTTTCTTCTAGTTTTGGAGTCAATCACAAAACAAAAATATAATCAAAATAGCAATTTCCTAAAGTTGGGAAATGTTTTGTCATTTGTAGTCCCTAATGTAAACTACTACGTCGGCGAATTTCCCACATATGAGAGTCTGAGCCTCTTTATACCAACACAAAACATTTGCATGGAATTGATAAAGCATCCACCTTAGACTGAAAAACCAACGTGACCTGTCAGTTTCAATTCGTGGTTTTCCTAGACTCGTATACAATGCACAAAGCGAAGCCTATAAGCGGCTTACCGTTTGGATGGTGTTCACGCCGCAGATTTTGCTCGCAAAAAAGTTTACATTTTTAAGGATCCTGGCTTAAGTGAGAAAAGGTAATATTTGTAACAATCTAACGTCATTCGTTTCAAGTTAGCATAGCTGCAGTGACGAGCGTAGATGTGTCGATGGGCCTTAATTCTGTGTATCTGCCGCTTAAATAGCTGTTCAAGAGTGTTTACAGGTTACCAGAAAATACATATTTGTGTGAGTAATTTACTGGCCCATAACAGTCCTTGTAGGTCAGTGGAACTCAAAGCAATTTTTTTCGCCAACGCATATACCGGTACATCAGTGGCGTAACTGACGGAGGGCAGGGGTGCGATCCGTCCCCCTGGCAAGCGAAATCTAAACACCGGGCCTCCACTTACCCTATATTTCGGTATTCAGTATTCTTTAGAGATTGTGACTTTCTATGTTTTTTGAAGTGTTTTCCGAAATTTCAGGTCTTGGTATAACCACCCACATCCGGATTCACTATCATTTCTCAACTTTTTTCCAAGTGTTGGTTGGTGGTAGCCGGTGGGGCCCCTTCAGCTAAATTTCCACCACCCTGGCTCAAACCTCTAGTTAGGCCACTGCCGGTGATGGGCAATCATACTGCATTCCTGCGCCACTTTTAACTCTCGCAACCGCCTTTGCTATCCATTTCTTCGATCATAATGCACCTTAGTGGAATATAGTGCGTTTACGCACACTGTTTGCCCAAGTTCATCGACTTTTTAATATTCGGGGACGTACACTTTAACAACAATCCCTGTCCGACTTTTCAGAAAATTTACCTGTGTTCCAAGATTCCCGATTGATTATTTCCTGTTGCAAAAGCTTAGCGCTGGCTGCTGCCACTGACTTTAACCAAGTTGTCTGCACTCTTCGGTGTAACAGGACCATCGCTTTTGGCTACACGGGCCATCTTTGGCGTGCGAAGACCATTTTCAGGAAACGGTCAAGAAACATCTATGTTGGCTTAGCGGGCCAAGGCTGGCCCATCACTGGCCGATGCAGCCAGAAATTGTTTATTATGCATCTTCTGATAACTTTTCACCATAGGTCTACGCAGGCCCGTAATCAGGGGACTCAGGGGTCTTCGCCCGTCCTGCAAAATTTTTCGCCCTTGGCAAAAAGTGTTGGATAAAGTTTGAAACTATTGGACATAGTTTAAAAAATTTGGGCCCCTCTCAAAAAACTCTTCACCTTGGTGTTCCAAGCTGGTTACGGGCCTGGTTGTACGTACGTATGAAGCCAATCATTTTGAAGATAGTGCAAAGAAATATACACACAGATTTTATAACTTTCAAGAGTTTAAGAAACAACTTCAGGAGTATTTGATCAATAAAAAGATCTGTGTGTTGCTAGAGTGACAGTAGGGCGAATATGTGCCTTAATTGACTAAAAATTTAATGCGTGAATATACTCCTGCAGAAGAGTTCCTTTTGAACATCACATAATTAAGCGAACCGTAACGTATGGCATGACAGTGTATAAAATCCTCTGCGCCGGCACTGAGCTTCGTACCTGGCAATCAGAACATAGCACATGCAACGTGGGAAGTTTCTTAAATCCCTGTCACCCTAACTTTCAGTGGCTGATGCCCATTGCAGCTGGAAGTTGTGGGCATTAGGCTGTGAATCGTTTTTTTCCAAAGCGAGCCCTGGGTTAGCATAACTGAGTTACCCAGTCGCCAGAAGACCACACTTCGCATCCCCGCAGAGCCCAAGGAAAGGTATAGCCAGTACGGTGGGGCTATAGGTTCAGCTGCAGAGGCTGCCAGAATGGAGAAGTATTTTCCACCTACCTATCGGTTCCCCATCATACCCGACTGATTTCCTTGCATAGTTGAATAGCTTAACTAGCCCCTTTTTGTGAATCGTAAATGGGCTACGTATTTCTATCATCATGCAGACTTCAACTACTAATTTGTTGGGGGGAGGCAAATAGGCCCCCCTCGAGTTGTTTCGCGCGTAAATTTTCCTCATTTTTGGTGAAAAGTTTATTACCTGCTCATATAATATTTTTCGAAGCACATCATAATTAAGTATTCTACTTTCAAAGGCCCCCCAACAGCAAGTTATGTGTAAGTGCTCTGCTTTCAACAGGGCCCCAACAGCAACTGCAATGTGTAGGCCAGGGGTGGGGAAACTTTTGTAAGTCGAAGGCCGCTTTTCAAATCACTGGGAACCACTTAGGCCGCAACTTAAAACAGCAGTACACACAGACAAACTTCTCATGCATACAACTTAAAAATACACAAATGCAATTTTACAGCATTTAATGACGACAGTGAGGCTGTTTCCCATAAGCTAATGATGCGAACTTTGGTTCCAACATCGTTGATTTTAAGATTCGTTGGTCTTCCAAGTGAACATCTGTTATCTGAGATCTTAAGCGATTCTTGATTTGTGTCATGTATGAGAATGCTGATTCACAGCAGTAGGTTGTACTAAAGAATGATAACATTTGTCGAGCGTGCTGACGCAGGCGTGGATATTCTACAGCATTTTTCGATATTTCAATCGGATCCTTCTTGGCGTTGAATAAAGATTTCAGAATGCCATCTTCTGATAGCTCTATTAACTCCATTTGGAAACGATCGGGCACCTGGTTGACATCCACCAGGTGTGGTTGATATGCTAGTTGCAAGTTGAGATTGTGCTTTTCAAAATCTTTGAATCTGTCATTGTATTCTTCAATCACCGAGTCTAGAATCAATATGTATTCCTTCACGTTGCGCAATCTGCCTGCTACGTTTGCCAGTTGAGGAACGTTCTCAGCTGAAATATGCGGTCGGCTGAGGACAGATTTTAATAAAGTCATTTTTTTCGAAATGCCTGGATTTTTTGCCACATGTCATATATA
>JGI24158J21664_10002595_pt1 | contig 22109 bp, 10 predicted proteins | sample Ectturendosymbi3_FD_21664 | JGI IMG/M metagenome (IMG submission 21664)
ATTTAAAAACGATTGGTCTGAAGTACCACTGTCTTGTTCTTGTTGAGCCACCGGATTGGTTTACCAACAAACCCAAGGGACCGTTTAAGCCCACGGTAATATGATTTGAGATGGGAAATTTGAGAATTGTGTTTAGCTGTGAGGTTGCTTATCTTCTTTGGTCTAAGTGCTTGAATTCTTAGATTTTTTGTGAACGACGTTATTACTCGAAAAGCTGAAACCGATCTCGTCTGTTTCAGGGTAGCTGACGAACTTGAAAGAATTAAATGATCTACAGCTTTCAAGTGTCAGCTTTCATGTTTTAGTGCATAAAAAGGCAATGTCTTAGTAACAAAACTACTATAACTATTATTCATTGGCATTATTATTTTTTTAATTTTAGTAATCCAATACGTTCAAATGCATATTGAGCCAATGCTATGGATATGATGAATGTTCCACCGATATGGACCACGAAATAAACTGAAATAAAAAAAGTCGGTCGTCCCTTGCGCCATACCCGTTATTCTATTATAACAGTAGACTTTTTAGATAACGGCTAAGTGATCTCGTAAACTCACTTTCCTGGTCACCTGACATTGATTTCTTCTAATTCGCCAAACGCATGAGGAGTTGAGTGAGTTTGCAGGAAAGTTAACACAGTTCGCTCTGGATGTGTAGTTCGCAAGTGTATAGTTGGTCATCATTATCAACCACATAAAAATAGTTTTCGTTCAAATTTAAACAAAATAGTCTTTTGATTTTGAAAAAAATTATTTTCTTTGGTTGTTGAAACACAAATTTTAACGTCGTGGATCACTGTTTCATAAGTGTTATCATGTTACTGTTTCACTTTTTAACCACAATGCATAACATAAACCCATATAAATAATCTTAACGCAGCACAGTTTAAGACAAACAAATCGGCTTTGAACCGGACTGATCAATGACGCGACACTGATAAACGGCGGCTCATCAGTGTTAAAGTGCCAGTGTTGCCCCTTGCGAGGTTTTGGAGACAAGGAATAGTGTACCAGCTTACTTTAAAAAAAAATAATTGTGGTTCAGAAATTTTTTTATCGACCTCGGCAATATACGACGTGTTTTCTTCGACTTCTTTAATGCAACAAGCTTTCTGTTGGAGTTGGAGAAAAAAACTGTCGTCGTTCCGCATGAATGTACGCACTCTGCCAGTCAAGCCATAGTTGTAAACGGGCCTGATTTTTAAGCCCGATCCCGGCCCGAGTCCGAAATTACAAACCCGAACCCGGCTCGATCGCGATATTTCTTTTTGAAGCCCGATTTAGACCCGAAAATCAAATTTACCGAGTGAGTTAAAGATTTTTGCAACTGTGGGTTAACAAAAAACGCAGTGTGCGGGTATAGCTGCAGGCAGGTGCACGGTTTTATCACACCCAAAATAGCAAACACCTTGAACAAAAAATTGACTTAAACAAGCACAAATCTTTGAACAAAAATTGATTTAAACAAGCACAAACGTAGCTTGTTAGTCAACAATAATACTGTGGAATGTAATGTTTCTCAAATAAGAAAATATCACGAAACTGTCCACGATGGCGCTTTAGGCATAAAAGAAAGTATCTAAGATAGCTTTATTGGCATTAAAAGCTTGTTTGTAGGCCATCAAGCCAAGAATCGCGTTAGTGACTGATCTTTTTGACGCAACTCCATCGCGTGCTAATTTCCATACTACTGTCACCTCAAAAAGAGTGTGAGACCAATCCCAGCAGAAAACCAAAGAACGCAGCTGTGTTTGCCAGTAGAATTAAGTGAAGAAAAATCACAATCGCTTCAACTGCGGTGAGCACAACAAATGTACTTCACGAAAGAAAAAAATCGTTACTTTGAATGTTATAAAAACGTTTTGTGTGCAGGCCCGAAATCGGCCTATTAGATTTTCGTTTTGCTAGAACGCCGTGACACTACTGCTTCTATACAACGAGCATCGTCGGGCATGATTTTCAAAAAACAACAAATGGTAGGAAGTGTTGAAATATCGCGCACTGTATCAGTTAGTCGCTGAACTATAATCACCCAACTACTATAAATTATGTTGAAATTACATTCCATATGTTTTGTGTTAAGAGCCGTGTCAAGGCAGCGCCAAATATTACCATGCAAATTCGTCACACAAACATCACGGTGCGGGCTCTTCAAGTGGATATAATTGACTCTCAGTGCCAAACCATTGTCAACGCTACTAACGAAAATTTGGAATTGCTTCCAGCTGGTGTTTCGGGAAGCATTCTGAATACGGGTAAAATATAAACTGTGATTAGATGTATTTCATGTGATTAATAAACTGTTAATCCTTGTGAAGTTGCGATTTTAGCTAGTCTGTGTTGACTATGATGTCCAGGCGGTCAAGTTATCCAGAACGAAATGAACAACTACAAATCAGCAAACGGAAAACTCAAACCTGGTCAAGTAATGAGCACGACGGGTGGGAATCTTACATTTAAAGCTGTAATCCACGCACTCGGTCCTAGGTAAGTTCTTTCCTCACCAAGCTTTCCTATTACTTTCAGGCGTATTTTAAAATTTTTGCAATCTAAATTCCCGAACATTTAGAGTATTGCTCACGTTAACAGAAAGCCGCCGCGCCCTTTCGCAAGACATCCGAAAAGGTTATTGCAGAGCCAGTTGTCTCTCCGTTGAAGTGTCCCGACGTAGACAAAGATATCGAACAGAAATAAGATTTGTTTCAGGTTCCTCTAGCTTTTTTTCATTTTCTCTACCTGAAGTTTTCATTTTTGCACGTTGTTGAAAAATAAGAATTTAGATACAGCAGGAACATATCTGTTTAACATTTTCTTGCTAACGCTTGCATTCCCTGTAGCAAATGAGATTGCAGATTCACTTTACTGATCGACCGAACTTTACGTCTACGCCTGTTTCAACATATTTTCATTCGGTTTGCCATTTTACCAATATAATCAAACTTTACCCAATTGAAAAGTTAGGAATAATCATTTTAGTGTTTCTGACGTGCGCACTGCAAACCAAAAAACTCAAATGTTTTGTAGAAAGTGATAGATTGCATCAAACGAAGAATGTTAGCTATGCGTCGTGCAGCACGGCAGTTAGGCCGTGCTGAATGATCATGGACCTGTACACGTGCTCAAGAACGCTAGTATACGTAGAAAAACTATGTCAATACCACTGATTAGTCGCCCTCAGCAGCTGTCTACAAACTAGTCACAACAAAGCATCTACAAAGTGAAGACCATGTCAATGATTTTGCGTATTTAAAGCAAGTAGGATTTTGAAAAGTTAAAAAGTGCACCAGGTTTGTATCTTAGATTGCAAGATCTCCCCAGGCTAGATGCATTTGAAAACAATGGAAATTTTGCTTAAATGACCTTTGAAAACATTAAAAATATTATTCAAGTCAGTAACAGTAGAACAATGCACCAAAATAAGCTTTGCGATTTGTGTTAATTGGTGGCATTTTACGGTGACAAACCTTTGATGCTTCAATTGAAACTTCAATTAACAGACTGTGCAGAAAAATTTAATTGCAGATAGTTTTTACTGACTGTAAATGAATATATTTTTTCTACTTCGACGCTTCACGTAGCAAGCTTGCGGCTAAACGTTGCCCTTGATTAAAAAAAACTGATGGCAGCTGAGAGGATTTGGGTCAAAACGTTAGATTAACCCTTACTTAGTTTCTGCCATTGTTTTGTCCATCAGATGGCAATCTGGTTCCGAGTTTGAGAACAAACGCGATTTAAAGAAATGCGTGAAGAAGTCATTGGCTGAGGCATCAAACCTCGGATTAAAGTCAATAGCCATTCCAGCAATAAGCTGCGGAGTGTTCGGTGGCAAACCTGAATTGTGTATTCCGTTGATTGTAGAAGCTGCTGTTGACTATGCTGAAGAAAACGAAGATTGCTCGGTAACCCAGGTGAAATAATTATACGATCATTTTTTTGGCATGTAAGTTCGCTTTTTGTACAACATGAATGAGGCGCGATTCCAGACGTAACATTGTGCGGACTTGTGTTGCCATTGTACTTCTCTTTGTGTGGGTTGCTGTTGTTTCATGTATTGTCTACGTAACTTTCAATTGCCTGATTTAAAGCAAAAGTCGTTTATCATGTTTGCAGATTGACTTTGTGGAAAAATCGAACGCCAATGTCGTCGAGCTTTTTGTATCATCGATCAGACGCGTTGTTGGACTTGAGTCAGAAACGAAGCCGCAAACTTCGTCATACAAGTCTGCTTTTCACTTGGAGGTATTTTCCAAAACATCTTGACTCTGTCTTGTTGCAAATATTAAGTTTTTGTTGCAGCGACTGAGGCCTAAATTATTTTTTCAAAGAAAGACATACAGGAATTAGTCATGTTGTACATTTTTTATGATAGTTCGTTAAATGATCTGTATTTGGTGGTATGGCCATAGTCGATGCTGAATAACGAAATCTCATTCAAACATTTCTAAACTAGGAGCTTCTTTGGTCAATCACTTTATGCTGCCTTTGTATTTCTTCTCGCGACTGTCATTGCACAAATTATTTCATACAAGCTAGCTTGAAAGTCAATTACGATTTAAATTACTAAGAAATACCTAATGCATACTAATAGTTCAATGAGTAACAGCAGCTGAAGCAAACATATATTCCTTTGCATTGGTCAGAGGTTTATCATTATCAGTGTGATGTTACGTTAGCTCAGTTTAAAGCCACTGAATCTGGATTAGTTCCGTTTGATCCAAGAACGAAAGAATTGATTTCTGTTCAAAACAATATTTAGAGATAACTACATCATTATTGTTGTGATATCAAAACTCAAAATCAATGCTTTCTGTTAACGACTACGAAATTACAAACCCATCGCCGCGATTCACTGCAAGGTCAAATTGCAAAGCCAAACGTGGGAATTTCAGCCATACGTTTTGCTTTTTACACGGCGTTGCAATCTGCTGGGGCAACAAACACTACAACAGCAACTGTGATTGAAAATTTTCTACCAGATTTTTCAAAAACGAATTACGTTTGTTCGATCTAACAGATTTTTTTCACCTGGTTTATTGATTACACTTTGGAAATTTTTTTACCACGCGAGCTATGTATTTTTGCGTCGCATATTTGCAAACACAGAGAGAAAAGTTTGGCTTTGTTTGCGTTAGATTTTAATACTCTCATATGGATTTGTCTTCGATACTTTTCTTTAAATCATTTTCGAGAAACTCTCAGTAAAACCTTGTGGTTGCACGCATATACAAAGAGTATTGGCTCGCTTATGCCGATGCTCGTGCTAGTCTTACCAAAAACTGACAATACTTCCTGAAACTTACATGAAAGATCATATCTGTGTAATTAGCTGGTGCAGTGCAATTTCATTTTACTTCTTGATATTGTAGAACAAACAGCAGTCGACATCGACCGCTGAATCTTGTCCGACATTTTCTCTCGTTACTGGAGATATATCTACATTTGCGGTGAGTCTCTAAATTCGTTTTATCATGCAGAAGTATTTTGTTGGGTTGCAGATAAACTTCCTCTTGCAGATTGGTATATGTTGACTTTGATATGTCACATACAATAATACTCTGCCAGCGAGATATTTTCTTTAAAAAAGCAAAGATCCACTTCACAAATTCAAATTCAACAAGGTTGTGTTGAAAAACTAGCAGTTAAAACCTTAAGATGTTCTTTTTCAAATTTTTCCTTGGAAAACAAACTTTCGTCGGAAACATTCTGCTATTAAAATGCTTTAGCATCATAAGCTAGTGAAAAAGAGGTTCGCAAAATCTTAAATTCAAATTTGTTTTTAATTGTAAAGACGTGAGACACATAAAGAGTTTATTGTAGTCTTAATGCCGTCACTCAAATGCTTTTGCGCCAGTTGTTCCTATGTGATTCAATAAAATGATTTTTCTGCCTACTGTTAAAGAAATGCTAATATTCATCGACCAAAGCTGCATGCACATCGGCTGTCACTGTTTTTTTTTACATTGTCCTGTAAAGGATTGATCTGTCTTACCAGAGACAGAATTACCGAGTGATGAGGGAACTCAGGGCTGTTTCAGTAAGGTCACTCTTCCATTTTCCTACACGCATTACAGGAAAACGATACCGTTTGTGACCAATTACAGAGCACATAGAAAACTTTAAGTTTTATGCTTGTTTCATAAACCACTTGGTCTACCAATGCTAATGTCCACTGTCTACCTATTCACGTGTGCCAAGCGGTTACTCCCGTAATGAACAGGCGCAATGATGGCAACATACTGGAACCCATCACCGTGCAACACGGGATTGGATAGGTTACAAGTACAGTTTCATCAAGACTACGGTTTGACCCTACCGAGAAACGATCCCAATACACCAGCATGAGAGGCACTTGTCTTAAAAAATGCACCATGTCGCCATTGGCTTAGTTAAGATTTTGAGAAAAATTTTAGTTTCTTGTCAGAACCAAGAAGTTCCTGCTGTAAACCAAGACTTGCTTCGGGTAAACCAGAATAAGTTTTCAAAACCTTTTTACTTTTTAACCACTCTCCTCTCGATTCAGCATATAATCATTCTACCCTGACACAAGCGTAATGATCATGTTGAATCTGACGTCATCGTTAAACAACCTTCCTATGGTTGGGTTAATCCCGCGTTGCCTCGCAAACTCGAGGGTGATGGATATGTCTGTTGAACTTGGAGTTCTAGCAAAAGTCGTTGTATTTTGCGTCACAAAGGTCAAATACCAGCGTTTCCCTGGAATTAAATCTGCACAGATGAAAAACACCTTCACGTTACAGAATAATTTATTTGCCCTTACTACTATTCTGAGCCTACACTATTTGATACAGTTTTATACCTGCCCATCTCTTTCTCCAAACAATCACGGTATATACACGTGCAACTAGAGTCAAAACTATTGACCCACTGAGGGTCAAGAGACATTTACAGTTTTCTTGAGCAACATAAAACAAACTAATTATATTCGCTCGCGAACTCTGAACCATGGGGTGGCAGCAAAAAATAAAGTTTTTGTTATCTTTGCTTTTTTGGAAGTGAAAATCCATGATAAAAATTTGTTTACGATATTTTTTAAACTAGAAAAATTATCTAAGAAATTCTTTTAAAGGAAAAAAATCGTTGAAAATTTTACAGAACTTCAAATCCACCTTTTCTGTTAAAACTAGTTAAATTTAATTTTGTTCATATTAAATTTTTTTAACATACTTAATTCCGAATTATTCTGTGGGGTAACGCATAGGCCAACATAGATTAGTTTACTCCAAACCTTTTATTCAACTTTAAACTATGCTTTGTGTTATCTGAGAGGTCAACAGGTCTGCAAACCTGTCTAATTTCATAAAACAAAAAAACATCTGGTCGTTTACTTGCAAGAGACACAGATCTTTTTATCGTTTTTGACCGAAGAATTTGTGTGCAATCCTGTACTAAAAACCATTCTCATCAAAATTTGGAACTCAGACGCAGGTTATCGTCACTTCATCCTATCCTTGCAACAACAAATCGTTCCGGTTGACTGCAACTTCAATGGCTCTTGCAAAACGAGCAGGACCTCAGTTCCAGGTACTAATAATCGTCAAGTTGCTGTATTTTAAGGATTGTAAAGAGTGCATTTGAAAGCTTTAGCGAAACTGATGTTCAATACAGACATGATCTTGGATAAGGAAGCAACCACTGCTTACTTGTTATTTCAAATCACGACGTTTCCACCTCTAAAACGCCAGCAAGAGATGTATGCGCTTCACTGTAGCATGTTCGAATTCGCAACGAGGCGTTTAATTTCGTTGACATAATCGTAACATTTTTACCGGTTTGCAATCTGTTTACAGTTGATCGTTTACAATTAATGTTTACTTTAAGCGGATCGTGCGTGTGGTCAACCCAAACGTTTGCTATCCGCCAAATTAACTTTTCTAACCTACACATTGAACATTGCTAAAGTTAGGCAAGGTGTTTGGTGCTGTGGTCTGTGGAAGGCAGTTGCAGAAATGTCGAAAATGTGCCATGTCCTGAAAGCTCTTTGTTCAAGATATGTGACAGCAGCAAATGATAATTTTTTTTGTTCAATCTGTGTGGTGCCAAGTTTAACTTAATTCATGATGCGATTTGGATAGCGCGAAAGGTATCACGTGAAACCATTGCTACTCATATCCAATAAATGTAACAAGATGATGTGATCTTTCTGCGACAGTTCAAATGATTTCCAATAGATTTATATTTTATATTCAAAAACGTTTGAAACAAAGCACTACAAAGATGAAACTTTTGAGTGTGCAGAAGGTTTTTTCACTTGTAAATACAGTACTACTTGTAGCAGGTTATCGTACTTCCTTCAAAAGTTAACTCATAGTGCATAATCCAAAATAGCTTCTTATTGAGTGTTTATGTTTCATTTTCGTGGAAATTATCCCTTTTCGCCCGCAGAGCGCTTGTTTGAAAGCAGCTACGAAAGGAACTGTTGGAAACATTGTGGCGACTTCAGGTTTTCAACTCAACTGTCAGGAGGTTTACCACGTTATATTGGATGACTACGTCGCCAGTGTTGGAGAATTTGCTCTAACCAATGCTGTTCGTGAGTGTTTACTCAAAGCGAATTCGTCGGGCTATTCCTCCATCGCTTTCCCGGCCTTGGGCGCTGGCGGTTTCGGATATCCTGCAAGCTTAGTGATGAAATGTTTTCAAACCGTTGTTAGCAATTTTCAGCCCAGCTCTCTTCAAAACATCAAGTTGGTTTTATACCCCTCGGACCAGGCTTGTTTGACGGTAAGAATCTACTAAAAATGAATTCGATGGTGTTGTTTGTTTTCAACAAGAATTTATTTTCCCCAGCGTCATGGTGAAAGTTCCTTATTGTGTTGTTGCACCGTAGTTGCAATTTCCAATACTTACAGATACTTGCACTCTAAGAGTTGTTTCCGTTTGGAGGGTTCAGTATGCAGTGCATACGCAATCCTCAGTCGCAATGCAAATGCCATCGCTTCGTTTTTAGCGAAGGTGAAGGCACTGAACATTATATCCAAAAAACAGCTTTGAAAATATGGGGAGATTCCTGGCATGTGGAAACACCGAACCTACGCATTTATATTCTTGATTAAAGGATAAAAATGAATTTAATTACAACGAAACTTAGTGACAGAGTGAAAATTTCAACTCTTGCCATGTTGCAGAACCAACAGTGCAGCAACCAATCATTTGAATGAAACCCTACCAAGCATTTACCCAAACTATTAGCAATGCATGACAAATTGTTCGAAGATGCAGGATTCCAACATTTTAGCGGTAAAAGTGTTTGGTCGGTTTCGTGCAGAGAATGTCTCATAAAGTTTCCATCAGTGTTATTCTTTTAACATGCTGAAGGAATTCACTGAAACGGGGGTGACAGGCAGCTGCGTTAGATAGCTGTTGTTGATCGAAGAACAGTTATGAATAACTACATGTTTGATTTTGATGAATAAAGACCTTTCGATGCTGTTCAAGCCTAACTGAAACATTTGAGGAAAAATAATCTTTAATTTCAAAACATCTTGTCTGTCTCTCTCAACTATGCCTTTTCGTATTCAGAAAGCGATGGCAACTGTCTATCGAAAAAAGATAATATAAAAAACACTGAAACATAAGTCGCGCTTGATAACTAACAAAGCTAGCCCAACATTGAAAACATTTAAAACGATTTTTACAAAATCTTCATCATTGTTGAAGTCGCAGACTGACTTGATTGGACGTTATTCATATAAAGCTGCTATCGAATCACAGAAATTAACGTACGTAAGTAACGAAAACAAACATTCATACACTCGTTCAAAAAGACTTGAGTTTTTTGCTTTTAACAAACGACATCAGTTAAAAATTGCTATTTGTGCATATTTAACTCAACATGGGTTACCCAGCGATTACTAAATAACCTTCAGGTGAAGATTATCCAATAATAATTCACGGCTGCCGATTTAATAGATTCAATAGCTGACTGATCTTGTCTTATAGCTCTGGCTTCTTGAATAGCTATCCGGGTAAATGTGCAATTGCAACTGTACATTTTTAGGCTGCAAGAGATGTATTCAATTCGGACGGTCCCCAAACTGGTTTTCCAAATTCTTCACAAGGACAATCTCATGAAGAAAAATGGGAAAATTTGAGCGTATCAGTCAAAAACGCAGATGTTCTTTCCTCGAAGTGTGATGTAATTGTCAATTCAGCGAAAGACTTCGAGTTAACAGGTTTAATTTGTTGTTTACTTCGTTCTCCAACACTAAGCATACATTTTCCTTTTAGGTTTGAAATTTTCTACATGGCAATATTCTACGAGAATTTTAAAATAACGTAATATTATTTGTGTCAATTATTGACATTTGCAAGCGTTGCAACAAAGTGGTTAATAAGAGAGGCTGCGAAAATGCTGCTGCAGGTATGCAACTATGAGCTCATAATTAAAAAAGATTTGTACTTACTTCTAGTATAACTTGATGGGTAAAGGAGCCGTGCACCTATTAGACCAGATAATTTTGCAATAGAGGCAAGTTCTAGCATTCCCGATACGTCAATCTAAAGGACTCTTCAATTTATGCTACTATATGGTTCTGATTAAGTGATGCAAAGTTCAAGCTTAGGTTGTTGTTTTTAATGTATGAGGGCTTTTCTTGCGAAAATATACCGTCATCGAAAATATATACCGTCATCGAACCTTGTTCGCACAGCTGCTCCATGAAAACCTAAGACAAGACGGATTTTGCAGCTTGACAGAATTTCAGCATTTGGGTTGAAATTCAGATGCAGCAGAGAAAAAACAAATTTTATAGGAAAAAGTAGGCAACGAGTTAGTTCAGCTGCGGTCTAGTGGTTAAATGTCGCTCCTGTCAGTGTAAATTTTGGTTCTATAAATCCAATACCGACCACAGTGTTTCTGGATCTTTCGACCTTTGTGGCCCTATCTGTGAACCAAAAGACTTCCGGCTCGGTGGTCAGTACTGTAAAGTTTTCTTTTTCTGTTTCTAGTATTTCGTAATTTTTGTTAGCGCGTGGATTTCAGTCTTTGTTGGAATTATGCATATGCAGGTCAAGTTGGACAAGCTATGATATCAAGAGGAGGCCCATCTATTGCCACGGAGTGTTCCGTAAGCCCTATTCGCAAAAGTGCATTCTACTGGGTAACAAACGGTGGGCAACTTTCTTGCAAATACATTGTACATGTAAACACCCCTCAAGATCCCAGGCGATTAGCTGCGGTGCTTCTTGACGTTTTGAAAGTTGCAGACGAGCTGCAGATGAATTCCATTTCTTTTCCGGCTGTCGGAACAGGTATTTAAATTTCTGTTACTTCCAGTCAAAGGACTCAACACTTTAGTTTTGTCATGCTTACTATGTGATGAGGTTACGGTGTAATGCTCTCTGAGGACACATAAGAAAGGAACAAACTCGGCGGCTGTGCTTCGCTTTATTTTTTGGTGGCGGCAGTTTGCGGCAGGCAGGCCGAAGCCTGAAACTTGCCCCCTGCCAGGGCGATTAAGGTGAACGCTCTTGCCCAAGGAGCGCTGCGGCAATTCCCTCAGTGGCCGTGGATCGAACACCCGACCTTCCAATTGGGAGGCGGACACTTCACCAGTGAGCCATTGCCATTTTTCATTTTTTAACAACTTCAGGCAAAACGGGATTGAACAGCAACGACGTGGCAAGAAGCTTGCGTAAAGCTATAGATGATTTTGACCAATTAAGCCCAACTTGGATTAAGGCTGTGGAAGTTTGCGTTTTCCAGCAGCAAATGCTTGGTGATTTTCATCGATGGCTGTTCGGCTCGCAGCGAAAACAAGCTTTTTTTGAAGGAGTACTTGGATTCTTCAAAAGTAAGGACAGGATTTTTACTGTACCTCACATCTTGCTGAAGCGATATGCATTTAACTGAGTTAAGTCGTCTGTATGGCGTGTTATAGCAGCAAACCAACTTCATACTGGAACTGCAGCCATATCAACTCAAAAATTGTATAGGTGTTTTTTCATCTCCGAAACCAAAGACTGAGCGCACATCCATCACATCTATTCTTCCCGCAGCAAGCACCTTGAAAACCAAACCTGTGTCAATTCTAATTTGTTCACACCTCAAGGAGAATACAAGAAAGGTATACTGCAGGAGATCGTTAAAGAAATTTGACACATGCTGGCATTGCCGTTACGTCGGCTTGCTTTTCTTTGTGATCAACGCTTATGCCTCAATTCATTAATGCCAACGTGAAGCGGGAAAATTTTCCAAAGTTTTTTACTAGACGTATTCTCTGTTTGTGCCTACTGCCGAAAAAGTTTTGATTATTATAAACATTTTTAGAGGCAGCGTTTGTCGACATACCGTTTTTTAAATTTTGATGTTTTTTGGTCAAACAGGGTTTATCAATAGTTGAGGCTAAAACAATTTTTGCTTCTTTATAGGTAATACAGGATATTCAAAACACGGTTGAGGACGTCAGTCTAGTCAAAGTGATTGACGAAAAAGAACTGAAAAACTTAACACACTTTGAAGAACATGAATTGCTTGAAATATGCAAGAAACACAAAGTCCTAATAGCCTGGACTAAAAACTCGTAAGTCAAGGAAGCAATTGTCAACATGATTGCTTGATCGTCAACAAGCTCACTTTGATTATGCAATCAATACCGGTTGTATTATCTCCTGAATTTTTGTCTCTACAAAACTGCAAGGTTTTCTTATAAACCTCAACCTGCTATCGCGCAAACTGCCTTTGGTTCTTGAACGTCATTCAAGAAGTGATTGAAAGACGTTGGCCGGGGCCATAATGTCTTGCAAAATGAAAATTGATGGCCTGTTTGATTTTTTAAAAAGCCTCTGTAACGCCGGTAGAATCCACAGAGATAAATTTTCTACATATCCATGTGTTGTCAATGAACTGTATCACATACTTGATTCCCAAACTATTCATTTATCATTCATTTTCACACCCGCTTTTCCTCTCTGGGGTCGCGGGTGCAGTAGCCCTGGGCCTACGAGGCTTCGAAATACATCTCGGTTTTCAAAAACCTGTGATATCTCCACAGGTTCCACACCAAGATAGGACCAAACCAGTTCGTAGATGTACTCACATCACCTTGTCCTTGGTCGAGCTCTGGGCCGCTTTGTTGTATGTGTAGTCACCAGGGATTTTTGGAAAGGATACAAAACTGAGAAACAACTCAGACATTACTAGTCATGACTAAGCCGATGGATTCTACCATTAGTTGCACGATCTTGTCGCAAAAAATTTCGAAAGAGTGAAATAGAACAACGGAATTAGTATGATGGCATCAACTGTTTGATAGTTTCCACTTTCATGGGCTTAATTTTTGTGGATAGTTAAGAGTGTTATTTGCGTGTATGGAATTCTTCAATCTGATCATCTCAGTTCGTCATCCTATTTGGCAAGAGCATCAAGCAAAATCAGTTAAGCTAGTTGTAAAGTAATACCCAAACGGATGTTAGAGCAAGCAGCCGTTATCATGCCACTAAACAAAAAATGTAATGGTGCAACAAAAGTAAAACACCCTTTTGCGAACAACCAGACCTAAGTCTGAAATTTTGAGAAAAGGGGACCCAGGTTAATTTTCAAGAAAATAAATCAATTTTTATGTAAAACCTGTATTTCATCTATTTTCTTCAGATCATTTTTCTGATGCACTTTTCTTTGAAAACCGAACTGTCGCGCTATCATTTAATTAATGAAATAATTTTACCATTAAAAATGTGAGTATGGGCTTTGTTAGTAAAATTATTTAATCTCAATACAGTAGCACCTTCAAAAACGTAGTGAAAGTGATAAGCAACGATTCTTTTAAAATTGCTTGATTTTTTTAACAAACCATACTAAACAGAACAATGACTAGCAAGGTATATTGTAGAACAATCATTCATCCATTAATGAATCGCTACCTGCACATAATTCGGTAGAGCTCTTACCTAAAATGTAACTACCCCTACTACGCAATACAAACCTCTGATTGTTATCATTTACCAGATGACCCTGGCCACGTGGAATTATCTTCACGTTTGTGCAAGTTTTCACAAAAACTGATTTGCCGCATATTTCACCTTTATTGAAATGCGTTTGCCTTTAACATTGCGTAACCTATACGCTGCCTTATCCCATCATTCATTATAACCTGCACAGAGGACAATCGACGCTTTCGTTAAGCGGCCAACGAAGCAATGTTCTTGATGCTTACCTGTCATGCATACGCGTAATTCACGACCTGTGGGATGCCCTTCGCTGCTTTGAGTACGTTGCGTGGAAATACAAAGACCAGCGAAGTGATGAAATGACAGACTTTCCTCTGCGAGCAAACAAGGAACTCGAGAAAGCACATGAGGTATATATCTTCATGCTGTGTTAACAAATACACGCATTGTTTTTTGCAGATAACACAATAACGGAGATGCAAGTTCCCAGTGTTTTGAGATGCTGTGCACTTGATTTGGGTTGTTCGCTTGAATTAAAGTTGTGGGATAAGTTTTTGATCCATCGTTCTGAAAGGTCATTTCAACAACGCTTAATCTGTGCAATAGACCGTGGTTGAAAGCATTGAAGGTTTCTACTGACTTTGCATCAGTCTTTTCGCCAGCAACTGCAAAATGTCGTCTTAGGCGTCAGATCGAGTCTGACAAGATCGAAACGAGCAAAGTCAACTTGAAATATTCCTTAAAGAGTGCTCTTAAACAACACAGCATATTCACAGTACGTTTGAACCTCAATGGTTATGTCATAGTGAAGCAATAGTAAAAATTGGATCTTTTGTGCAACATTTAATGCAGTGTTGACAGCACCAACATATTCTCTACTATTGTCGTCTTCGAACTTTGTAAGGAAAGTGATTAGTAATTCACCAGCTTTCTGTTAAATTAACTGCGGCATTTGCGGAAGCAAAATATCTTTACCGAACACAATCCCACAGTTGCTGCTTTCACTAAATATGTTCGATCATTGAGTGAGTTATCTCTACCAAGAATTTCAACACCTGAAGATAGTGCTTGCACGACCACTTCGCCAACTGCTTGCAAGTGTCCAGAAATATTAACTGTTTACTATCAAGGTGGTGGCTTGTGCTGTCTGATTTATTTACTGTAATGTGAAAAAGCTTCCTCTTGTCATTGTTTGTTCCGTGTCAACCTAAATTTTCCTAACTCTGCTGTAAACACATGGCTAAATGCAGAGAAATCCCAGGGGAACAAAGGTAGTGGACATCTTTGCTGGAGGTCGTATACAACAATTCAGAGTTGACTTCTCTAATATGGAAGAGACCTGCCTCACTAACAAGAAAGTCACCCCGGTTGACAGATGCATGAAAAAGGCTGAAACATGTGAGTACTACCTCTGGTGTTGGAACAGTGATAGGGCGACATCAATTGCATAGGTTTATTATGTGACTCTGACCGGCGACAGCGGTTCTGACCAAAGACGCTTCATTATTATAGAGAATATAAATGTAAACGTTTGTTATCGAACGAGTAAATATTGATGCTGCAGCCCTCAGCAAAAACATGTAAATCTACAAAAATTTGTACTTTGAATTAGAAACTTGATCGCGCTAGACACTGGCTGTAGATAAATAACTTGAACTTTTTGATGACTACTGCATCAAGTTGCCAAGCAGCTTTACACTAACTAAATAAACTATTTGTGTAAGTGTTTATGAAACATCAGTTCTTGACTATGCAACTATAATATCTACAAAAAAATTCCCAGAAATTGACAAACGAACAAATGAGTAACAAGGTTGTATCAACAGACTAACGTTATTACCAGATAAAAAGTAATGCGTTCAGTAACTTCACTTTTCCTTTTCATAATGTTGTTTGATAGCCAAATCGTTTCCTCTACCTTTGTACTGCAAAACATTTAAACGGTTGACCTCTTTTTGCAGCACTGCCATCCCACTGGGACAAGATGGATGGCAAATTGTTCAAACTGGTGCCTTTGCGTGCTTCATCAAAGGAATACCAATCTACACTGAAGCTTTTTACTGCAACTGCTCAATTCAACGTTCTTAAAGTAAAAACCGTTGTTAGGTGTGGTCACTTCGTAGCAATAACGTCATTTAGTCTATATGCAATACTGTAGATTTAGTCAAAAAGGTTTAATTTCTGTTTTGTGTGTTTTAGGACCTATGGCCTGGTAATTTGTACTGCCACCGCATGAGTCTGTAACTTGTTTCTTGCGTTTAGTTGGAACGCATCCAAAACCCCACACTCTACAAACAGTTTCAAGAACAGAAACGGAAGGTGGAAAAAAGATTGAGACCGGGCAGAGCCGTCTCTCGAACCCTATTTCACGGAACGTCGGGAGATGTATGCGATAAAATTTACAAGGATGGTTTTGATCGCAGTCACGCTGGCAAACACGGTAAGTTCCCGAAAAGTAGTTTGTCTATAACTGAACTAAAATCGTAATTTTTTTATCTTGCAAGGTACCGTTTCTTGAAAATCTGAAATACGTTTTTAGCAGGGTCAGCCTGCAGAAGGGGCCAGAATCTGAAAAATACGTGGCCGTAGCATTTGTTTGCAAAGAAGTCTTCAGGGTGCTTCCAACAAAAATCCTGCCATTTTTAAAAGTCTCCTAGTCTCCGAGTTCAACAGTTTCAAAACAATTTCCATATGAAATTGGCCTGTTGCGTTATCAATTTTGTCGACCACTGGTTACAAAAACGTTTTTGAAGTACTCTGTAACAAAAGAACGTGAGTTGTAGCAGTGAGAATAATACAGCTAAATTGGTGTTTTTCCAGTCAACATGCAGATAGATGTATACAAATACAAAAAACAAAAGATAGTTTTCAGGCTAATCTTTTAAAGTAAATTGTGTAACGCTGAGATATGGAAAGTTACGTAGAGAGCGAAGCATAAAACATGAACATATAATATATACTCCACTGAGAAGCAGTAATTTTTCTGCACTAAAGAAGAATCTTTGCAGTTGTGATTGTACCTTACTGATAAAAGCACGGGTGAGAACAGTTGTAAGACCTTCAGTTGCCAGTAACGCACAAAATGAAATTTCATTAGAACAGTGTTTCTTAATCTTTTTTGGCTAGCGCCCTCTTTTCTGACAAACGAATTTCTATCGCCCCCTACCATGCCTAGCACACATATCAACACAATTTTTTTCGTGCATTTCACTATAAAACTTAATTTAGTAAAATGCTAAGTTTTTGTTTGCAAATTACATGCATATATGTTTGTTGATCATATCTTTTTTATGCCATTTGGTCACTCAAAGTTAGTAAGACAACAGAAATGTAATCATTAACTGGGTCTCCTATCGTCCCCCAACCGCCCATTTCTGCTTCACCGGCCCCCTAGAGTTTCTCACCGCCCACGTTGGGAACCACTGCATTGGAGCAATGCTAACCTTTAAAACTGATTTATATGTTTGCAATGTACATCGTACCTTATCTGTTATGTTTCATGAACAGCAGATAAGCCGGAACAGGTTATTACGCTGGACCAGTAAAATTGTGAATTGAAACGTCGCACCGGTGAACAAATAGCGGTTTTTAATTCACAGCTAAATAGCAAAAATAATTTTAGGAATGCAATCTATTGTGCATTCACAATATTCCTACCAGTTGAATAATATTCGAAACTACGTCATTTTTTATCCTAGGACCAGAATTTGTTTATGATTGAAGCGTACAGTACAATATGATGTGTATAAGCCTTACCAGCACAAAAAGTCTCGTGGTAGAGACAGACCATAGGTTGTTGATCTCGAGAAAGACAGTGAAATTACGCAGTTGCCGTTGAGTGTCCTAATATTGATTGCTTACTTCGTGCTGCTCTATAATTTCGTGCTCTATTTTGTGCAGCTACGAAATATGGAAAAGGAGTCTACTTTGCTGTGGAATCGTCTTACTCCAAATGGTATACCAAACCGGATACTAAAGGTCATCAACGAATGTTCCTGGTTGAGGTTATCACAGGGGAGTTCTGTGTGGGTAATTCTACCATGATGGCCATACCAATGCAGAAGAACGGCGATCCTTACGATAGTCTAGTCAACGACATGTCGAACCCGTCGCAGCATGTTGTTTTCAGAGACGCTAGCGCTTATCCATTGTATATTTTGACCTTTAAATAACAGCGAGCAAAAAAAGCTTGCGGAAAAGTTTGTTTGGGATAGGCAATGTTGTTGGTACAACGTATTGTTGCACAAATAAGTGACCCATCCTTTTGCTCCACACACCCATCAAGTGCGAACACAGATTCTGTACACGCACAAGAATGCGTGAAGGACGAACGCATACGCAAAGACGCCCACACAAAAATTTGTTTTATGGTTGTACAGAAGTTGTCTACGCCTCTACCGCACGCACTTAGCCCTTCATGAAAGTGCAGGCCAAGACGCCTGGGCTTCACAGGGGACTGCAGCTCTCATCTGAGTGGATTGAGAACTTTCCCGCAGTTTTCTTTACAACACCATGCACCGGACGTACCGGTTCATATTTTTTAATCTAAAAGGTATGTGATACGTATCACTTGCCTTTTTTAGTCGCAATCGTCTAACGATAGAACGAGTTCAACAACAGTTCAGGTATGGGCTTTCTGTTATTTGTCTGCAATGTGTCTGTTACTGATAAAAATTTTGAAATAATCAAGCTCACTTGCTGCCTCACCACGGACAGGCAAGAAATTTTAGGTGAAAAAGCTAAGCATGAACTGAGAAAACCTGACGTGGATGCAGTAACATTAAGAATTCAAGAAATTGTTTCTTGCTGATGATTAAGATTGGATTCTTTTGTGTTCCTTTCGCAGTAATGCCTTGAGGATCTCTGATTGTGAATGGTATATTTACTGCAATAGGGATTGCAATATTCGTGAGTTATTGGCATCAGTTCTATAAATTTTGATCTACATTCGTTCTAAATCTTGTACTTTTGATTTCTTTTAGCAGAAAGTGGTGTGATCCGTATTTGGGATTACTAGAAAAATATCTTTAATTGGAGATAAGTTGCGAGGTGTTCTTAGGCAGGTCTGTGCCATGTGACTTTCTGCGTCTTTTGTTCATGAAATGGTTACGTTTTGAAATGTCTATGCCATGTGATTTTCTGCGTCGTGTTCATGAAATGATTACATTTTAAAATGTCTATGCCACGTGCCTCTCTGCGTCATGTTCATGAAAAGATTGCGTTTTAATTGGCTTTATGATACCAAAATCATAAAGTACTCGATGAAAATAGGTCATGGCGTAAGTTATTCTTCGCGTAGCCACGGACAGTAAAGAAAGATCACCGGTTAGTTGAACCGGAAATGTCGAAAGTTGCAACGTAGTTCGACAACTGCTATCATTGCTCAAACATGCAGTCAACTTTATTTTGCGAAGTCGACAAGCGTCATGCAGTAAGTATGCTTGTCTAAGTAAGGACTTCTCTTCATTTTTCCGAGTCCGACTTCAGTTGCTTGCAACTTCTGTTGTGGAAACGTGGAGAAAAAACGATCTTGGGTGCGAAGGGACAGCATTTGCTCCGTTCTTGGCGGACAAAACAAGCAATGGGGACTATGCATTATTCAAAAAAAACGCTTTCTGCAGAGACGTAATTTTTCGTCTCTCGCACATTTGACAGTGTGTTGAAGAATACTAACACCACATCAGTCGCATAATTCAGTCATAGCCTACTGTGTAAGCAGCAATACTGTTGCAACAGCAGGGCTAGTAATGCTACAGCAATATCGCCTACTCCACGTGGTGCTGGTTGTCATATTTCACAGGTTTCCATGAAGACTCAAACACGAGCTTAATTTACCTTAAACTGCAGTCTGAAATAAAACACAAAATTGCGAGAACCACACTACGAAAGAGTGCAGCACTGAGCCAAGCAACTTGCGTGGTACATGCAGCCTCTGGATGTTTATTGTGCCTTTCTCCATGGCAGGTCACTACGGATTCCAGCAAGAAATTCACCTTTGGCTTTTATTAAAATAGCGGAAAACTTATGATTTCGTATCTTTTACACTCATAAAAGCAGTGATGAATCGTCAAGTAAAGCACAATTTAACCTGTACAGCTTAGGAGAAAATACGACTGGTTACCGTGCTGAAAACATAAAATTTGTTTCCACAGATGAAAACCTTAAGAAAAGTTCACATTTGTTAACATTGCATTTTTATACCCTCCTGAAAATGTACTGCCATGCAAAGTAGTGCTAGTTCGCTACCATTCTGAGGCAATTAGGGGTGACAATGTACGGTGGTTCGTATGTGGTTAATTTGTTCAAAGAGAAAGTTTAACATAAAAAAAACATTTCTTCTACCGTGACACTACACAACATTCTTTTTTGTCATATAGACGCCCTGACCATCTTCACTGCACAAATCGTCCATTCACGCATGAATTGAGGAAAGATATGTCTACACCAGTGATTCTCAAAGTGGGCGGATTCGCCCCCTTGGGGGCAATTTTGAGAGGCAAGGGGTCGAACAAAACAAAGGGGCGATAGGGCGGAAAAACAACACAATAGGGGGCGAAAACGCTCAACCACTGCCACTAATCGATCATTGAGTTAACTTCAGTTAACGATAATTGAGTTAACTTCGGCTGTGACCTTTAATGCTCTCAAAGCAAAGAAACCGCTTGTTGATTCATAAGCGAGGTGATCTACGACTTACCTCACTAAAATGTCTCCCAACATTTCGAAGCTTTGTGAAGGCCGCCAGGTACACCTATCACACTGAACTGGGGACCACGGTATGTATCAATTTCTTTAAAAATAAAATTCTTTGAAAACACTACCTTGTGTTTGCTACATCAGACTTGGGGCGCGATAACGATGTGTAGAGAGTGAAAAGAGGCCATGCAACAAAAAAGTTTCAGAAACACTTGTCTACACTCTCTCGCAGATCAAAACGTACACTAGGGATGTGCAACCCGCGGGCCAAAAGTGGCCGGAAGCTGTAGGTTTGTGGCCCGTGAAAAGGTCCGGATTTTGAAAAGGTATTCTCAATCTCCCATGGATGGCCAGCGAGTTGTCTAATCCGCAGAGCTTCACACATGAATCTGTGGCCCGTGGACCAATCTGGTTATGTGCACTTGGCCCGGTAGTGCTGCATGGTTGCACAGTGCACACCCCTCACGTTAAGAAACATTTAGAAAAAATGTTCTCAACGAAATATCACGCAAAAGCAATTTGAACCGTACTACTTGACTGAAGTTTTGCGATTGAAGCTTTACAATAGTTATCCCTGTTAACCGTTTCGTGATCTAGTTAATCTCCGATTAATTCATTTAATTGTTGCAATGACAGTTAATTTGCCGGTGTGACACTACTGCACAAGAGCGAGGTTCACTGTTCTGGCGTCATGCAATGACGAGATTGCAGTTCGCTCGTGTCCGCTCCTTTTCCTGCAGAGGCAGGTTGCAATATTAATAGCGGATGGTTTTGCTGTTGGTCTTTATTGCGTATCAATAACATGGCAACAAATCTTCAAACGTTCACTTCAAGTTGCGGTAGTAGGCGTTTTGCTGCATGTGACCAGGGCTCCCACTGCGGTCTTTTTCCACCAAGATCTGTTTTTTTAGTCGAACTGGGTGTCTCGGTTTAATTATGAAAAATCACGTTAAATCTGGGTGTTTTGAAGTGATAACTTTGTGTTCAATAATTTAAAAACAACCTTTTATTACAGTCAGGGGCGTAACGAAGGGGCCAAGGAGGGTACAATTGCCCAGACACCGAATCATTGCGGGGGACGCCGAAAAGACCCAACAATATCACAAGCACTGTTTTCAATACAGTACATATGCTTCCGAAAGACCTCAGGTTCGAACATGGGGGCGCCGAATTTACTTCTTGCCCCGGGTGCCATCTAACGTCGTTACGGCCCTGATTACAATGTTTGCATGTGCACATCAGGTGAGAAAGTACGCATATCGGATGAAGCAGAACGCGTCCAATCGGTTTCATATCCTCATATAAGATCATTGTCAGGGTTATATACAGTGGCGTAGCTACCCATTGGATCTTGTGGATAAATCCAGGGGCGGCACGTTGCTGGAGGGCGGCAAAATGTGACAACGTTTTAAACGAACAAAGACAGTCACATTAATTTATTCTCAGAGAGATTCAGACTTAAACGACCTAAGTTAACACTGATCTAAGTGAAGCCAAAAAATT
>JGI24158J21664_10002596_pt1 | contig 22105 bp, 14 predicted proteins | sample Ectturendosymbi3_FD_21664 | JGI IMG/M metagenome (IMG submission 21664)
GTGGCCATCGCCTGGGCTAAACAAGCAGAGCTGGTGTTGAAAATTTTTTTATTTGATTAACATTCTTACCTGACACAGCCACACAACGTCAAGTGATAGATTTCTTTTATCATCACGATCTTGCTAAAATGTTGATCATCTCCACGTGATCACATGATGTCGATTTTTGCTTGTGATTGTTGTCCGAATGTAACACCGAACTCTGGATGCTACAACTTCGCATTAGAAAAAACTGTTTTCTGACCGCTTGGCTTTGATTTTCTCAGTTGTTAAATAAATTCTTTGTGGTTCTTAGTGTTTTTTGCGTATTTTCATGCAAACGTTTTTCAGATATTGCGAAAAAGTACGTATGGGCATTGAATGTACTGATAGGAAACTTAATTTCATAAAATAATATAAGAAATTTATGATAGATTATATATGAATAAGATATCAGTACTGTGGATGCGTAGAGGCACGTGAAATCGTTGTCTTAAAAAAATAATTAGCTTGACTGATCAGGCCCGTAACCAGGGGGGGCGCAGCCCCCTCTAGAAAATTTTTCGCCTCCCCTGGAAAAATGTATTGGATATAGTTTGAAAATATTGGACATATTTCAAAAAATTTGGGCCCCTCTCAGAAAACTCNTCGCCCCTCCTGGTGTCCCAAGCTGGTTACGGGCCTGTGACTGATTTGCTTGCTTGTCACCTTTGTGGGGACCCGTAACTTGAATAAGCCTACAGATATGTGTAAGTTTAAATCATCGCCAAAAGATATAAGCAGATCTGTCGACAGATTTCTCGAAAGCTTTTATGGTAAATCGAGAGGTTTCAATTGTTGATGTTCGGAGGTTTATTTTTTTAGAGCTGATGCCGGCTGCTTAATGCGCATTGCACACCTTCGAAACTTTAGGTTTATAGCGGAATCAGTCGAGTACAGCATAAACTTCCTCCGGCCCGTTACCTTGTCGCAGAAACGAGCAGTGTTTCCAGCGTTTTCATCGCGCGAGGTTACCCTAGGTCAAATGCGCAAAATCAGCATCCATTTCATCATCTACTGTTTCGGCCACTCACGTGGTGTTCAGCCTCCTTTCCCTTTTCGTTCCCGATGCACGTGCTGCGCATCAAGAAAAGTCGTCGTGCGCGATTCGGTTTAATACATGTACGAGTGCTTCTTCAGAGAGTGAACCTACCAACGTTGCCTGCACGAAAAGCTACACACCTAACAAATTGACTTGTTTCTTAAAAATTCGGGGGTGAGGAAAATTGCCCGGTTGCGGGTCTGTGCGGCACCAACCTTTAAAGTTATTTTTGTTGGAATGCTTCAGAAATACAGCAGTTCCCAAATGTTTTTGCTACAGCAAGACATTATTGTAACAGAGCGTTCTCCCATCTCGTCTGAGCTTTTGACAATACACCACTGCAAACTGCTGGGAAACCTTTCAGAAGAAAACTACTCCACCAAAAAACATGTCAGGTTGTTAAAAATAGTGCAAATAATTTGTTGCGAATTTTTTCAGGGAGAAAAAACGCTAGGCATTTTCGTTTTTCTAAAAAACACTTCACCCAAACATGAGACGTTACTGATTACGTTAGTCGGTGCCAGTGTTGTTTTCTTCACATAAACGCTATCAGTGCTGACTGATCCGTTCTCAAATCAACTTTGAGACTTCACCTTTCCTCAGCAAGTTGTTGGAAAATGGTTCGCATCTGCTAGAGACACGATTCAAGGGGAAAAGAGTTTCTCATTTGCTGTGGCAAACTTTGAAAGTGCTTAACAAACGTCATAGTTACTCAGAGAAGCCAAAACAGGACCTGAGGTCAATTTTAAAATAAAAACTTGGCGACGTCACGCGAAAAACCTCAAATNGAAGAGGATNCACACCTTAGCGAGGCTGTGTCCCTCGCGGCACGTTTCTTCAGTTGTTCTGAACCAGGTTGTTCGAATAGGGACTTTACTNGACACCAGGAAGCTCTCATGACCTTGTGCGATACAACCGTACAAAAACGCACGTTCTGCACCGCTGCGGAACCGTGAGGCCAAGCAAGCCAGGGACGCTGTGAGAACTTGCGCATGAACCAAACTGCCTCTGTTATGACTGTCAACTAAGGCGGCATAATGGACCGCAGCCGTAGACCAGGGTTGAAGGACCTAATTACTACCATGGCCGCATGACTTGTGGAATATCGCCGGCGGGCTGCAAAAACTGTTTGATTTTATCTTAAAATTCTACCTTTAATCTTTCTGAACAAAATCAGGGGAGAAAACCATGAGGTGCGAGAGGCTCCTCTTGCCTTAATGTGTGAGAACATGCTTATCATGGAGTTTCGTTCCGAAGTGATGTCATGTTCCAACTTGGGTAACGAAAATTCTGATGAGGGTCTTATTGAAATGCACGCGGGTCGCAGGTTCCCCACCTCTGCCGTAGATGAAGACTGCCTGGCAGCACGGAACAAGCTGAATTCCACAATACTCCTGTGTCTTGCAGCGCGTTTCTCTTTATGCTTTCGATACAGAAACGCTGGTGAATGCTTTCGATACAGAAACGCCGATGAATTCAACGAAACCAAAATACTAACAGGGGTGGAACAGTTATACATTGTACAGGAGTCCAGAATCAATGATGAGAACAGAAAACAACTTCGAAAAAAATGTAAGCAGGACGCCTACAGCTGGAAGAGTGACGTACAGCAGGACCGCTGCTGACGATATGCTGGAGAAAGCACGACAAAACGGGAGCGTGTAAGAGATTGAGGCGTCAGGCAAGAACATCCATATTTTACCAAACTTCGTCGCCAAACACGTTAAAGGTATTGCGGTATGTCAGCGAAATTGTGTACGGTAAAAACGATTGTGCACAGGTTGGTGTACGTAGCGAAGATGTATAAAACCGATAATAAAAAATCATGAAAAAGCTTGTACAGAGGGCTTTTTCGCCTTTTTTTGTAACAGTAGTCGTCGCAGTTACGACGGGCACCACAACACGAACAAGTAGGCTGAGCTTAGTACGACAAACTCGGCTCGTTGGCGGCAACAGTAACGTTTTAGCGTTGCAGAAAACCACAGGAACAGCTCGTAACATCAGCTACTTAACGCAACGGGATGACTTGTGCGTGCAAAAAGAAATATTTGGACAACATTCCGTGCTAAAAAACTATACCATCAAGACATCTTTTGGAGTCTTAATTGAAGTGAGTGGCCAAAATCTAAAATGAAATGCGCAGCATCTGCCCCGAAGCTTTGAGATAACTGCATTTTAAACCCAAACGTTTCACAGCACTTAGAGAATGCAGGCAGTTCTTCCTGCTGAAAGCAGATACTAGTGAACAAAACGCTGTGGAAAGGCTGGCAAAATATGCGCGAAAACTAGAGCGCAGACTCCAGAAGTACGTATACAACACGCGACCACATATAACTGTCACAATGAAAAAAGAAGGATGATGTCATCAGACGGCAAGCGACAAAGCAATTCGAGCATAGAGGAACACCAGCTACGAGAAGTTCTACGTGACAACGCCGCAAGGAAGTGTGGAGCTGAGAAACTGACAAAGTCGCTTTTTCAACTTTCCTTCATGGAGCGAAGTGTTGCTTGATAGGGCGATGTCGCAGCTGGCATGAACAGAACATGGAGGAGGCTGCTGCTATTTGCCAAAAACCTTCCATAGTAACGTGTCGTGAAAACGTACGCATCCGATTGCACTGCATTCGACGGTAATATATTTAGCAAATACTGCTGAGGCGTGAATTTGATGTGTGCGCGCGTAAAAGGAACGAAAGTAACACTGCATGAATTTGAAATCTAGAGCGGCTTCACCAGGGCCGTCGCCAGCGGGGGGGCCAGTGGTGCCCGGCCCCCCCATATGAAATCTGTGCCCCCCCATTTCACGTTTGGCATCCTGGTTGCTGCATACATCCAATACAGTATTTAAAAAATGTGCCCCCCCTTCTGTTTTTTGGCCCCCCCTGCTGCTAAATCCTGGCGACGGGCCTGGGCTTCACCCTACTCATCTACTAACCAGGTCAAACGAGTTAAAACAAATTTTTCCTACATGCCGACTGCAAACTACTTTTGACAAACGACACTGACGGTTCATTTTCTCGCCTGACTGGCAATTAATATTGTGCAAAGCTTCCTATTTCGCTGAGGGTCGTTTATTGCTGACAAACAACGTCCTTGATACTTCATCGTACACCCTCCGAAGGGCATCGATTAATAGCGAACGGCTTCATGAAGAGGGAACCGTTGAACACAGAGGCAACAAGGGAATGCAGGCATGAGAGAAGGCGAGACCACTTTGCAGTGATGCTGCAGAAGAGCGATGAGCCCCAGCTCGACAGAATGATCGCCGGATGCCATGGTTCGTTAAACTTTGCTACGCGAGTGACGCAAATAGGATGCGTTGCAATGGATACCGCCAATGTCGATTCTTAAGAGAATTGACGGTTTCAATAACAAACATTAACATTCGTTCCGTTTTACAAATATCTAAGTGCGCCCAGGGCTGGTCCGACTATGCTTGCTCGCGGAAATATCCCAGCCGGGCCAAAGTCATCTCAGTCCGCAGTCGCATAATCTCCCAGTACATTTGGCCCACTGCAAAAAAAACACACGCTGTTAATTAGCAGCAATGGATGACGCAAGAACAAAAATCACAAGCACTGAAAACAATATAAAAACAGTCTGTTTTTAAATAAAAAACAGTCTGTCAAAATAAAAACAGTGTGTAGAAAAAGAAAGCAGATTTTTCAGGATGGTACAATGGTAATTTGTCTGGCTGAAAAGTTTTATTCCTGTGAAAATGTAAAACAAAAATATTTGGCAAGTCAAAAATCCAAGAAACCATACCAGGCCTTACAAACGTGTTTAAAAATTCATGTCATGTAATTCCTTGGCGAAACGTTCACGTAAGATGTGGCGTGCTGAAAAAACTCCATGTCAAGGAAAGTGTGATACGTGATACAAATCATGAATTGCTGATAAACCTTTACATCAACAGTTTGCACAGCAATCCTATTATCTACGAAAACAAGAAACGAGGAAGCGAATGTAGTACAACAGCTGACAAAACTAAATTTTGCAGATTCAAACGACCAGAACGATCCCTTGCAAAGGCTTCATCTCATTGCTCAGGCCATTTTGTGGACCATACCGGCCACTGTAAAAAATCATTCTGCAACATAATGCAACGTTTGGTTGCGACGTTTTGCAAGCGAGAAAATGCCTTGTACTTTTTTTTACTTCACAGCTCCAGTTTAATTAAAAATTGTCACGCATTTATTTAATTTTATTGGTATCAGCTTCGTTTGTCAACAGACCTTATCAATGATCGGATAGTGTCACATCTTCGGAAACCCAAAAACTAAGATTTTTTCTGGAAATTGCATACTTTCTATATACATGCAGGTTACGTCGTTTATATTGAGCCCATGTTTATCACATTTCACGAGCCGGGTTTTTTTTTCTAATACAATCGTTCACACCAGCCCAACCAATCCTTTGATTATAAAATTTACATTATCGCCTTTCATATTTTTAGCGAAACTTTGCGGTGGTCGTAGATCAATTTGTCCTGGAGGTGAAATAAATTGTCTTTCGTTATGCGAATGATTGTGCAAACTAAAACTTCTTATGACGAAATACTTCATCATGATTAATCATAGATATATTTAGCAATAAGCATATATATAGATTTTTGAAAATAATATTCACTCATATATGTATGAATACATGGAAAAAATAATATATAAATATTTTTCCCTTCTATTGCTAATCTTGAATGTACCCCTTTCGATAGACAAATGTACCCCTAGGGGTACATGTACCTCAGGTTGGGAACTTCTGCCCTAGCAGTTACGTACTCATGCATTCTATTGAGCAACCGTAATGCGAGCAAAGACCGTGTGCCGCACGAATATTTCTACTGCTGCATTTATAAGCAGGGATTTGTTCGCAGTGAACTTTTCTGGGGGCCAGGATCGTCATCTTCCATAAAATTATTGCATAGCTTTTCTGACTACAGCATTGCTCGATGCTTACGGGACTGTCGCCGCAGACAGCTCGTCAGCTTTGATGCCAGCGCGCATTTTGAGACACGGCAAAGGACTTCGTATCTTACAAGGGCTTCGGTTTTAGTCGTATGTTGTTTGGCAGTGACGTCTCTTTTCACTATTTCGAAGCTTTTCAAAGAAAAAATTCACGCAGGTAAACGTCTTGTTAATCATGCGACCGTCACGGTCAAAGAGACATTTTCTATACACCAATTGTGACTCAATCGCTCAGCAGGTCGAAACTTGTCTTCTCACCCAAATACGAAACACGCGCAATGCTATGCGCGATCGTAACGTGTACTTTACTTTGTGTGCAACGAAGATCCGTTGCACCGAAACATGAAAAATTAGCCAGACAATGAAGAAATACCGCCTCGAAATGCACAACTTTCGGCGATTTCGCAAAGTGGTTGATTGCAAGGATGCTAATGTGTTTCATGCGCTTTGTATGTCATTTGCAAAGGGAAGTGACCTCACTATGTAGCGACGTTGATCAGCGTTCGTTGGCCCACGCAAAAAACGACGCCCACACCACATCCTGATTCAAAGTTTGCTGAGCCCCGGCACTGGCCCCGCACCTGTATCCACTTACAGCTGGTCTCTAACCGTGACGCTGTAATAAAGATTTGTCAAGCAATTGAGTGTTTGCTCTGCCAATGCATTCACGTTCCGACTTGCAATTCCTTTCAGCAGCGTCGCTGAGGCGGCGCAGCCCTAAGCTGTCACCTTATGATTCTCAGCAAACTCTGCTGCAAAACATCGAAATTGCGACGTCGGAATTTGGTCACGTTTTTGTTTAAAATGCGCCGAGACACGGAAAACCGGCAGAAAATCAAAAACGACTTGACACAAACGAGACAACTGGTTTTAAGATGCGGATTTCTTTCTCTGAGTCCAGTCTTTTCTCAAAACCTCACTCACCAATCATTTATATAGTTTTAGACACTTCAAGAACCACTGGTGTGGTGTAGGAGGCGGGGTGCAGGGGTGCAAGTGCACTCCCCAAACTTTGATTTGGTGAAAATCCGGGCAAAATCTGTGCAAATTTGGGCAAAATGTGTGAAAACCTTCGTAAATTCGCTGTATGTGCTTTAATTTTGCAAAAGTGGCACCCAGAATCAAAGTGCAGACGTTTTTTTACTGGAGGTCATGTTTTCTGGAGTTTTTTATTCTTTTCGGGCCGGTTAGGGGAAATTTGGGCAAAAATGGTGCTTGGAATGCTTCTCAATTTGAGAAAATGCGCCCAACATGAACAGAAATGCAGTCGTTTTTTTGGAGGGAGGTCATTTTCTTTGAGGGAGTTTTTTTCGGGCAAGTTTGGGGAAATTTGGGCAAAAATCCTTCGCACCCCCAAAAATTTGCCTGCTCCTACGCGTATGTCAAGAACAAGACTTATTAGTCTTGTTTTTCCAAATTTTGGGTGTTACTTATGCTTACAAACGAAATCGTGAGCGGCACCACCCACTACACAAGCATGAGAAATGTCAAAAATCCCGCTTTTCAACATGTTTGCATCCCACCAACCATTCTGATGCATCTTCCCGGAGTAAAACGCAAATATTTTGAAAGGGGAACAACGTGAAATCTATCGTCATCGCGAACTCATCGATCGGAAAAACTAGGGTTCACGTCAACTTAAAGTATAAGACTGTTGTGGAAATTTTCTTCCAACAAAAGTGTTATCACAGAACTTTCCAAAAGATTTCCATAATGCCTTAACTCGGGCCGTAACTTAAGTTACCGGCTTTGGAACACAGCCCAAGGTCTGTACAACGAACAGGTCAAATGACTGACACCAAAAACCACCCAAATAAATACAATCCCCATCATATAAAACACAAAATACCATGATTATATAACCCTAAAATTGGTTCATTACGCGTTGACTTAACACTAAAGCATTCTAAATCGAAGAGGAACCTGCAGATAAACGCAAAAACTCTCTGCGACTTGTGAAGACACTTAAGTTCAACCCAGCAGATGGAAGCAGAGTCATACTTTGGGCAATTTTAGACCGGACTAAAATTGCCCAAAGTATGACTCCGCTTCTTTCAACCAGTCAAAACCTACGGTTAGTTCAATTTAATGCTAGTTTGTTCTTTTTTACTAAATGCCTGTCACCGCCTTCTCTTCAGGGAGCTGGTTTAGAAGAAACTCGGATCTGGTTCGCCTTGTCCATTTCTACAAGGCCTGTGGTTTGCTTCGAAACCTGTATAACGGAATCAAACCAAGCCCAAACGCGAGATCCAGGCCATCACTGCTGTACAGCAACGTGACCACCTGCGTTGTTTGTTTTACTGCGTGCCTGGCTTTAGCCTACGCAGGTTACCGAATTAAAACTGACTGAACTAAGACACCGCCCGGAATAACGTCAACACAAAAAAATTCTTACACCTGATGCGATTCTGAGTACCATGTTTCATTAACAGCTGCAGATAACTTTTTCATGGAGAACACTGAAATCAGACTTACCATCGTGTTTCACAATCCCTTGCCGCACGTAGCGAACGTAGGTCAAGAAGTCGCACACAGTCGTCAACTGAACAAGAAAAAAGTCGCAGTTAAATATTTGACATGTGCGATTTTTGCATGTTATTGTTATTATCGTCACCAGAAGCCGCAATTCACTCGTGCAAACGCATATGTAAAAGCTTTTCCCAGCGCAACTATGTCGCTCATGCTGACAAATCGCACGAAGGACTCGAAACCCTCGGAAGGAGACTATTGAATTCAATTATTAGTAAGCCATCCAAGCAATTAGCTTTCTCAAGTGCTTCGTGATCGACTTGAACGCGCAGTCAAAAGTATGATCTTTCACTGAATGCCAAAGTGCATGTTATGGCGTAAACAACGGGATATTGTCTGTTAAAAAAAATTAAAATGAGGGAAGAAATTTTCATGATTCGTCCAATAAAAGACAATTGCATTAAGATTTTGATATCAATTGTACTACTGTATTTTACTACAAATATTGATGTCATATCGTTAAAAACTTTATATTTAGAAGCTAAACGACGACTGTTTTTTCACAAACATGTATACGACAACATGAATTCCCAAGCAGGAAGACAAAATCAATTGTTACAAATGGTATGAAGTTGAAGAAAACCGTTTAAACATCATCTAATCGTACTGTAACCAATGACACGAAAATTTTTGGGTTATCAACTTCTTGGCACACCAATTCAGTTTGCCGACACGTGGATGGAAAAGCATGGCGAAAAGTGATCGAAAGATCGATGTCGAAACATCTCCAAATCCAATAAAACAATTAACTTTTTTCAAGCACAGTTTCATTGTTGCAGTCACGACGGTGGCTTGAGGTCAGCGTAGTGCGGCTTTAACGCGTAACTAAACTTCAGTGAAACTACAACCAGCAATCAAAAATAAAACAAATTAAAGTTTTTGCGATGTAGCGCAAGCCTGTAATGCATTTAAACTCACTTTGGGTTGCCTTGTAATACAATCCGGCAAGTCGAAACGGCTACAGCTTAAAAATAAGTAACTTGCATGACCCAATAAGACGTGACAATTGGTGAATGCGAGTTACGTCAAAGGCTTGACGAGAAGCGTCAACCTCATTTCTTTCAGCGCTGCCAACCACATAACCGAAACTATATAAACCGACTACGCAAGACTTTCGGTTGGGAGCGAAAGAGTTGAATCAGCCGCAAACAAATTGCAAACGTCAGCGACGAACCTTCACTAAAGAAATACTGTACAATAATTTTCAGGCCTTAATTGTGGTAAACATTTCACTTGCAAGGTACATTGGAACATCATTGGCACAATGTCTTCAAGTGTAACACCATCTGTACGGCTGCTCATAACTGTCACCGTCGTCCGCCCCATCTTAACTACACCAATCTTGTAGTCACAGCCGCGTCAGGTGACACAACGCAGTAAAGTTTGACATTGGTTATCTTAGGTCAGAGCCTGAAATTTGTGTTCCGGTTCCACAGACATACTTTGCGGGGAAAGCGCCTTGTACAATTAATACAATGGTTTTTAGTTTTCAATGGACCAAAACGTTCTGGAGCCGGAGCCAAAAACGTCTAGCTAGATGTTGGAGCTGGGGCCAAAAAATTAGATGCCTGGAGCTGGAGCCGGAGCCTGACATTTGAGTTCCAGCTCCACACACCTGCTCCAAGTCTTCTTCAGCGCAGAACCGAGCATGGATAAATATGTGTGTTTTACTATGTTCGCATTACGAGCGAGTATGAACTGAGTATGATTAAAAGTATAGTACTTCGTAGAACTATACTTAACGCATTCAACTATCTGGTCTAAATTCTGTAAACAACCAACAGCTACTTTCTGTCTAATGAGAATCTTAATGGATGATATGAAAATCAGACTGTAGCGACAATGCAAAGATGGTAGGAAATAATAAATTCTTCCTATTGAGTCAGCATCACTAACACTTGATGTTACAAAATATGGCAATATGAAGATTATTCTACCAGTGGCGTAACTGACGGGGGCATGGGAGCGAGACTCCCCCCTGCAAAACTAAATGTAAAAATCGGGCCTCCTTCAGCTAACATTTTGATATTAACAATTCTTGTGGTTTTCAATAGGTTGTTGTTTTATTGCGTTTTTCGGGGTGTTTTCATTTTTTTAAGCTAGTATGGACATCCACGACACCCGGATTCACTATCATTTCTTAACTTAATTTCTGAGTGTTGACTTGTGGCCCTCCTTAAGCTAAGTTTTCCCCCCCTGGCTCAAACCTCTCTAGTTACGCCACTGGATTCTGCGAGGTGTCGTGTGGGTTCGACAAATACGACAACAACACCATGGCTCAACATGCAATGGACACAGTTTGTTAGGTGATACTGAATTTCCTGTGCGAATTATTGGCATGTTTAGATCGTAAGCACATGCAAAAATAACATTGACCCGAAAGTAATTAGCAAATGAACAAGTTCAAATTGAAGTGTATAAATGTCACAATCAACGTTATCTGCATAAAACTCTGTGGATACAATTTCCGGTGAGGCGCTGTGCACGTAACTCAATTTGCCTTCAATTAAACAAAAAGCGGTTTGCATATCGTATCAAACTTATGATGACTGTCTATTGCAACACGCAATGGCTTGCGAAGCGCTGAGTAATCAATGTGTCATACAGCATAAAAAGTCTGCTGTCAGGCCTGCTGAGCGAGCTTAAGCAACAACAATGTAGCCGCAGCTGATTACCACGATAAAGGATTCCTACTAGTTGCGGTCGCCCACGTTGTGCCAAACAAAGTACAGTACATTGCGTAAAGACCGAAACAGCTTCATTACAAGGGACTTTCACTTACACACCCGGAGGCGAAGTACGCAATTTAATGTCTTGCACGAAAGGGGAAATTTCTCTTGTTAAGCCTTGCGCTCAATCCAACAATAATGTTTTAGGCTTACGGAAGAACAGGATGATCATTCTTATCACGCAGCAGATCCGTTGAATTCGAACGCTAGCGAACTACTTTCGATTTGACAACTCAGCGTGCACCGAACAAACGTCAGGTAATGATATGAAAACTCAAGCTGAACCCACTGTGTGAGACTTGAAGTTACGTTTACGAGTCGCGGCGACCAACTCCCTAACTAGCAGTGGAAAAAAGGTTTGTCGAAGTTGTCACTGTAAACGAAAAGCTCTGTTTACGACTTAAAATAGACTTGCGATGAAGATTTCACCAGGCAGTTTACTGAAAAACAGCTTTGAACACTCAGCGAAATATCGAAAGGACCGTATCTTAAAAATGAAAAGCTACATCAAACAGGGGGTATCTTGTATGCCAGTGTTTCGTAACCTTTACTGGGTCGCGGACCCCTACAAAATTCTGACAAAAGCTATGGACACCTCTACAAGAAGTACATTTCAACAAATTGAACTTAAGTTTTAATCAATTTAGCCATTATCTAAAAGTCTGCACACAAAACGAAGTGTTTATGGACCCCTTAAAGCACATTCATGGACCCTATGTGTTCCACAGACCTCAGGTTAAGAACCTGTGTTATAGATGGAACCCCAGACCTTGGCCACGGAACAGAAATCATCTATTTCCTTCCATCAGCAAATAGTTTCAGAGAGCTACGACCGATGCGTGACAATCGAAGCTACTATTTAAATCAAGCAACAGATTTACAACACAAGAGAACTAACTTCCCGCAACAAGGAAGCACAATATGAACAAAATAGAGCAAGCATCCGGACCCAAAGTATAACGTCGCGCCAATATGAACAACCGAACCGCAGAGAAACTACAAAGAACTAAGTGACACCAAGAAGCCAAGCCTGCGACACTTAGGTAAACCATTTACAGTTTTTTTTTAAGATTTGACTTTGCTGACCACAAAGACATGTTGAGAGACCGCAACTGTTTTATATGAATACCGAGATGGTTGCAAAGCAAGGTTTTAGTGTATTTCGATGGTAATAGTAAAGCGAGTTTCTTTTTGTATTTTGAGAGACAGTTAGAAAAATTTGAGGTCAAACTCCTTAAAAAAACATTGCTTAAATGTATTCTGCGACCATCAGGAAACTACACTTCCAGAAATGTAACACCATAGCCGGAAAAAGCAGACAGCTTTCAGCTCGATTTTATTACGCGCTTGCTTGCGTGTGAATCACTACCAGATGCAAAAATATGCAGCCACCACAGTGCTCCTTCAAAACAGTACCCGAAAGATACCAACTACGTGAACTGAAAGCAACGTAACATTGATTGTCCAGCTGCGAATATGAGCCAAAACGAACGAATGCTATTCGCTGGCATAATTTCACTTCAGGGTGACGCGGCGGTCTTTGTTGCGCAACAATTACCTACTTTGAACAGGTTCACATTCACACTTGGCACAACACTTAACACCAGTGGTAAATTACTGCAAATTACTTCAAATTACCCGGTTTCGGCACGACTGAGAGATTGGAAGTTGGACTTCGGAGTTATCCAAGCGCAGTCGGTGCTTGCAGCAAGTAACTATTCCCGACAACGAGCATTTCCTGAAACGACAGCACTGTGCGAATACAGGAAACGCTGCAAGTTCACAGCTTGGATAGAAATGCTATTGCGGTGGTGATTTTTTGTCCAAATGCGTTTCGGTGATCCATCGATTACGCAAATCCGAAGTTTGCAAAACGTTGAAGGAAATTCGCTTTCGCGGTTTAAAATGAACATGGCATGAAAAAAACACCAACAACAGCCTTTCGAATGCAACTAGATTTTCTGCGAAGATGAGTTGAATAGAAGTAATCGCACTGTGCACACAGCACNTTTANTTAAAATCACTTACCGTNAGGTCTTAGAACTTTACTTGATACAAAAAATCACAATACAGGCTAGATAACGTCAAGTCCGATTAGTGCTCAATCTGGGTGGTATTGAACGAATAAAGTGTAATTAAATAATACGCGCTCCAGCAAGTACAACCCATGGAAATTTTATACCATGTGTGCTGATGGAGAACCCACAGCTTTGACTTAACGAATTTCAATAGGTAGTCCAGTGATTAATCTTGCAAAAAAAACGTCTCTATGCTTTGTGCTAACTATTTCTATTATTGACAAAAATCTCCATCTTTAAATGTCTTCAATTCGTAAACGCAAATGCCACTGCGTTTCCGCTGATTTTTCGTTGGACCAGACAATTACTCTATAACGCAGTTACGGAAATGAGGTGGTATGCAAAAAAAAGATTGCAGTCAAGCTACGAAAATCCTCCCAATACCGAGTCAGTGTCACGGCACGCGAAGGCCCACAACAACGCCACAATTACGTGTTAGTGCGGGCCAGATTTATTCTGCTCTCATTTCAGCAAACCAGCCAGCAGTGATAACGGATCTGGCTCACCAACAGGACAACAAAAACAGCCATGTCACAGCCACCCGAGTGCACGGCACGTTGTTTCCTAAATGCTGTTTCGCGACGTGAATAGGAGCTTAGGAACCCGGTGCCAGGAAATGCTACGTCAGAAGCACGTTAGCAACAACATGAAAATGAATGACGCGTACAATGCGCAGTGAATTATGACAAGCCCGGTGTGATTGCTGACGTGTTGCAGTGAACGGCTCCCACTGAGTACCCAGCAACGACCGAGATTTTCTTCTGTAAGTTTTCGACGAGACAGCAAAAGACAAGCGCAAAATGCAGACAAACTTTTTACCACTGGGAGCAGCGCCACGGCGAGATTCCGAGGCCAAGCTGTACGCATAAGTTAGCGCAACTTCTTACACTCTACTCGTGAACAAAGAAAGCACACACGTCTGATTGAAAATTTATGTTCAACCGTAAAAACCGCACCAAGACTTCATGCTGCTTAGGTCACCACTCAGTACTAAATCATAGTAAACGCGTTTGTTTCCCTTGGTGTTCACAAAAAAGCGAGCAAGGTCTCTTGCGGAGTAACGATGAAAGCTAATATTTGGACAGGGTTTTGCTGACACAGCTACACAACAAGAACTTTGAAAATCTCTAGGGTTTGCTAGGGTTCAACTTCCCCAACTCAAAAGTGCCACAAAGTTAATTATATCAAAGAGTTCGCTTACAAGCACACATCTTATTGAAGTGATAGTGGCGTCAATATCCAATCAAGGCCAATTCGTTCCTCACAACAGCAAAGCAGCTGAAGGAAGCCCACCTTGTGCAATGGACCCAGTGCAATTAGCCACGTTTGAGAGCTGATAAAGCAGGACTGCTACCAAAGCCAAGAAAATGCTCGTTTGAATGGCAGAAAAAAACATACAAAGCTTAAACTTACTGAATCTTGCAGGAATCAGTCACAAGCTCTATGGACAAAGAATTCTGGTGAATGCACTTCGAAACTTTTTTCGATAGCTCTTCGTGTGTGAAACTCAGACACAGCGCAATATCTTCTTTGTATACACGGTTTAGGAACGGAGATTGTTGGACGTCAACGCAGTGGTCTAACGGCGGTAAGGTGCCATTTCCATCTTCACAAGCGCACTGTCCGGTAAAAATCCTGCGCGGTGTGCCTTGAAGCGATTTGTGCCACTTTTCGATTTCTTCGTACAACGAGCGGTCAATCTGAACAAATGTGAAAGATTAACACAAAGACAAAATACCCGAATTAGCGCTCCAGCTGTTATACACAATTCACACTTTGGCTACTGGGGCCCAAGTGACCCTTTTCGCACGTTTTAAGAGTATTTTCATTCAAAATTCTCAAGAACTATTTCGCCTGCGACAGTCGCTCTGTACATAATGACTTCACCATATATTTGTACACCCATCGATATTGGAAGCCTGTTATCCATTTAGATTCACAACACATGTTGAAACAGTCATTTTAATATTCCACAGTTTCATAGGTCTGAAACTCAAATCAAATTTTTCTTTCAGCGTTCTTCGTGAACAAGCAACACAACCTTCTGGCTGTACTTTAAGTCGTCTACCACAGAAATCTTTTTAACAGCACATAGGTTGTTGATTTCGCACTGCATACGCAACTTTAAATTTTTTTGGTGCCTGAGGACGAAACATCACAAGAAGCTGACGTTGCAAGGCATCGAGCCCCTCTCAATCGCGATCGCGACACAGCGATTTCTCTCAATCGCGACACAGCGATTTACTCAAGCACTGCCTTGCACGTGCTACAATACGAAAAAATCAATCCTGCAAAGTTGCAACTCAGAAGCGTACCTCTTTACTCATTTTTTCAGTGGATAACACGTTTGAACTCGCTTCCGAGGCGTTGGGGTTGAACTCGTGAAGTCGTGTGCTGCTTTTTTCAGGCGTTTTTACTTTTTCTGTTTCGGTAAGGCTCCGATTTCGTCTGATCCGACGCCTTGGTGATACTGAAATAATAAGTTTAGGACATACGTTATAGTCAGCCGCTGCACCACAACTGCATAGGCGTAACGATGTCCTGCAACTAAGGTAAGGTCCATCCAATAAGCACGGCTAAAATTTACTAAGTTTCTCAAACCTTTAAACTTTCAAAGATTGTTACTGTTAAACACCTGCCTAAAAACCCTTCAGTGGTACTTGGCCCAACCACATCCATGTCCACTTGAAATATTTTCTACACTACTTGGATAAAATATAACAAAATGTAGCTAAAAACAGTTAAAAATTATGCTTAAATACAAAGTGTATTGGAAAAACCTTTATCAATAATTATTTTCAAAACTCCACATGCATCAGATCGCAGAAAATAATACAATGCATAGCTGCTCCATTTACCTACAAGTCAACCTAAAATAGTGGTTCATAATCTTTTCTCTACTGTGCTTCCTTAAGCGGTTGTTCTTTGTTTCAAGCCCGCTGACATGAAATATGTTGTAAAAACAAATGCATTTATTGGTAAATTTATTGATCAAACCTTACATGTTGTAGAGCACGTAAGGACCTGCGCCCCCTGGATATTTATTAACACTCATCCTGGGGAAGCGTGTCTCCCAGTTAAGAACCGCTGACCTAAAACATCTCATTCCAAGAATATAAACGCCTTGAACATGAAGGAGTTGGGCTGAAAGCTTAGACAAACAATGATTAAATTTCTGTTCTTTTTTCATCATTAGCTGTACTTTTCAATGCCAAATAAACCATACTAGTTTGGATTTCTGTCCTCATAATTCTTAGCCTGCAATTATAAATCTCACTTAACATTTAACCAAAGGTCACAAAAATGCAACTTCTTAACAAGGTAGCTACATCATGAATTTCAAAACAACATACTAAAACTCAATTTTTCATCTTTCTTTTTCACAAGCTGTGGATGTGATTCAGGATTTGGATTGCTAGGAGTAGAGGTAAGTACAATTGACTTCAAGGCACTCACTTCTGCTTCCAAGGCATCAATCTGAAAAAGTTTTTCGAATTTACCAAGATTGCTATGTTGCATCACCTCAAGACTTTGCAGTCTAGTGCATTTTAAATAGCAGTTAGGCTTCTATTGACTAATTTTTCAGAACTTGTTTGAATCCAAACCAGAATTCAAAGAAATTGTTAAAGTTCAACTGTTCTTTGGTTTGTCACATTCGTGGAGTTTTTGACAACTGTTACTCCATTCAGTCCATATTTTTTAATCAGCTCCAAGACCAGTGTTTCTCAAACTTTTTTGTTCCATCGCCCCCTTTTCACTCTCAACACATCATTGTTGCCCCCAAAACCTGATAAAGCAAACACAAGGTAGTATTTTTGGACAAAACCCGTGCCATTATAGCACAACCATCCAATCAGTTACCACATGTTATAATATCTGAAACAAGCAATTGTATTATGACGCTAATAATTAAATATATTCAGAGTTCTTGTGAAAATAACACACACTGCAGGCGGGCACATAGACGATCCAGAGTAAAAATGTAACGGATAAATTGGTACAACAACCTCCAACGATTATATCATAGCAAATTAAAATTTGCAAGAAACTAGTAAGTCATAATAGAGGGCTACTGAAGTTCAATGAATGACCAATTAGTAGGAGTGTTTGAGCACTTTCACCCCCTTTGTGTTGTTTTTCCCCTATCACTCCATTTGTTTTGTTTGCACCCTTGCTCCTCAAAATCTCCCCCAAGTAGGCAATTCCACCCACTTTGAGAATCACTGTCCCAAATGCACATACTTAAAGCAATGCAAATGCATACAAGAGGCTGTCTGAACAGTTAGCAAAATATACACATACATTTCCCTGGGCTTCAGCAAATCTTTTCTCTGCTTTTTCTCTCTTCACATTGGCATCATAAACCATTTTGTTTGCTTCTTCAAACAAACTTGCTGTAAGGTCTTCAATTTCAGATTCTACTTTTTTTCTGCTTTCTTGTAGCTTCCTGCATTCCACATTTTTTTCGGCCAACTCCTGCAAGATGCAGTAAGAAAACAAATAAATCCAAGGAAAAAAACTAGAATAGATGCAAATACACAACAAAAACATTTGCCACAAATTATAAAAAACACACAAAATGAAAAGGGAAGTTTATGAAGCATACATCATAATAAAAAAGTGAAAGTGATACCTTCTGAGACTTCTCCAGCTCTTTCTGTAATCTTGCTATGGTTTGTTTGCAAAGCAGTTCATCTGCTTGTGTATGAGATAAGAGGCCATTTTCAATACAGCGACTGCTAGCAACCATCTTCAAGGCAGAACCATTGGAATTACAACTTACTCCATTTGGCATTGCTTTGTAAATTGCAGTGTCCATCAGCTTACATTCACAGATTAACTTGAGGTAAAAAATATTAAACCAAATTATATATATCTGTGAACAAGCAAGGAGTATTCAAAAGCTATTCATGATTATTGAAAATATTTTCACTGATTTGCTGTGCCAGTGGATACATCAACTGTTTGAGGCTAGGATAAAATACGCTTAGCAGTGATTGAAAAAAATTGTGTGAAGTTTTAGAAAGGGTTACTGTATATAGAACATCATAAGTTGTGCAAGTTGCTGCTTGGTAGAACTTGCACAAAATTGAAAAAGTGGTTGAGACCTTGCTGTGAACAGGCATCACAAGCAAATGTAAGTCAGATTTTATTCAACTGGTTAACGAAACATGCACCTACAAACAAACAGCAAAAAAACAAGTTGAAGTGTACAGTGTAAGGATGTGAATTATGCCATGCTTTGGAACTTAGTTGACTAATGATGTTAGCAGCTTTTTTATTCTAGACTGAATTTTTTCTCAAGAGAGCAGATGCTTCACAAAAAAAACAAGGCAATTGTTGACAACTTTTATGAAATCTAGTCCCATCCACCTTTGATAAATTTTTGTTCATCCATTTGGCTTGAAACACAGCAACATTATTTTTTATAATATTTTTCAACAGCACATATTCAAAAAATTCTTTAGCCTAATGTGATAAGGAGAGTTAACTTTGGCATTCTGTTTCATACGCAACAATTTATTTGAGAAACTGAGCCCACAGGCATAACAGCACGTATAAGGAGCAACAGAGATAGAATTGTCCTGATGCCTTTCAGCACAGGCCTACTTATCTTTATATATATTATATTAAGTAACGTCTTCAATCCCACGCGCAAGACGCTTGAATTTAAGCATGCATCGCAGTAACATGGAAAACGCAAATACATGAAGGAAGATGAGGATACATACATGGGGGTAGTAGAGAGTATACGCTTGATGGCGCAAATACATTTACTTTGATGAAACACAAGCTTTTGAGACATTAAGCATGAACGATATACTTTTAACTTGGTATTTATAGGAATGATACAGGCAACATACCAATATGAATCAGGCATGTATTGGATATTGGCTGTGGTCTTTTTCTCTTGAAATCACATATACTGTATATACGTACCCGAACTATCAAGAGATATAGCAGATTCAACCATTGTTAAGCCTTTGTTTAGGCTTCCATTGTAAGGTGTATTATGGAACAGTGGCGTAGCCAGCCCAAAAATTTGGGGGGGGGCAAAATGTTTGATTTTAGGTGAATAACACTATTTTGTTTGGAAAAATGCCTCTTAGTGAACAAAATTACTATCTTTTCTAAAACTTTGGGGGGGCATGGGCCCCTTTGGCCCTCCCCTGGCTACACCTATGTTATGGAATGGCATAAACATGGTTAAAATGTCAAATAAAACACTGCCTGGTATCCAGCTCATTTTTTCAAGAAAATCACCTGGTACCAAAGGTGTTAACACCACTGACAATGCAATACTGGATACTTTGATATAAGGATATCCTAGGTGACAGCCTTATGCCAATTTGTTCCTTTCACAGATCTACCAACATCATGAGGAAAACAAGATTGATACAGTATAACCATACAGTCAAATTGAAAAACCATCATACAATCCCTCGCATTCACAAGTGCTGGGATGGCAATGGCATCAGACTGCACCAAGGTTGAAGATTAGTTAAAAAGATGGCCAAGAAGCCCAAGGAGCCGTATGTCTCTGTCATGAACCACACTAGAACAAAGTTCAGATTTACACTGTTAGTATTTTTAACTAAATAGCACCCTTGCTGCAATCCTAGGCTTTAGAGGCCAACAGAATGATGCTAACCTTCAGTCCAAGATCTCACACATGGACACAGACTTTAGTCTAATTCCTACGCCCATAATTCTTGAAAGATGAGTTATAGCCAAATGTGCCACTATTGTATCTCATATATATAAAATGTATGATGAGTAGATGGATACCATCATGAAAATATTTAATTGAATTGTTTTTATTTTCAAACATATTTTATTAAATCACTAATCTGTTTTTTTTCTGTACAGTAACAGTAGCACAATTTTTGTCAATGGACTTGAAGTGACCACCAGTGATGCCAGGTAGCAGAATGATTCGCCCAAATGAAAACTCTATTTTTCATGTACCTACCTTATTGGATTATTTTCATCCTTTAACTTTTTATATTGTGTGGCAATATTATCTGAAACTGACTGGCTGATTAGAATACCATCCTTATCTTTCCATCTTCTGGATTTATCATCTCCACTGCAGTCTGTATGGCAGGGGTCTCAATCTCAAATTGCTCTGTGGGCCACATGAGGACTTGCAAGGCAATCCGCGGGCCGCATTATGATGCTGATACAACAATAGAGGTACCTGAACTTAATTTTACATCATATTTCCTGCAAAATGTATCATGAATTATAGGCAAATCATTTCTAGCTGCCTCTACATTCGTATTAATTAATTCTAGCCATCTAAGGAACTTGTTCACTCACTAGCTGAGCACTTTTAAACACCAGTGAATAAACTAACCTAGATGTTATTCATTTTATTAATTTTCATGCCCGATTTTCCTCTAGGGAGGGTCACAGGGGCAACATCCATAGGAGAAGTTAAAATACCTCTCAGTCAACAGCAATTTCAGATAGTTCTGCTGGCTCCACACCAAGACGAGACCCAAGAAAGGTTGAAGATGTTAGTCATTCCACCCAGATCTTGGAAGACCTCTGAGCCGCTTTCCTGTGGGTTTAACCAGCAGGGCTTGCCTCCCCAGTCTTTCATTGGGCATTCTGGATGCATGACCAAACTAATGTAGTTGAGTTTTCTCAATTAAGAGAAGTGGTTGGATATTCAGGGCACTGCAAATTTCACAGCTGCACACTTTGTCTCGAAGTGTCACACCAGGAGCGTAACAAGCGCACAATGCCCCGGGCACTGAAAAGTTGCAACAATGTCGCAAGTTTTTTTTCAATGCAGGACATTTAATCCCAAAATAGCCTAGGTTCAAATATGGAGGCATCAAACTTGTTTCTTGCCCCGGGCGCAATCTAACCTCAGTACGCCCCTTTTGTCACACCATGGACTCTTCGCAAAAATCCCGTCTTTGGGGCTTGCACCTGAGTTACTATTCTGTTGGTCATTACCCCAGATTCATGACCATAGGTAAGGATCGGAACAAAGCCGATTTGAAAACTGACAGCTTTGCAGTGTTTGAAAGCTCCCATTTTGTAGCCACAGAGTGATAAAGCTCACGTAGAACTGTTAGCTTTACCAATCTGTGTATTAATCTCCTGGCACTCCGCCTTCCGTCACACGTAAATACCACCCCTAAGTACTTGAACTTCACCTGTTGCAGTGTATTGCTGCTCACTTGTAGCGTACACTGCCTTGGGTTTGTAGAGAGACATACACTAGTACCTTGGAATATTTAGCGCTAATTTTCATTCCGGCTCAGTCTCACGCAGCAGAAAACCGATCGAGTACATGCTGAAGTGAAGACTGTTGAGAAGATCCTAGCAACATCAAATCGTCTGCAAAAAGTAAACGGTTGATCCTGCACCTCCCAACTGTGACATCCCCATCGACTCGGCTGTGACTGTCTATCCATGTACTGTAGACCAGTGGTTCTCAACTGCAGTTCTGAGGGCCACATTCGGTTCCCAGGCACCCTTTGTGCGGCCCTCAGCAGTCTTTCAATAAAATGTCTAATATTTCATGTAACAGACTTCGTCCTGCTGAAAAGAAAACATGTAAATTGAATTGTGTTAAAAAATTTTAGTGAGGCTCTCCAACAAAACTGTAGATCTGGAAAGGTTGAGAACTACTGATGTTAACTATGAGAAGGAGCGGTGACAACACACACCCTTTTCAGACTCCAACACTAACGGTGAATAGTCATGATTTAACTCTCCAGACAC
>JGI24158J21664_10002597_pt1 | contig 22102 bp, 11 predicted proteins | sample Ectturendosymbi3_FD_21664 | JGI IMG/M metagenome (IMG submission 21664)
AAAATGGCACCCAAAATGAAAGTGAAGGCGTTTTTCTGGGGGGGGGGTCATGTTTGAATTTAGTTGTTTTCGGGCAAGTTAGGATAAATTATACCCTATGCAGAAAGCGGTAGAATTTTCGCGCTTCCGCTTCCACAGAAGAAGGACCGCTTCCAGCTTCCGCTTCCACATCCCTGCTTGGAGCGTGTGGTCAACGTGTGTTTCGTTCGGACGCATGTTTCTGCACAGAAGAACTCACACACGAAACAGCAGAATGTTTACCTCGGTCAAACAGTAACGACAAATGCCGCGATCACACGGCAATTGCACAATAACAGAAACACTACGATTTTTAACCTTGCCCAAAAACCTTAGTTTACTATACGAGTCAGGAAAAGTAGCGTATAATGCTACCCATCATTTTCATACATCTTCCTGGGTCACGTGACAACCGTGTTTTACAGACCAAACTATTTCTTGCTTCTATATGTCCATTGTTAATCACGTTCGCAACAAAATTGCATCTGCGCAGCGAAACATACATATCATACAAATTTTATACACTGTACCATTAAAAAGGTTTTTTTTTTAGAGAGAATTATTTGTTTGTGCGTAGAAAACGTCATTTGCTTGTGAGATCTGTTTTTTCTTCATAGCAAGTCATGGTGTAGGTCAGGGTCTCAAACACGCGGGTCGCATGTGGCCCGCGGGAGTGTTTTGTACGGCCTGCGATGCTTTTCGGTAATTTTCAAATAATAGTTAACATTTACGTTATTCAGTTTATTCACCAGTGTTAATAAAGTACTCGGCTAACGAGTGAACAATTTTCTTACAAACGAATGTAGAGAAGGCTAGAAATAATTTGCCTATAAATCAAAATACCTTTCACAGGAAATAAGATGTAAAAGCTGTTTGTAATAAGGTTCAGGTACCGCTATTGTTGCGTCAGCGTCATAATGCGGCCCTCGGGTTACTTCTTAAGTCCTCATTTAGCCCTCAGAGCAGTTTGAGTTTGAGACCCCTTGGGCTCTTCACGTGAGGTCTCGGTAGTCATATCTGGCCAAACAGGTTTGCACTTAAAATTGCATTGAAATTTTGAGGAAGTGAAGTATCAAATTTGCAAATCGCCAAAACGGGTGGTCAGGACCCGGCCACGCCCTTCGCATGGGAATTCGCGATAGTGTTGACTGCTTTAAAATATTGGTCACCGGTTGAACAGCTTGGAGCGGTTAAACATGGCGAAGTCGCTGCGCGCCTTACTCATTGACTATGCTTGTCAAAGCACGTGTGTGTCGCACAAAAGATGCATTACTGCATTAAGTACTGCGCAAGTAACTGCATGGCTCACGGCGCAGGGTAAGCGGAGGTAGGCACCGCGGACCACTCGCGACAATCTGAAAAGAGTACAAAGCGAGTATAATAAAACTTAAATGAAGAAACTTATGAAGCCATGTTGGGTTGTCTTCACTGTTCTTGAGCTGCCAGCACAAGACACACTGCACGCCGAAAGGGTTTTTCTTCATGTCCTCCACTGATGAAGCATTTTCCTCGGCACTGTTATATTTATCGTTGCAGGAAAGGTAAGCCAACGCTCTACCTGAACACGGGTCTGACTTCCACTGTCAACTGGGGACAAAAGATCTTGACAACTGAAGCGGACTTGGTGACTGCTCACGAATTGGGACACAATTTTGGAGCCGAGCATGACGAAGGTCATGGAAATACTGCTGGCAGTTGCACTCCAGGACAGGTACTACGTTTATTTTGGCGTTATTGTCCTGGAAAGTATTGCCTTTGCCTTTAATAATCTACCTGAACTGCTTTATTGTTATGCGCAGGTTATTATTAATAAAATCTTTTTACCTATATAATGAAAATCACTGCCAAAGAAAACGATACAAATGACATATTGCAAACGTTTCGATAAGTCCTGTTATCATCATCAGTGCATTGCAAATAGAACTGCAGTGATCTTGCTGCAGGTTCTTATTGGTGATTCAGGAGAAAAGCGCTGTAAAAAGTGAAAAACGCAAAAGGCTGTTTCGGTAGTGACGTAGTGGCGCGAAGCATACGTAGTCACATGGCTCAGCTGGATACGCGCCAATGGTGATGGCGCGTGAGGTCATGAGTGAGGCGTGAAGCTTTGTTACAAGTTAAAAATGCAAAGAGGTATCGACGGGATGTTTGCATTCAACTCTGGTTTGTGTTCTTGAATCAATTCTTTTTACCTAATTTGTCAGTTCGATGAAAGACACGGCCTTTCTTCTAAACCTGGCTGCATTTTTGTGCGTATTCGAAAACTTGATGCAGATATTTTTCTTATATTGTTAATGCGCGATCAATGGCCACTGCTCGCACATTTTTATACAGAAAATTATTATACACATGTAAATGTCCATTAACGTTGAATTTTTTCCCTCGTGGATTTGCATTTATGTCAGCATTGAAAACCTCGTTTGCCATGTGAAAAATACAGTACCTTGTTCGTAACAATGAACACTTGAAAAGGTAAGTTTTCATGTCAGTACCACAAGAATGTCACCCTATGATGCAGTGTCTCACCTAATCGTTTTCAGCGTTATATTTTTTGTTTATTCTGTGTAGGTTTTAATGCAAAGCAGTTGTGCAGTAAAGCGTTTAGCACGTAATTAGCCGTTGAAGCAAGATTAAATTTTACCAATTCGTTGTGACCTTGGTAATGTTAATTCGAAATCACACTCAAGTGGGCGAAGCTGCCTGCATCTTGCGTTGACATGTAATCTGGCGTAGTTCTCGCTGTGAACTAAAGCAAAGCAAGCAGATCCTTGGGGATAATGCGTAATGAGAAGGTCACTGACGTATACCTTTGCCAAGTCAGTCAACAAGTTTTTCAGTTGTTCATGATTTGTGTTTGTCAACACTAGAAAGATGTGGGTGGAGCGGCGGTTTTGGCTTCGGATTTGAAAAAGCTCCGGTGATTTTTTATGCTTTTGTGGTTCCATGACATTGAACATTCATGGTCGCCTTTTCGTGTTCAGCTCAAGCGCTCTCGTGTCAGTGGATGGGAAGAGCTGTGGTTGAAATGTAACGATGCTAGTCGTGACCTCCCTAACCTGTACATACAGTATCGTCTGAAAATCTGCTCCCTACCTCAAGTTTTCGGCTCGAAATGTTTTCATGAAAATTTAGAAGAAACGTTACTTTATAAATTACATAAAAAAAACTTTATATGAGGTAAATAGCAACAGAATGGTTCAAGTAGAAGATTTATACGGGCTGAAAATTTTTGCTGCTGTTCCTAACCGTTAAAAGTAAGATCAGCTGCCTGCAGACTCGCAACCTGCCCGACCGGCTAGTGTACAAAGGGTTGCAGTCATTACCGCGCTGAACATTTTTCTCTTTTTGTTCTCCCCCAGTCACGTACGATCGGGGCCGCGCTTGCTCAAACCTATGTGCGGTACCTTCTTACATGAATTTTGTGTTGGTATTCCCTGCCCGTCCCATTAATACAGGCACTCGCGACCCACGTTGGTTGACCGCCGTGCGCACATCTCTATCTCCAAGTCGAATTGTGAGAATTTCTTCGTGTGTTAAACTCCAGGTTTTCCACTAACTTATTTTAGCTTTTTTCACCAAAATTTCCATTTGTATGTTGTAAATGTTTCTGAAGGTCTCAACAGAAAAATTATCAATTGCTTTGGGCTGTAGCAAAGTGTGCCTTCTTTTTAATAAAGTATCACCCACTTCTTTGGAACTGCTTAGTGTATCATAGTCACCTTTTTGTCTTGTTTATAAACATGATCAGATAAGTACTCAAGAGATTTTGAGTCCTGTTTCTAGTAGTAAAAAGTTGTGTCAGTTTTCCCGCGTAGCGTCTGTAGGTCCATGTATCGGAGGCACTGTGAATTCTTTGGAAACACTTAGCATTGAATTCTTGTTTGCAGGCGAATGGAGGCAACTACATTATGTACCCTGCTGCGGTCAGCGGTCGTTATCCTAACAACAAGTTGTTTTCAACATGCAGCAAGCATAACATTTTTCCAAGTCTAAGAAGTAAAGCTCCCCTGTGCTTTGAAGAAGAGAAAGACTCGTTTTGTGGTAATTACCAGGTATGCAGCGTGTCTTCGTTTCATGTTTTACTTAATTTCAGCCTTATCGCTGTGTTTTGGAATGTTATTCAACGAATCTAACGATTTGTTGCTATTTGTAAACGCAAGTAGCAGTTACTTGGCTGCTGTGCATGTCGCAACGTGGCTTTGATATGAATAAAAAATTCAACGAAATTTTTATTAATCGGTATACCCTACATTACACTAAGTTTGTTGATTCTTTTTCTCTTTTGTAAAGTTGGCTTGTTTAGATGACCGTATTGTACACTCGCAAAAGGTTTAGCTTCTGAATGAGCTTGGGTTTATTCAGCCACAAACAGGACGCGTTGTCTTTGTAAGCCTTCGGTGAACGGTTGTCTTGCAGGTCAATGAAGGCGAAGCCTGTGATGTTGGTTATCTAACTGCTGCTGCAAAGGATGACCCATGCTGTTTTTCCAACTGCACTTTGCGAGCCCGCGCTAAGTGCAGCAACAAAAACTATCCTTGCTGCACGGAAGACTGTCAGGTATTACTCGGATCGCTGCAGCTTGCATGGTATCATCTGCTGCGAACTTAGATATTTAGCACAAAACTTGTTTTTTTTCGGTCGGTAAAGTTTAAAGCTCAAAGTTTGTTACTTTTGCCTCTGTTTAAGCGAAAACGATACTGATACTGAACCGAAAGCATTAAGGTGACAACAAGTCAAAGATGCATGGACACAGCCTGGCGTTGTGTGGGCTGAAGACGTTACGATGCTTTTTTCTAGTTTTGATTCTTGCAAACGTTGGAGAGCTTCCTCTGCAGCTGTATTCAATAAAACTTGTTACAGTTGGCTCAAAAAGATTAAAATGTACATGAAGTAACGTTTAACACATTTCTCCTTCGTTTTGGCTAGATCCGGATACAAGAGGTTGATCCAGTTAGATTTTTCACCGTATCGGGAAATGGCACAATGGTTTTAGCACAGTTGCATGTATATGCAGCAACGCTGAACCTGGATCGTTCACATACAGCGCAGCATGATTTGTTCACTGAATAAAATCACGCACACCAAATTTTCACTTAATATTAATTTTGTTTAGTAATGGTCTGTAGGTTAATTTGTTTATCCCGCTCTTTTTGAATCACCCAAGCGTTTTCCGTTCTAGTTTTTCGTGTTTTGAGGAATATGATTACTGCAAAGCATCACGCTAACAACTCCTTTGTGCTGATATTTTCGAAACTTGTTTCTCAATGAAAACTACTGCCGCGTTTTACCGTAACCCCTTCGCGTGAGCAGCAGCTCATGTGACAGCGCGAAATAATTGACGTTGTTGCCGTCGTGTCGTGAGCAAAAATGCACCAGCGTGTGTTTTGACAAGAGATGACTCAGTTCGGATTATACAGCTGAGCGTAATTTCTCCTGTCTCATGCTGGTGATTTGTCAAGTGAGAAGTGCTGGTCGTACGTGCGATACATGTCGTAATTTCATACATGGAATAATACCATGACAGCCATGGAATTGAATTTTTAAATTCACACTATAACAAAAAGGCTCTGAATGTTGGACGTTTTCAGGGAAAGTCTGGCTGAATCTGAAAATGCGCTTAGTTTTGCTGAATTGGCTCTAGTCTGTGAGATACTGAATATCTAAGTTGACCACAACAGGATATCAATGATGAGAACCACTTTTAGTTCTCCTGAAAAGGACACTTGCTTGTAGACGTAACTGCCGCATTACCTATTTTGCATGAAATACCAGTCAAGCATTTGGGCACGTGGCTCTATCAACGAAGAAGTCAACGGGGAAACGGAAGCTTCAAAAAGAAGCAAAGAAATTAAAGTGTTGTGTTGAGAATACCTACGAAGTTGAACTGGACCCATCTGGCTCAGAATTAGATGAGAACGACAAAGAAGATTTATATTTATTTCGTACCATGTTGGAAGAAATATTCAAAAGATCCACTTCTTGTATAGAATGTTTTCGAAATTTAACCCTGACCCCTTCACCATAGAAAGAACAATGAAAGAATTTGGTGCCTCAAACCACCTAGTGAAGAAGAGCCGGGCATTGAAGGATGAAAAGGGTATTCTAGCATTTTGTCACCATCATTGTCACGCACACTCTTTTTTCCCAGGACACATTCGTCTATTTTCGTCTTTTTGATTGAATTCACCAACTTGTTGCTTCAGCTCACGTAACATTGTTTTGCCCTTCTTGGTCTACATGACAAGCTAAGTGTCCTTTTCACGAGAACTAAAAGTGACTCTATCAACATTGATATCCTGTTGTGGTGAACTTGTATCCATTCATTCTTCATTGTCACGCTTCAGTACACCAGCATCTGGTTCATTAGACCTCGTTTGTACAGCATTTAGCATATCCTTCATTTCCTTATTCAGTTTAATCGCACATGTCCCGCAGTGTTCTTCACTCGGAATTACATTTGGAGGTGGATTTTTCAGTTTCTCATAGCTGCTAAGACTCAAGACCCGCAATGATTTGTCCTTTGCTTGTTGGGATGAATGTTAAATGGATCACTACATTTTCTTTGTTGCAATGAAAACTTTTTAAGCAATTCTTGCTCATGATGGAAACAAATCGTGTTGATATGGGGTACTTCAATTTTACTTTTCCATGCCAACTATTTGATGTCTTTGTCTCTTACCAGTGAAATGTTCGGCTTAGTGGTGTGGTTTTTCTGGTGACACGAGTCGATAAGACTTTAGCAACTTTATGTACCAGAAAAAACATTAAATATCTTAATATAGTGTAGGTAACATACATTCAGTTGGATAGATAAACTTTTAACATTGTCATTTCACCATGGGAATACACTTTTGCTGCGTGTTAATTTGACCTCCTGCGATGTCCTAAACACTAACTGTAACCCTGGAAGTGAAGTTGCGCATGGTGAATTGACGGCGTAAAGATTTGCTTCGAATTTGATTGGCTTGAACTTAACCAATACTGTCCATATATGCTAAGTCCAATTTTAAGTTATTATTCAAAAATGAAAAATAATACGCATTTCATAATTTGATATATTGTAGGTGACATACAGGGCTACGATATGCAATGGTCAGCAGCATTTCATAATTTGATCAATGGGGTCAATTTCATGGTCAAGGCATAGGTCAACAGGTCAACACCCCAAATTAACCCAAATTATGAAAATGATAACAGATTTGAATTCTTGGGTTTCTCTCCTTTTCAAAGATACCTTATTTTCCAGATTGAACCACTCGTTCAAAAGACATGGTTGTTTGAATTTAGGTGTCCCGCCTTCTCGAAATTTTCAAAAAAAATAACCTCCCATATCTTGGAAACCGATCATCCGAGCAATGGAAAATTACACATTTGACAGGGTTCCCACGCTGTATTGAAAGTATTGAAAAAATACTGAATTTCAAATTTGTTTTTTAAGACCTTGAAAAAATATTACATTTAGTCAAAATGTACATTAGGTATTGAAAAAGTATGGAAGTTCTAATTGGAAAAGAAATCAAGCAGTATCAAATCAAGAAGGGCTTCATTATTTTTGCAGTGTCATGCAGTGTGCAAAATTGAGTTCCATGATTAAGAATTTCGAAAAAGAAAGAGAAGTAATGGTATTGAACTTCTTTAATTTAGTATTGAAAAAGTATGGAAAATGATTTTTGAAAATGTGGGAACCCTGATTTCAGTTTTGGGGGTCAAAACCAACCCGTGTGCCAAATTTCATTCAATTCTGAAAGGGTAGGGTTTAGCCCATTGGTGACTTGATGTGGAATGACCCAATACATAGTCAAAAAAATTGCAAAGGCATACATAGTCTAAAAATAAAGGTATAAATACAGAGTCTGAAAGATCTGAAAATCAAATAATTTTAAATTCTATTTGAATAAGAACTGAAGATGGCTGCTCAGTAAACGAAATATATAGTCTGCGTACATTGTGCAGCATTTGAGTTTTGAGTGGTTGTTGTGCAAGGGTACCTTTCAAAGGATGTTATGATTTTGCAGCAAGGTCGAAGTAGAAATAGTTGTCCAAATCCATAGTTTTATTTTAGATAACATGTTACTTATGTCTTTGATGCTGGCAAAAAACTGTTGCAGTTCTTCACGCAGTTCGGGATAACGTTTTTAGATTGGAATTGTCTTTCATCCCAGAATTTCATTGAAAAACTGCTTTATCGATACCCTTATTTTTCTTAGCCAGTACCATTTTGTTAAAACCATCAGTTTTTGTTTAGGGAAAGTCAAGTATGATACCTTTTCAGCAGTTCTAAAAATAAAAATAAATCCGGTTTATCTGACTCGCATCGCTTTTGTAAAACTCGTTCGTCATGTTTGTAACATTTCGCTTTGTAAGTGTTCACTAACATCTGGGCTCTACTGAAAAATTATTTGATAACAGAAGGTATTGGATCTGTATAAAAATGTATACGTTTCAACGAAAAAGATTTTTCATGCAGATAGCACCCCAGTCCAAGATGTGCCGGGCTCGTATTCCGGGGTTATGCAAGAAAGATGCTTACTGCGATGGAACCAGTTTCTTGTGTCCAGAGGCTAAGCCTGAACCTGATGACACAAAGTGCGGTGACATGGGTGAGTAGAAAACGTTTTGGGATAAAAGTTATGCGGTTTTGATCAAACAACCGCACGTACACCGACTTTCGTGGTTGAACATGTGTTTTGAGGTCTTGACTTGCCTTGGCATGGGTGTTTCTTTCTACAAACTTTGATATTTCTATTTAAACGTGAAAGAAAGCTGGATTATGCACTTATGATATGCAGTTGAAAATTATGTATAAAGTAACAGCAGAACGATGCGTGATTTTACCATGTCTTAGTTGCACGCTGCACAATTACATCTCTGAAATTTGTTTGCCGGAGGCAGATGGCCTGGTGGTAGACTTGACAAAGGCCTGCCTCATTCTCATTTACCCCGTTACCATGGCAACTTTCCAGAGACCTGAAGAAGAATGGGACGCCAGCAGTAGCTCATGCGTATCGGAACAGTAGTCACTCATGCGTTGCTGGATAGTGAAGTTCGCTTGTTATTAGACGTTTGTTCTTTTCTTTTCAAGAGTATTGCAGAAAAAACAAGTCAAATTTATTTCTGTGAGAAGTTACACTTTAAAACTTGAGTATTCTTTTAAGATTTTTGCTGTTAAACTTCCTGGCGCTTTAGAACTTCATTTAATATTACCAGGAAAATGTAAAGCTGGCCTATGTGAACCGTTTTGCGTGACGAAAGGCATGCAGCCATGTCTCTGCACCAAAAACAAGGCCGACCTTTGTATGAGATGCTGTGCGCCGCTCGATGTTACTGGAAAAAACATGACCAAGTTATGCAAACCATACACGGATTCCTCCATTCCAACGCCGCAGCAGCTACCTGACAACTCAACATGTTCACTAGGTTATTGCAAGCAGGTGAGAAAAGCCGATGTGTAGCCCTAACTTGCAAATCAATGCTCAGCAGAACTGAAAAAATGGTGTAGTTGGCGGTTTTTCTGCCGGGCATTCAGCTTCGAATGGAATGATTGTAAACTTGTCTGGAGAGTTTTCCACAAAATTATTGCAAAAATTAAAATGAAAAGAGCTTAGTTCAAGGCCATTGCGTTTGGAGCGGAAGTCCGAATAAAATTTTTTCCCGTGCAACCTGTGCTTGTGGTATGCAATGCAGCAAGTTAAAATTTGAAGTTTTGAACTGAGGTTTGCTTCTAGACATGGGCACAGCCGTTCTACGGTCCACTCATGTCACTATCTCCTTCATCATACATTTTCCGAGTGGTAAAAATGTTGTGGGTGGGACTGACGACGACAGCGTGGAAAATTTCGTAACTGTTCAATGTTCTCTTCTCCCGTGGTCCGCGGCATAGCTCTTGTGCATTTATGCTCAGCACCGCGCGAAGTCGAATGATATCATGTCTGGCGTCAGTAGACAATTGATGCACAGTGTACTCTTACTGTGCTTGCCAAACATGACCAATCATACACGGCAAGCGTAAGTTATTCAGCATTAATATCCGAAATCGATTTCTTACTGCTGTTCTACAACGGCCTAACTAGACATTGGAAAACATCAAAAGAGCGTCTGAAAGGTTATATTGAGAAAAAATTAAGTTGCTGAAAAGCTGATGTGACACGTATTTTATCATTACTTCTCTAAGATTATTCACAAAATCTTGAATGAATAACTGCAACAACTTAGAAAGTTTTGAACATAGTCGAAAATGTGTTGTAGAAGTTTTCCAAACCGGAGTAATTTCTCCAGTGCGAGACACTAAGTATGCTTTGAGCGAATTGTGTGCTGAAAGCCCAAAGCTGCACTTACCTTGACTGACGCTCTTAAAGTAATACCAGTCCTCTCTACCATGGTGGGTTGCCACAAGTATCAAAAACGGCGTGAACCAAGCCTTGGTGATTCAACAATTCAAGTGCCGTTTCAAAATTTGATATAGTTTACAACTTACACATGTAATGTTACTATTCCGAGAAAACAGGCCTTTTTTGAATCATACATTGCATCATGAGGTTTCTGCCGTTGCCTAATTACTGCATTTGACAGCATACATTTTGAAGTGTTTCATTTTGAGATACAACTGATCACTTTTTGCCCGGTGTAACAGCTACTGATGTAGGTCATTCGATGAAAGTTTGGGTTTGCAAAAGTTCAAATGCGATGGGGGAAAGTTGGCAAAGAAACTTAGCGAAAGTTGTGCTGTGCCGCACAAACGTGATGTTTAGTCATTAACGTTGTTAAGATGTGGTATAAGCCAAACAGCTAAGAAATACCGACACAGCCCCACTTTCATGTCTTTTAACTTCAAAGGTTTGTAAGCTAGTACCGGAATATCAACTTGTCATCATCAATATGCGCAACTGGTGCCAAAAACGTTAGAACTACGCTAAGGCAATTGAAGGTCTAGGTTTCCTGTAGGCTTACGCCAAATCAGCCGACTAGGCTCCGTATTACTCTTTTTTGCGATGATTCAAACTTGCACATTTCTGTATTCAAGTAACTAGTCTCCACGAAGGTTAAGGGTTTGAATCCTTAGCAATTTTTTAAAGAGGAAATCGCTTTCACATAACACTACGCATCCTCAGTCCTACAATCTTATTCATCTAGAATATAGTTATTTTTCGCTGGATGTAGAACAAGTTAAGCCTCCTCCCCCACCATCAGGTCGATTCAGTTGAACTTTTCGTGTTACCACATTCAGTCACTATAGAATGCTTATCCTCTCAACTATAAACTTTACTTATAAATGCTGTGCCAGAAGCATCGAACAAAAAAATCACAAAGTTACAATACTCTTTTAACTTAGTTGCTCGTTTTTATGCTAAGCTCTCACTTATTTGATGCTTTGTTTGGACTTTTTTTGCACAGGGCAAGTGCAACAAGCAAACACAAGATGTCATCGAAAGAGTCTGGGATATTTTTAAACATATAGCCCCCGACAAGATAGGTGAATTTTTGGCGGACAACATTGTGGGAGCTGTGTTGGTTTTTTCCCTTCTCTTTTGGATCCCGTGCAGGTAAGATACATGTGGTTACTGTTCTCATTCAAAACTAGTTTCCATTGCCTTTTGTGACAAACTGCCTCCTTATCCTATATTTGCTGCGGCTTGCAGAAAGCAACAAAACTTCTTGCAAATTTCCACGAGTTTAAGGGATTTCATTCGTGTCCTACGAGCAAATGTACAACTGAAAACAAATGAAACCATAATTTGACTCGTTTACAATTGCGCTTAGGAAAAGTATTTCTTTGTCTTTTTGTCTTACAGAAGGAATACTTAACATGTTTTTGAAATAAAAGGAAACAGAACAGTGTTTTGAAAGCGAATGATCGTTTTGTTGAGACCTATTTGCCTCAGGAGTGCAGTTAGTGGTGCACCATTGCAACGACAAACCAATTTTCCGACTAGCAATAATTTCCTAGTGGTCTGCCCAAGCTGCTATAGTTGGTGGTCTTGCCGTGTAGTTAGTGCGCCCTTCGGTGAAACGAACGGTATGAGTCGAGAAATCGGAAAACTTCAGCGTTCTACTACAATTAAATATTTTAAGAGGTTTGCTGGAATATTTAGAGAACGTTTGTTGTCTACCACAGTTAAAAATGCCTTCTTGTTGGCAGTTGTCTTGTAAATTTCGTTGACAAAAAGCGACTGAAGGAAAGACGAAAAGAGCGGTGGAGGACAACAGAACGTGCCGAGTATTCTCGCCAATCAGCATTCAGAGGTTTTACCATTGGCTCCGCCCCCGCCACGCCCCGAATACGGATACAGAAAAACAACTCGAACTGGAACAGTGGAGCGGTCGCTATGAAGGCAGGTTTTGGAGCGCGCGAGCAGTGGAGAGCATCCCAAGAAAAAAGCATTGCTCTTCGAAAGTACGTGTGTTCAGCATGTGTTACTGTGTTAGGGTTAGTTTGACTTGCAGTAAAAGATTTGGTGCGGTTTTCAAAGTAAGAAAATGCTTGTATGATATTTTCATGCGCAATTCCCTGAATCAAACCTTGCTACGCTTTTTAAATAATCCGCCATCTATTTCTGCATGAGCTCGGAACGTTAATTTTTGCCTTCGTCTCAGTGGTTTTCTGGTATCTGTGAAGTGCACATGACAAGTTGCTGAAGCTGGCATTTGTTTTACTGTAACTACGTCCGTAGATCAATGGCCGGTATCTTGTGACAGATCTGTCTTTTCCAGGGCTGCGGAGCCGTCGTAAAATGACACAGCTCCGGCTCCGGAGCTCTTCTTTTCAGAAACATGGCTCAAGCTCCGGAGCTCTTGGTTTTCATGAGTGTAGCTTCGGCTCCGGAACTCTCTTTTCATAGCTTGGTTCCAGCTTTCTTCGTTTTTACACATTTAATATTTTCAATTGTCTTGGTGTGAGTCAAGTTGAATGGAAAATGAATTATATCAAGTACACCAAACTAAGAGAATTTACCAAACCTTTTTGAGTAATTTATTCTGGTATTTTTTTTACATGCAGCGCTCTTACCATGAGGAAATCAGCGAAAAACAACAATCACAGGTTCAGACGATTCAGAAAACAGTTACTAGCAGAAACGCAACTCAAGATAATGGTAGTATAAACAATTCTCAGAAAGGCAGTCGCTGGTGTTGCCGTCAATGCCTGAGGACCTTTTGTTGTTTCTTGCGACCAGACTCAAGAAAATGGTTCTTTGGAAAACGACATTTGTGTCCGAGCATTTAAACACAGACCAGTCCCAATTGACCAAGTGTTTTGCACTCGTTGCATGCTTTGCCTGTTGCAGTCTTGGCAATTCCAGCTAACAGCGCTGCCCGGACAAACCATGCAGAGCGCAAAACACATTGTCGATTACCTCTCTCATGTGGCCTTTCTAACATTCACAAATTTGCATTAAAACAAACACTAAGATGTGTTCAAAAACCCTTCGTTCGAAGAAATATACTTGACTTCTAGCAAGAAATTCACCATTGACTTTTTGAAAATAGCTGAAAACTTCTGGTTTATCTTTTGCACTAAAAGCACAAGTAAAGCATAATTTAACCTGCAAAATTTCGGAAAAATTAAGACTGTTACCGTGCTGAAAACATAAAATTTGTTTCCACAGATGAAAACAGTAAAGATCACATCTAATTTTTCATACTCTCCTGAAAATGTATTGCTGTGCAAAGCAATGCTAGTTCGCTACCTTCTTCTTTTGAGCGAGTTCTTTCAATCCAGTGCTTGGCCGCACTAGATCTCGGGCCTGGTGTTGAACAACCATTCGATTGTCTCATCGTCCAGAACCGTCAGACCATGCAGTTCATGGGGAGGTCGATGGATTGGACAGTGGAGGACAACATGATCGACGGCTTGTTCTTCTGCACCACACTCACAGGCCGCAGAGGAGGGCATACCCCATTTGTACAAGCAGGAGCGGAAACACCCGACGCCGGTGCGGATAAGCCGGACCCAGGCTCTTCTTGGGAGGGTCATTCCGAGGGAGTGGGTGCCGGTGTCGGAGATGAGAGTGCGGAGTCTTGTAGGATAGTTCGCTACCAATTAGTTGCAACTCTCATGTTATGCTGCTGCTAGGAAACGTAATGTTTCCTAGTGAACTTTGCCAGTAATTTAGTAAGCCTATTGATTTCTGATAAAAATTCCTGCTTTACAATGGCGTGCCGTGCATTCCAGGCTTAAATCTGCAGTGGTATTAAATCTTAATCATACTCCCTGCTAACAGCATGATTACACAGCTACAAAAGTTATGGATATTGTATACCTACTCATTATAGCTCAATATGGCCCAGTTCTTCGATCGTTAAGAACCCGGTGTGATCATTCCGAGTAGAAAGTAACATGTTGTGGTGGTTAACTTTTTCCTGCTTCCACAAGTAACACTGCGCCTGCCAGCTACAATGCGACAGCCTTAGCGATGATTAAACCAAGGAAACATCAAAGGCTTACAGATCCATAGTTGCAGTCTTGTGTTGTAACTCGTAACAATCGCGTTTAGTGTGCTATAAAGAGCACTGTTTTAGGTAACGTAAGTCTAATTGGCCAAACCGTCAGTATCTAGGAAGGGACCCGAGACGGTGCTACCTCTCTGGCCACAGCTCCGGCTCCTGATTTTTAATTAGAGCTCCGGCTCCGCAGCCCATGTCTTTTCAAATCTAACCATAAGACGAAAAGTCAGGCTGTTCAAGCTCTGGCAAACAGCCACCCCTGTTCCTCAGGATGCCAGTCAATGGTTACTGTTCGCATTGGGAGTGATAACTTAATTTTTTTAAAATATATTAATTAAATGATGCATTATTTGTGTCTGTTCTAAGAAAGCAACAAGCTGTTTAGTAAAACAGTAGTGTTCTCCGTCTGCTATAGAACTGGTGGCTGATGTTAGGAGCTCGACACTTCCGTCGGTCTAAAAAAGTTCGTCAGAAACGGGTTAGGATTTTGTCTTTTGCGTAAAATTTCTGCAGCAACGAAGTCGTAGCCTGTTCTAACAAACATGTAGATTGAATTTTTATTAGTGACCTATCGGCACTGATAAACACGCGTTTCTTGTGATGACCTGTCCTGTTGTGCAGATCTCAGGAAAACCTGAAAGGCCTCGCGGTTTCGTCGAACAGTAACAACGCACACCCGAGCACTCAGTACTCGAATCCGGTCGAGCCTGACTTTTTTCGACCGCCTGTCTTGACGCATGCGCGTTCCCACCCGTCGTTGTCCCCATCTCTCGACGACAAATCGTTTGATGGAGAAGTGAAACCGATCGCGGCCTCGTCGATCACCGACCTCCCAGCTGCTGTGCCTGATCATTGCGACGGTGGAGGGGATCCTCTTTCGAGGGTGCCCGGAACTAAAGTATTGCGTCGGCAAGCAGCTTTGTCGTCTCCTCTTCAGCTGAAAGACACCACTGTGTGAATTTGGCAATACGCTGCGTGCTTTCGCAATCACGTCGAAATGCACTGTGCAATCGTGCCAAGCGAACAGCTGTTGCCTCGCGGATGCAGACATACCACTGGCACTGTTACTGCCTCGCGTTTAGCAAGTGGACCTGAACGATACCATCGGACAAGTGATTGTCAAGTGTTGATAACCCTCCCTGTGCCTTTGTTTTTTTGAAGTGACCTAACCAAGTGCAGCTTTTTGTCTTTTCAAGCTTTTTTACTTTTACATTGCGTGATCGCTTGATTTCATAGTTTCTGTCTGAACATGTACCAACGACGTCGTGTGGGCCAATAAGCATTGCTTACTGCCTAGTGGACTTTTGCTGATGCGTAGTTAAACGAGGCAAAGATCAACAAAACTTTCGAATTGAGTCAGAGAGAATCTTTACTGTATTTGAATCATGACAAGTTGATCTCATAATACCATATGGTGTTGGTTGTTGTTTCGTCTAAATGCGCTTGCCCAATTAACTTTTAAAAGTTTATTAAATATTTTGTGCTGAGGGGTATTTTCTTTCGCTGTGAATGAGGTTTGTTCTCTTTGATTTATTCCAGCAAAAAACGTATCCACTTCAGGGCATTGGTAAATGCACGTGAGTAGATATTCTGGGTTAGATTCTTGGGACACGTGCGCCTGCTTGGGAGTTAATCTGAATGAGCAATTCAGAAAACCGTGGTCTTAATATACCACAATGCGGTTTTCCAGAAAGCATTATTATATACACGGGAGGTTTTAACAGGTCTATAATCTCTCTGTCGACTCCCCAGCATGTTCCTCACAGCATTTTTTTAATTTTTGACATGCCCCTTATTGCTTGACCCGAGTTACGGTCCTTTCTTTGGTTGCTGGAAACATCAGTGCCCACGCAGCACTTGAACGTCATATTTTTTCGTTCTTGAACGTTGCTGGGTAGCAAGATGTAGACATGCATGGTGAAAAATGCAGTGGAACGTTCATTAACGACTTTGGTCTGTGTTATAATGCAAATGCATTTTAAAATGTTTGGATGGTTGGGGCAACAGCAATACGTTCTGGTATGTGACTATTTTGTACATAGTAACTGGATTGCTAGGAAAGATCTTAAACCGTTACTACTCGCTTTTCGCCTTTAAGTGTGAAAATCATGCCTTGTTTCTGTAGACTCTTGCCGGCGTATTTTTAACGTCTTAAAGCTAAATGTGTTTCGCAGTAAGAAAAATTCGTGGTTGTTTTGTACCTTACCAAGTGGTAACAACGTTTTTCAAGTTTGTATTGCATTATAGCTGCTTGCATGAATAGGAACTTTTGATTTGAAACGTACTGATATGGACTTCAACTGCATGGTTATTGCCTCACTGCACTCAGGTGCGAAGCCTGATCTCAACTTTTGAGCAATAGTTTAAGCTTTGTTAGCGGAGTTGTGAAGTTTCCGGCTGCGATACCTGAGTCAAACTGCAGTCAGTTGAAACTCCTAACCGGGCTGTTCATAACTGCTCGGATGACGGGGCAACATGCTTCGGCGTTTTCCATCGTGAAAGATCGCAAGAGTCGTCGATAAGTTTGGCGAAAAACGTATGAGGCTTATTCTGAAGCACCTTTCATGAACGATCCCAATGTTCGCGAATCGTGTCAAGTTATTTATATTCGGCTGTACTCACATGGACTTTGATCTGCACTTTTGTTTGTGTCTCCTGAATCTTTTGTTAGTTATTTGTTTGCAACTTAACAACGAAAAAATGCAAAGGCTGTATCGCAGTGGTTTTGGACTGAGCGAAAACACTCGCTTCCTCTGAACTGGTCTTTCAATATGTACTGCAGTTATTGCCCTGTGCGGTTAGAAGTGTATTTAAATATGTGCGAGATTATTTTGACGGAGTTTTTTTTTCCGGCTATCCGGCTACACTGAGTAGAGCGAACCGAGATGCCGTCCCATGGTCCGGTGACGCGACCTCATCTTACACCTGACTTGGTTGTTACGTGGCATCAGAATAGCTGAGCTGGATGAGAATCGCAGTCCGCGATCTGTGGAGAGATGTGCAAGTGTGCTAGTTTGGCCGCATTTAAATTGCAAAAATGTTTTCACAGATCCCATCTATTGTTGAAGGCTGTATCCTGCTAAACATCCCTTTTTTCATCAAGTGAATTTATTCTTCAAGCGAAAGCTGGAAACAGTTTTCGATCTTCCATACCTTGTGGCACTTGTTCATCAGTTACAGTTTGACCACAAACGAAATACGGTAGAGCAACAATGCTGAGAAACCTGATTCGAGTTACTCAATACATCCTGGTACATGGTCTTCGCGGAAGTCCCATCCTAAAAAACATTCCAATGCGAAGCCTAAGGCGCCGTGTACAAGTGCATCATTACAACTAATCATTGGTGTAAGAGGCGGGTGTGCAAGCCACCCCCAAAAGCCGATTTGTCGAAAATCCAGGCAAAAATGTAGCCCAAAGTTGTTTGCCATTCAAAAAATGGCGCCCAGCGTTTGCAGGAAAACACAAGACTTTCTTTGAAGGTCACACCAAGAAAAGGTCTTCATGATCTTTGTGGGAGAAAATTTGTAGGCAAAAGTCGCTCAAAAAGTTAGGGCAAGTACCACACTGCACCGCCACAGAGCGTTCAGTCCATCCGCAGCACCACCAGCACAACACAATGAACAGACAAACAGAGTATATTATGCGTTGTTCGCTAACAGTACAGAGCTCCGAAAAATTTCAAAGGTGCAACACAAATTCCACCAGAGGGCGGTGCAAACGGTAACTAAAGTCACAGAAAAGAAATTCCTGTAACATCCACGTAAGTGCTTCAACGGACCGTCGCGGTACCCCCCAAAAAATAATCGTGTTTTGGCGGTTAACTGGTCCATGGAAAATTACCGCCCTGCTCGGGAAACCATGAAATGCTATTCGATTCAGGATACGAAGCGTATAATGCCACGCTTAATTGGCATACGTCTTCCTGGTACAAGTGGTATCCGTTATTCCAAATCAAGCTACTTCTTACGTCCATTGTCAATCACTTTCGCAACAAAATTTATCTGTGCAGCGATACATACATCTCATAGAAATTTTATGCACTGTACCACCATAAAAGGGGCTTTTTACAGAGGATTTTTGTTTATGCGTAGAAAACGTCGTGCACGTGGTAGATCTTTTTTTTCATATCAAGTCATAGTGTTGGAAGACTCCACATACAAGGTATTGGTGGTCATATCTGGCCAAACAGGTTTTGCACGTAAAATTGCATTGAATTATTAACTTGGCAAAGTGTCCGAAATTTGCTAAACATCAGGTAACCATGGGTACTACAGTGGGACATTTTTGTAAAATAACTCTGGCATCATTCCATTTCTCTCTGAAAATTAGGAAAAGTCATGGAAGAACAGGTTTCTAACATTTTCGCAAGCATGAGCGCAATTTTGTAGTAAAATGTGAGGGGGCAGCTTGGTGTGAAACCAATATATCACGAAACCTAACAAGAAAAATGTGGGGTAACATGGCATATTATATCTCCACTGTCTGAAAAAGTGGGAGGACGCGTCCCCAGTGTTCCCCACCCAGGGCCGGCCTTAAGCCGATGCAGCTGCATTGGGCCCCGCGCCTCTGGAGCCCCGCGCCATGGTGTTTGGGTAGATTATTCATTTTTGCCAGATACACCTTGCGCTTGAGAACATAGGTGGTGGAACCGGGGGGGCGCATGGGCCTAGGCCCCCCACTTTTATTTCTGTTTAAATTTCGAATTGTGCTTAAATAAGTTTAAGTAACACAATTAGTATTTGGTCCATTGTAAAATTTAATCGTTTAATGATAAAAATGTTGCAGAATTTTGGCAACATTATTGTAATTTGGCAGGATTTCGTAATTGTTTGGCAGAATACACTATCCACAGTCTGTCACTCTGCTATGGCTTGCTTACTGCACTGGTGTTGCTGAAGTGTTGCCAGATGGTGTAGTACAACAAAATGTTTTGAAAATGGTGTAATTTTACATGCTTATGTGTGCACGGGCGTCGGAAAGATTTTTTCCAGGGGGGCTACTAGTGGATTTTTCCAAAAACTTTTCGAGGAGGGCCAAAAGTGATGAAATTTGTTTTTCACCACTCGAAACTAAGAAAACGGCATTTTGTGCAGAAATTTTCAAATTCCTGCCCCCCTTCTGACCAGGACCGTAACCACTTTGGGACACCAGGGGAGGCGAAGTGTTTTCTGAGAGGGGCCCACATTTTTAAAATTATCTCCAACACATTTTTCCAAGGGGGGCGAAAATTTTTTCAAGTGGGTTTCGCTCCCCCCCTAGTGACGGGCCTGCTTCTAACACCCGTACTTGTCTGTAGGAAGAAGTTCGTAACACACACCATTTAAAATTTGATGTAATTTCAAGCATTCAAACACCATTCTAAATAGTCAATTTTTGCTGAATCTTATACGCAAAATAAAACATTGGGCAGATCAATTTCAACTGTGTTTTTGTTTTAGCATTGGGAACACTAAATAGCTATATTTTATTTTTGTATTGGCAACACAATTGACATCCTTACAGACAACTTGCTAGTTACCACATACGCTTTGTCTTGTCTTTGCATTCCGGTATCTAATGCAGTTGTAAAATGAGTAGTCAGTCATTTTCTTTCTGTGTTCAAGATGTGGAAAAGTTGTGATTTTCAATGTGTTTAAGACAGGCATCAATGCTGTGTTATTTTTGCCTGTTTTTAAGCTGTGTTCTTGGTTTTTATAATAGCAAGGTGGTGACTCCGCCACACGGGCTCCTCTGGCTTAGCCCGAGTCTTCGATTACGATTTATATCAATGAGCGCGAGCTTGCTTGTTTGTATATTTGTGCCACCACCCACAGTCCCACTTCACTAAGTTGTTAACTCGGGCTCTGTTATTTGGTCCTTGTCACTGTTCATATATTTCCGTTCCATGTCTGGCCTTTCCCAGTCTTGTTGCAGGTAACCTGAATAAAACAATGTCATTAGTAGTACGTGTTCTCCAGCCCCGTCGCCACGGGGGGTTCAGCGCTCCAAACAAAGCTTCAAGCCTCCCCAAATTGAATTATGAAGCACTATAAATTGGTGAAGTTTCTATCAAATTTCCGAATGTCAAGCCCCCCTGAACAAACGTAAGCGTGAAGCCCTCCTATTGAAAACTTTCTGGCGACTGTTCTGGTGTTCTCTCGACTTCGATCCCTCGCGCTTTTCTCAGGCTCATCTATTAGAGTCCGAGCTGCCCTATGCAATTATAAAACATATTCATATCGGATTTGATGTTTTTTGAAGCAGTGGATTTGTAATAGAACAGGGTCTCCAAATTTATTTTCCGAGAATCACATAAAGTAATATAGAACATGTCGAGGGCCGGGCGTCTTACACAATGTGATTTTTGCTGGATATGTTATATTCTACCAAATTAACAAATTTCTCGTACGTACTGTGTATTATTCTTTCATCATTGACAAAATGGCTTCGCGGGCCGGATGAAATAGCTTCGCGGGCCACATCTGGCCCGCGGGCCGTAGTTTGGAGAGCCCTGGTATAGAACATTGTGTTTGAAGTCCAATTCAATGGACAGTTCCCATTTCCAGAATAATATCAAATGAACGAAAAATTGTCCAGTAACTCGGGCAAATATGAATGAGCCTAGTGAGCAGAGGGCTTACTGGCGCTATCATTGCTCTGTGATGTACGTTACTCAACAATGGAGAAGTTATCACGAGAAATTCTCATTTATTGTTACGTAACTAACGTCACAGAGCAACGATATTGCTAGCCAGAATTAAAGTAAATAGATATTTCAGTGACGCAAGACTCGAACGGTTTTATTCAGTCAGAATAAATCGTATGAGCCCGAGTAACGCCGTTGACCTGGGTCGCCCCTGCGACAGCCTATTTGAATTTCAGGTGGTTCACCGATATGTTTTCACAGTGGTGTAATTTTATCTAAAACAGCGTAATTTAGACATTCATATGGTGTGTAGGTAATGACGTCATATTTCAATGCTTGTGACGTCACAGTTGCCCATTCAAACCACAAAAACTTTCTATAGTTTTTTTGTCGTGCACTTGTGCCCCGCCACTTTGAAAAAGGTTCCGCCACCCATGCTTGAGAATTCAGTAGAAACGCCATATAAATTTAATTGTTTAACAAAGAACGCTCTCGTCAGAACTAACCAATTTCCTCTCGAACGTTAGCAAACGTGCCCGATACTCGTGTTAGTGTTGTACTGCATATTTGCGCTCTACCACTATCGTAGCACGGTTGACTGAACACGATGACGTCATAAAATCACTGCTCAGGAGGGCCCCGCGCTTAGGTCTTGCCCAGGTTTTGCATTGGGCCTGCACCTGTGTTACAGGCAAGTTTTGCCTATATCAACCATCACTGTACAAAAACCAAGCCTGCTGAAAACCTCCCAAACTCGAATCCAGTCAAACGGATTCAAAAGAATCATATCCAATCAAAACCCATCATTCAATCAGCTGACTCAGAAATCATGTCACGAAAAACGTGACCAAGAGTCATATGATGCTTTAGCATGACTAGCCAAGGTGCTAGGCAACCAAATGCAACTAAGCGTCTTTCAAATATTTGAACTGACCTATGCAGGGGCGGCTCGTCTAGACGGGCTACCGGGCTGCAGCCCTCCCTGAAAAATGTTAGGCAAAAGATTCCGCCAAACGGCCAAA
>JGI24158J21664_10002598_pt1 | contig 22101 bp, 15 predicted proteins | sample Ectturendosymbi3_FD_21664 | JGI IMG/M metagenome (IMG submission 21664)
CAAGAATGCGCACAACAAACAGAGAAAAGCTACTCCCACACAAATTCTGCAGTTTCACGTCAAGTTTATGTACATGCTCTGCTAGTTCAGCATCTATATAGTGTATTTTTTCAGTATATGGTCTGTCATGGTCCAACATCAGAAACAGCTTCGATGCAGGGAAGGCAGAAAATTTGATTAAACTATACCGATTTTACAGAGCCGAAGAAGATAACCAGTAGAATTCATTCAAATTGTTCGAATTATTTTTTTTTTTTCAAGTCCTTCAAATTTCGTTGCTATTCGTTCTGTTTCATTCAAAAAAATTTACAGTTAACTGTACAAGTGTGCTGCTTATTTTACTTTTTACTTCATAGTACATTTTTCAAAGGAAAGGTAAAGAGTGGAATTTTTGATGGGCTTTATGGCTTTTTCTAAGTGGGTTTTTAAAACAAAAACGAGTGATTTTTTGGTTGGGCCCGATTACATAACACTGAAGATAATTATGGACGTTTAATTGATTTTCTGAGCCAAATTTCAAAACCGTCCAATTTCAACATGCTTGATTGAGCTGATTTTATGATGCATCACTAGTTTCCCGTTTCGTTTCTTGTGCTAATACAGTGGCACACGTGTGCATGCAATAGTGCTTCGTTTAGAGCTTCGTCATTAATTGGCAGTTCGGGCGGAGTGATCATAATGGCTCACACAAGCCCGTATCTGTTCTTTCTCCTTAGTAACCGTACATATAACAGCTACATAATAAAAAACTAAAGTTTTCTTGCGTACTTTATGCGCATTCTCCATTCATGTGTAGTTTGCAAATTTCAAACTGTCAACCCTGGGTGTCCGCTATCCCAGCCGCATACTTTCTGATCGACTGCTATTCGACAAGGCATTCGCGTAGCCTTGTATTTTTGCAGTTGCGGACTGCGCTCGCACTGAGTGTGCTCTCCTCCCCTGTTTTAACGTCTTGCCGCGTATTTTTGCAGTTATGAGGTGCCTTTTCATCAAAGGTGTAGGAGGAGGCACATTTTGGGGGTGCGATTTTTCGCCCGAAAGATTTTTGCCCTCATGTCCCCAAACTTGCCCGAAAAGTTATTTGTGCAGCTTTCACCTGCAAATTTTCTCCCACAAAGATCAAGACCTTTTTTTAGTGTGACCTCCACAAAAGGTCTTCATGTGTTTTTTCTGCAAACCTTGGGCGCCATTTTTTGAAGCAAGCAACGTTGGGTGCCATTTTTACCCGGATTTTCAGGGATTTTGCCCAGATTTTCAGCAAATCAAAACTTTTGGGGATGCGCTTGCACCCCCACCTCCAATACCACTGCTTCTCATAGCAGTGTCATAAGTAATTTCGTAGTTTATCAAGATCAACTTGAAACAAGTTTGTTGCAGCTTTTCGGGCACCCAGAAAATTTAGAATGATTTTCTATAATTTCTGTTATTATTTTTGAGGTCAACGTTTTTGATGAACAGAAACAAATATAATTGATAAAGATTTTTTTGTTTTTTATAAGTTCCTATTGCCCTCAACTGTTTTACTGCTCCCCGCTGCCACCGTGTCCCTAATTACGCATGTTGTGTCAACAACAGACCCGTAACCAGTGGGGGCAAAGCCCCCTAGAAAATTTTTCGCCCCCTAGAAAAAATGTGTTGGATATAGTATGAAAATATTGTACATAGTTCGAAAAATTTGGGCCTCTCTCAGAAAACTCTTCGCCCCTCCTGGTGTCCCAAGCTGGTTACGGGCCTGGTCAACAAACTTCGCCAAAACGTTAGTTGCAAACCTAAATATTACGTCATATTGTGACGTCACAAACAACAGCATATATCCGCCACTGCTCAATATTAGGCTTTGGTAGGGGGCATCCAATCACGCAATCGCCCCGGGCATCATCATACCTCTGCACGCCACTGGATGGTAATGACCGTTTTTTTGCGCAGGTAATGACCGTTTTTTGGGCAAAGTAACTTGGCGAGAGTATGCCGTTGGACAAACCGTTCGTGCCAGCTGCGCAGCAACCTTCGGGGAAACAGGGGATACCAAAGGAAAACGTTGCTGTGGGCACATTTGCGTTGGAGAGGTTTTACATTGCGTCTTACTGTATGAACATGCACGCAGCAATCACTGCACCTGAAAAAGAGGTTATGTGTTGCGATATCACTTGCTTTCTCTTCACGGGGTAGGGTGAATGAGGTTTTGGTCCCTTATGCCTCATAATCTCCCACACTGATCTTACATTATTAACGTTAAATATATAACCTCTGGTGTTTATGCAGTTGTTCCTTTTTCTAGTCTGTGACAACATTGATCATTGTGAAATTCGTTTTTGCGGCACTTACAGCGCAGTCGAAGACTTCAAAAGGATGCTGGTGGAAGAAACAAAACAGCTATGCTTTCATGACAAAAATATGGCAGCATTTTCACATGCTCAGAAGCAATACCTGACTAATTTGACGGACGTTATTTTCAAAACACTTCAAGGTTTAACAAGTGCTTCTTGCAAAGGTACGGTGTCAAGTATAGTCGTAATTTATAAAAGCTCTACCGCATGCTGCGTAGCCAAGAACAAGCACGGAATGTTTAGAGTTTGACAGAAAACGTCACATGGATTTAAAAATCTCAAATATACATACAGAAAAGGCACATCAGTATGAAGGCCCAGTATGTCACTAATTTGTCGTCTTGAAAAGCGTAACTTTTCCAGGACCTCTACTTTGATTTTTTGTCTTTCATATTTATTAGCATCACCGCTGATTTTTTTATCGTTTAAAGTAGCAAACTTTATTATCTTGATTAAAGTTATCATACCTACTGGATGAACAAGAAAGAGCAAATGCAATGGTAGAAACAGTCAGACATTGTGTCAATCACTAGTTTGGGTAACGCACTGTAGTAGTTACCAGTAACTTTTGCTTATATAATAAAGCCGAAGGTTTGCATGGCAGCAATCCTCATGTAAAAACAAGCTGTTGTGCACCCACGGAAATCAGGATACTCGGGGCGAATTTACCCAAATATGTAACAAGGGCTTTGTCAGATCTAAACGAGCGAAATAAAAAGGCACAACAGACAAAACAGCACAGAAAAAAGCATTGTGTTGATTTGCCCACGATGCGCAATCGAAGATACAGCTGGATCTGACTTAAAATATAGCGAAAACCTAAAAAGTTTGCATACTAATATCATCAAACAACTTAACCTGTCCAAATGGAACTAAAAAATCAAAGACGTTTTACTCTTTGTACACGCGTATTTGTTGCTTCGTCCTTGCAAGCTCTGTCGTAGCATAGACATAAAAAAATATGTTTTTTGGTGACAACATTTTTCAACCATTACGCCATTCTAACGCAATGTATGACACACCAATAATAATCAGCTAGATCTAGTTCTCTGGCAGTACCGTGGTGAATAGTGTCGGAAATTTTGTAAAAATGTAAAACCCAAGTGGTTTGCACGGCTTGGTTTATGATGTAGAAATAAAAAAATAATTTTAGTCTCACTATTCAAGCTGGAACATTTATCATAGAAAAGTCTTTTTGATGGAGATCAGCTTGCCTTAAAAACATTCATAGGTTTGCATTGCTAGTCAAGCAAAAGAATGTCTCCTCGGCAACAGTTTTTCCACAGGATCAAAGGACAAAGTTTCATATTAGAGAATCAAAGGATAACTTACAAACAGTGGCGGATCAATGAAGATATTTGGTGCCACCAAACGACAACGCAGCGTCTTTTTTCTCAATAAAGTTGTGCCTCTTTCATAATATGCAGCCTTTACACAAACAATTACCTCGTGTTTGCTTTTCATTTTTATTTAGAACCTGAACAGCAGGTCTAGATTTGTTGCTCACAAACGTTTCAACTCATGTGTGTATTTGAAAATGCTAAATTAACAGGGAGGCACACGCACTCCTTTCCTACGCCTATAGACCAGGCAAACGTATCAGGACAAAACAAACATAATGTCAGATCACTTTGAAAACAATTCTGGATGAAGCCCACAAACAGGGGCGTAACGAGAGGGGGGCAAAGGGAGCACAATTCCCCGGGCGCCGAATCACTATGGGAGCGTCAAATCATTGCGGGGGGCGCCGAAAAGTCCCAACAGTGTCACAAGCACTTTCTTTGATACCGTATATTTGCTTCCGAAAGACCTCAGTTTCGAAAGTGGGGGAGTCAAACTTGCTTCTTACCCCGAGCAACGGGCACCATTTAACCTCGTTACGCCCCTCCCACAAACGGTCTTCGATAACGCAATAATATTTTGGAAACGAAGGTGAAAAGAACTGTGTGGATAAAGATTGGAATGCCATATCCAAAAACATATTTTCCCAAGTGTTGTTATAATCTTAAGCATCAATCCTTCATTGATCATATCATGTTTTTCACGAAATTCTCTTTTATGTGCTAATAATTCTCTGCGCGGTCTTGTTTTGGACATGGACTTTCATTGCAACCTGCTTGACTGGCTGCAGCATGTGGCAGTCATTAGCAATAGCAACTTACTTCTAACCAATTTTTCTGGGGCTTTGGCTCATTCTTACTGTAGTTGTTTTACCGACTCAATGCTCAATTACGCGTTTCATGATAAGCTGGTTGATGGAGCATTTTTAGAGGCTTTAAAGCTGCACAGAAACTTACTTACATTTTGAGACTAGCATGTATCTGCAGACTTCAAAAAATTGACGCGAAAGAGTCCCCTATTAAAAGCTCTGAGTTTGATATAAGCTTTTGAGGAATCAGCCGAATGGGCTCAGCTTTCATCTTTTTGCGATGATTCAAACTTGCACATATCTGTATTCAAGTAACTAGTTTCCACACAGCTGAAGAGTTTGAATTGATCCGAAAATTTTTAACAGGAAAAGATTCCAAACAGCTGATCTGAAGCAGTGCTCTCATGCAATATTTTGGAAACGGATTGCGTCTAGTTTTGTAACAGCAAGATGCAAATAGTTTTTGCCTGCAACAATGGCCAACAGTTTGTACTATCTGCAAAATTCTGGTCTTCTATATTTGAAGGGGGTTACAACATTTTTTGTCCCTACTGATAGCACGCTTGTGTTGCCGCAAGAAATTTCTGAGATTGATGCTGCGTTTCGCACTATTTCCGAATGAACTGCACGAGCTGTTTTCAGAAGTTGAAACCAGCTTATTAGCTGCTCGTTGTTGCCTAGTGTACAGTGCCGCACCGAAATAACACAGCCGCCCTGAAAAGCGCAGCGAGGCCTTCGCCTTGTGGAAAATGTGGTAACTGCTCAAAAAGGATTGGCAAGCACAAAACGGTAGCCAGAAGTTTTTAATTTTGATTGCATGTGGGATGTTGGCCCCTGTCGATGGCCGGTGTGCGGCCCGGAAGGTCATTTGAAGATAAATAATTAGAGCAGGGTTGCAAAGAAGCAGAGTAATATATGGATGCGAGGTCCCAAAAAAGATCAAAATCTGGCTGCTTAAGCTTTTTTTCAGATTGTAAGCAAAAGGTACTCGAATTTTTTTCACATGGACCGCATTCCTTCTTTCATGCTAAGATGAAATTCAGGTATACGTGGCAATGTCTTATTCTTGCCTAATAAATAATACACAAACGTTTGAAGATTTTTTGCAATGAAGTCATAGGCGTAGGCAGGGGCGTCCAGGGGCCATTCCTCCCCAAATGTTTGGCACATCTAGTAATTTTTGCTCTGAGAAGCGGTGTCCCGAACGAAAATACTGTTGCTCACCTAATATCAAGCATTTCGGTCCCCCCAAAATTCTGGGCTAGCTACGCCACTGAATCAAGTTACAATCAAGGTGCAAATCATAAAACCAGTAAATGCTCACATCAAGTGGGGGTGTAATCGTTTTTCTTATTTTTTTCAGAAGGATTGAACGTACGGGAAGAAAAAAATGTGCGGTAAGCAGATTTATGACATATTATCCACCTTATTTTGTGGTGTGATGCACTGTTTAATCTCGTTGTAATTTATTGGCAGAAACAGAGAAGACGAGACACAGAACAATCTCGGTAAGTTAAGACTATTCAATGAGGCCGAGTGAAAAACTGTTAATGTGTTATGGGCTGTAGCACTTCATCGGAGTGACACTACTTCGAGCAAGACCTGAGCGCTTGCAACTGTAGATTGCGTTTCACGGGTGTAACAAGGTCACGTAGGCCGTGCAAGGGTCACCCTTAAGAAGCAATTATGACCGTGTATTTCCTCAATCCGCATAATCAGTAATGACGTCGGCATACGCGTAGCCAGGGGGTAATGACCCCCACAAATTTTTAGCAAATCTAGTCATTTCGTGCTTTGAGAGGCGGTGTCCCAACAAAATACTGTTTTTTGCCGAAGTCTAACATTTTGGCCCTCCAGGAGTTTGGGCTGGCTACACCACTGGACGTCAGCAAAGCGCCTACGTTGCAAGGACAGAAGTGTGCTTGTTTGTATATCAGTCGGTTCGTCACATTGCACGAACTCTTCAGCTACACTTTTCAAAATGCCGCATATCCTGCTAAAGTCTCAGATGCTTCTCAATGTGGCCGCACTATCTAACTCGAATCATGGGTGTGCAACGCGGCGACTGCAAAGGGCATGTTGCTGATTTCACCTTTGGACCTACGTCTAACACAACTCATCTTTTATGGATGCAGATCTTCCGCTTATGTGCCGAAAGGAAGGAAAGCATTAAATCGAGCGTTTGGTCGGTTGGGATCAACGAACTTCATTGTTGCTGACTATAATAAAAGACCGCGAAACCGGACTTTGACCTGAGCCTTGGGACGTGGTGCACTCCGGCGAACGACACCAGTGAAGAGAGACTTGCGCTAAACTGGGGCGAGAAGTGTCTGTTGAGCAGGGGCGTATTGAGGTTAGATGGCGCCCGGGGCAAGTAGCAAGTTTGGCGCCCCCATGTTCGAACCTAAGGTCTTTCGGAAGCAAATGTACTGTATTGAAGAAAGTACTTGTTGGGACTTTTAGTACATTGTTGGGACTTTTCGGTGCCCCCCGCAGTGATTTGACGCCCACATAGCGATTCCGGGGAATTGTGCCCCCTTGTCCCCTCGTTACGCCCCTGCCGCTGAGTTTTAGCCACGTCAGATTAAGACCCAAATCGAATTACGTAACATACCAAAATTATCAAGTTTTTGGAAACACATTGTTCAAGCGACTCAAACCTCAAAAGCAATCCATTTGCCATGATTGGAGCAACAACTTAATATCTATTCGCTGCGTTCAATGCTGCAGGTTAAAAAATTGCCCCAGTCAATCATAACCTAGTGCACAAAAAAAACGAGGAAAAGCACGAGCAAATCAGCAGAAGGCAACGTATCAGAGATGTGGGTCTTCGCGGAAAATCTCCCTAAGGTTTGAGAAGTTGTAATATCAGTACGAAGTTTTGGCAACTTTTGCGCGCTTCCGAAAGTTCTGATTGAAGTTTCGTAAATATATGACGCGGCCAAAGATGCGTCGGGTTCGCGAACTGCAATCAGAACTTTTGCTCGACGCTTCGTTGCTGCTCTTTAGGTCTGGTCTTCTACTTGTTACTCACAGGGACCCGATTCACGGTTGCGTGGAAACCGTGATCACGAGCTTCGTGTGTGATGCAAAGTGAAGGATGAGCGGCAATAAATTAAGGTTCCAGAGAAGTATGTTTTCGGGGGTTGCAGTGAAATAAGATCGCACAAAAATCGACCCAGTTTCGATCGGAGTTCTTTTAATCCTGCTGCTGTACCAAATGATCAGCTAAAAAAACGCAATTCGCGGTAATTTATTTGCAGTTTTCAAATAAGATGTCAACGTTTTCAGATTTTGTACAATTAACAAGTTGGCCGCACGATACAATTTCTGGACATCACATCAAATTAGTGGTTAATCCAAACATGTCACAAATTATCGAAAACAAACTGAACGTACGTATGATGGCAAACTCGAGTAGATACAAATGTTCCATGAAACCGCATTTGCCACAAAAGCCCAGGCAATCCTATAACAACGAACGATTTAAATAACGAAGTAAAAGTCGCAAAATAAAACGTGGGTTCCAGTTCACAGTCAGACTCAAACTGAGAGCAGATGGGTGATTAGCCGTCATGCAGAACTTACGAAGGCTCATTTTTATCAACACTCGTGTGTCCAGCACGCCAGGAAATTCCCAATACGATCAACTGGGACTGGTGGAAATTTTTTTTTTTTTCTGCAACGAACAACGTTTGAACTAAAAAACGCATTCGAACGTCTCGCGTATCAACATCGCCGACTGCCGTTTACTCATTTTTGGATAAGGCAGTTGTCAGAGTGTTGAAGGGTCAAATTCATCATCGCGGGACAGTCAGCAGCACCCAAGGTTTTTTTTTCTGCAACGAACAACGTTTGAACTAAAAAACGCATTCGAACGTCTCGCGTATCAACATCGCCGACTGCCGTTTACTCATTTTTGGGTAAGGGCAGTTGTCAGAGAGTGTTGAGGGGTCAAATTCATCATCGCGGGACAGTCAGCAGCACCCAAGGTTTTTCGAAACGCGAGATACTCGTACGTTTTTCCAACCATATGGCAACGTAGATAAATCTGTTTGAAGCTAAAATAAAGCTTTAAGCAGTTGCTATTCAACAAGATAGGAAGCAAAGGAGAGACGAGTTAATTTTCGAACGCATTCAAACCGAAACATAGTGTGTTGAAACGAAAAAAACGTTGTTGGATGAAGCATGGCGAAACGATAATAGAAGCTTGGTTAGAAGTGCTCGCAGCCTCCGCAATGCAAAAGTGTTTCGATGCAAACGCAGGATGGGAGCGACACGAGCTATGCGCGTTATCAGCACCAATACTAAAATCCTAAACCCTGTCTTCTATTTGCTGATGCAATCGAAGATAAGAAAGAACAATGCGATGCAGCGCAGATTGCGCTTGGTCCCAGATGCAGTTTTTTACGAATTTTCTTTTCGGAATTTTTCCATCAATTCCACCAGTTTGCCGACCTCCTCTAGCGTCACGGCGTTGTACAATGATACCCGGATCCCTCCGACCGATCTGGAAGTACGAGAGTCAGATGAGAGTCGCTGTAGCGAAAACTTGACAAAAGACCGTGCAGCTATTAACACTATTTTGACAAAACCAATACTGATTTTTCGATACTTAATGTTTTTTGTAGTTCATATTTTATCAATCTGTAAAGTTTGCCAATTAAAAAAAGATTTTTTGGGAATCAAGATGCCTACTCCGTGGGCAAAATATATCCTCTGTTTAGATCATAGTCTCTGAATCTTGGTTGCGAAATGGTTTCTTTTGACCAATAGCTAAAAACTGGAAGCAGTACTGTATTTCAGTTTTAATCATCATTTACAGAATCATTACTTTAAATCAGGCCTGCACAATTCAGAAAGCTCGAAGGGCCGAATTGATCAAACATAACTTTGCCGCAGGCCGCAAAAGTCCACTCTATTTTATTTCGTTGTAGAAATTCTGGAACGACAATTAATAGTCTGTCTGACGAACAGGCCTTTTGCAACATTTTCTGCAATCGGAAAGCACTCGCGGGCCGCAAGAAAAGGTCTAAGGCGGAACCGCATGCCGCCCGTGGATCGTATGTTGTGCAGGTCTGCTTTAAATGCGCACAAACCTAAGCATTGTAAGACTTGGAACACAAAAACAGCAGGCTCAATTTTTAAATAAATACGCAGTTAATCGGTTGTGAGTGAAATGCAACACTGCAGTTATTGCAGCAATTCTCCAGCAGTTAATCGTATCCACACATTGTCTGGTACATTTGTAGAAGATTCACAACGATTATGTTGTGTTGTGTTTTCTCTCTGAAGTTCCGGTATTCATTTGATAAAAATCCCAAATGGATTGATTTTTCAATACTTTCAATTGGTACTTCAACAAATGGCAAATTTTTGGCATAAAAAATATTGCCAAAAATGTCAGCACATTTTTTGGAAAACAGTTATTTTTGGCAATATTTGCCAAATTTGGCACTAACTAGCAACCCTGACGCAACCGACTTTCCTATCGATTTCAATACGACATCAGAAATTTACCGATCGGGTTCAGCAGTTCACACCTGAAGGACAAACGGAAAAACCTAAATTTAGCGCTGTGTGCACTCGCTATAAAAGATCGTCGCGGAGATATGGTTTTGGTTTGCCTGTGCGCCACTGGAAGTGAATAGCTAGCCCTATCCTGATTTATCAGCGAGTGTTAATTGTGCTGTCGCAATCTGACAGTGTTCAGCTTCGGGTTTGATTTAATTATGCGCACAAGTGCTGCCTTGACTTTGAGCAGTGAGTTGGGTCGCGGACGTTGTCATCTTCGCGCTTTGCCTTGCGAGAAAACAGTTAAAATAGGCATGAAACTTAAGTTGATCAGAAAATGACGTTGTCGTCGTGTCACTTAACAGAACCCGTTGACGCTGAATGTTGTCGCTTATCTAATGCCCCGCCCACATCTTGTCGCACATCTTCCATCGTTGTACTGTACATTGTGTGATGTAAACAATGCAATCTCATGCCAGTTGTGTCTTTTATTCACGTTTCATCGCGTTACGTGCATTCGCTTGCTCCATACCCTTTCCCTAAGACAAAAACCTAACGAGTTCGAACCTACGAATGCTATTACGTTTGATTTAACGCTCAGAGAACGAACCATAAGTCTCCCAAGCTTGCGTTTCCTGTCTATTGTATTACGTTAAGCGTGGCTCAGACAAATTCTGTCATCGCGTAACTCTGTCTTGTAACAACCGCCATGAAAAGTCCGCTCTAAGCTCGCATTTGTTCAATCCTGGGTGTCAATATGCGCCAATTGAACTGAAACCTGCTGAGGCAGGTCTCCGGCTTAGTCAGGCTTGGTTTGGTTAATAAACCTTGTCACAAATTGTTGCGCCAAACGGAAGCTGCCTCCATTACACAACCCTTGCACTTTTCGCAACACGTTTTCGCAACACGCTCAAACCTCCATTACTTCAACCCGCCATGCACTTTTTGTGCGATGCGGGGTAAATATTCATAAACTGTGTTATGGCATTCCGGGAACTTTTACACCGGGGCAACTAAGCTATTTAAAGGGTCGTGCGCCCACAAGGCTGCAAAGTAAACAAGTATGTCGAGAAGAAACAATCGCGTGTAGCGAAACACCATTTGTTACAACACCATACGACTACAAATTGGCATCAGTTTACATAAAACAAAGCGCGTTCACTGAATGCAGCTGAGAAGAAAAGTTAACCGCCAAAATGGAAAGTCGGAAACGGCTCTCTTTTACTTTTAATGCTTCAGCTGTGACTTACCTTTTCGGCTAAGTTATGCAAACTCCTTATATTTCATGTTTCAAAGCGAGTGGACCAACGACCAATTTAATATTAGCGGTCATCTAGTAAAGCAGGCTTTGCAGCAGACTGTGGTTTCACAACGCATGCACTGCAGTTCGCAAAATTTCGGTGACTATTCTGACGCATCCATCGCACAAAAATAACTCGCAACAATGATGATGCATCACGAGACGCAAGCACGCTACCTGTGGCCTTTCAAGCCCATCATTTTCGCGTTTTTCGCTTCCTCCAAAAACGCTTTTTCGAGCTGTTCGCTTCCAGCAGGGCCGTGTATCCGGAACGTGGCGTTCAAACGACTGCGGAAGCCTTGCTCGACCAGGCACCTGCAGCAGTCGATGCAATCATATCACTTACACAGAAGGTTCGACATCAAACAGGCACGTTAGCTTTGTTGCCATACAGTCACCTGTAAAACCCGTTGGAGTCTTCGATCGCTTGGTAGAGAAGTTGCGATTTGGCTGCACTCTTTTTCGCCATGGCCAGTACTCCGCCCATTTCTTCGATCCATTTCAGGACCAATCCCATCAGATAAATGCTGCAGAAAGAGAAGTCGCATGGCTCTTGTGATAACTGACACTGGTAGTTCCTTCGCTTGCCAGCAAGCGGCGTTTTAACACAGTTAACAGCTACATGGCCTGGTGGCACCAATTAAACTTTAGTCTTTTTGAAAGAAAACTCCGTGCAATGACTTGAGCAACGGCGGAAAACGGCTTAGCTGGACGTAAATGCAAATATATTCTCAGCGGATGACGCTTTTATCAAAATTTTGTTGGGCTGTCCAGAGCTCACCAACTTTTTTGGAACTGAGAGCTACTGCATGGATACCCATTAATGCGAAGAGCTACCAGTTTGATACAAACCTTCAAAATAAAAAAATTGCTAATTTACCTTTAATTGAGCTATTATAAATGATATTCACTATGTGAAGACACTGACCATGTTAATGCTATTTCAAAACAGGGCACTGGGCGATGCACGCGGTACTTGAAGGCGACATGTTGCACGCGTGCAGCAAGTTGGCGAACCCTGGGCTACATGAATGTGACGCACGAGAAGTCGAACGAGTATGTTTCGGTTGTACATCTGCAAAGTGGATCATCTAACTTGGGACAAATTTAGTGGGTGCGCGCGTGATCGAAGAGATGCTCAAGCTTATGGTTTACACGTGGCCACCTGTAAGTCAAAATGTCTCTAAAAACACTGAAAAATAATTTAAGTGATGTACATTCCTCAGAGGTTGTAAAGATTGACACTGTCATGTGGTTTCAAAGCATTCCACGCGACCACAGATATCAGTTGTTTGGAAAGATCTTTTCAAAGGGAGAGTTATGGCATGGAAAGCAAGCTTGGCTTAACTTGGAAATACGATAAAGCACTACTTTAAGTACGTTTGTACCCTGCACAAAACGTACTTAAAGAAAATTAAGAGACTTTTAAGGGTACTGAAGACTCCTTGGCCCACACTCTCTGGTCTATACACGTGACGATCTCTGCTTACAGTAAAGGCGGTTGGGAACTAAAGCACAGCGAATGATTTTGAAGAGGCCGAAAATTTTAAACAGTACCTGTAGCAAGGAGGGGTGTTGTAGAGCGAGTTCATTGACGCCTGCGTCTTGTAATCCAGCACTGCAGGACACTCTTTCTTGGCGACGCCGATCAGGTCGTCTCTCACAATGACCAGGGTGACGCCAGCGCAGCCAATGTTCTTCTGCGCACCTGCTATGATTGCGCCGAACTGAAAAAAACAGGCAAGTCACGCGTCGCTGCTTTTTCGCGATCACCGGCCAATGGGATGGCAAAAAAACACGACGATTGCTCGGCAAACACGAATCATCCAATCCACTTAATAAAGAAACGGTTTGCTTGCAACTCAAACAAATCCACGTATTTGCAACGGTAAAGATAAGCAAGTCAGCACATTGGCGCGAACGCAGCGTCATTTTTCGTTGCGTAAACCACACGCTTCAGCAACCTTTGGCACAGTTAACAACGTGCTCCGAGCAACAACTGGGAAAATATTCCAAAAACCGCCCTTTTGCAGGCCACGGGTAGCTGATTGGCTGACAAGGCTGGCTGAGAGTCTTCAAGTCAGTTCTGAAGAGCCCCTCAAATATACGTGGAAGCAAGTTGGCTTAATAGATCAGCACGCCTGACTTACGAACACTGCCCGAAACAAAGCAGTTTGGTAGCTGTTGAAGCCGGTTAAAGTGCTAGAAATTCACTTGAATCAGCTCAACTACAAAAACGTGAGACCTAAAGTGTGTCGACTCAAACGGAAAACCCCATCTGGAATTTCATTCCATGAGGCAATGACGACCTGAAATATTTCTAAACAGAAAAAGCGACGCACCTTTGATATATCTAAAGGCCTTGAAAGAATGTTTGACGACATGTCGGCAATCAAAGGTACGTTGCCGGTATCAGGAACAAAAGGAAACTCCACACCGTTGGCTGTTTCGTTGTCACAGTAATAAACGTATGACGCGTCGGGGTCTAAACTCCATTCCGAATCGTCGGGCACGCCTAGAATCAAAGGAAACCATGACGTCAGCCTATCCAGAATCAAATAAAAGTCGCTATAGCCATGTCTTAGCGATGCCTGAAAGTCTGAAACATATCCAGTCTCCAAGACTTCTACCCTGTACAAAACGTACTTATACTTTGGAAGTCGGAAACCCTAAACAATTTATGCGGGACGGAGCTATCTCACTTGTTAAGGTATATGACATGTTGTAAAACACTTACGGAGGCCAGACAAATAATTTAATCTTAAAACAGCAATGGTGTTTGAAGAAAATTAAGGACGTATACTATTTGAAACCAATGAATGATTAAAAAAACAGCACCAACAATAAGAGTGAAGCTGAAAAGTCTAGCAAGAGTCGTAAAATAAATACTGCAATTACAGCATTCTCGCCATTGCGATCCATCATTTGCTTTCCCGATACAGAAGTATGTTTCTAACTTCAAACTATGAATCTTTTGTCTATCTAATCATATTTAGCATCCTTTATCAGTAATTGTGTAATTGTCCCGAGTCACCTCACTCGGTTCTGCTTTTCACTATACCACTATTCTACAGCCTGCGCAATATCTGCATCGTTTTCATTTGGTAATCACGGTTGACAAACGAGTGCATAAAAGCAAAACTGCAACTGCAAAAAAAGTTAACCGTCGACTACGATAACAAAGATTCATGCAAGCACTGGTCTACAGTCGTTTCAGTCTTATTAATAAAAAAATTAAGAAAATAAAATAACTTACTTGAGTATTTGTCCAGTTTTGGATGAACAACTCGCACGTTACCATATTTTTCTGCCTACATTAAATTTATTTTTAGTTATTACGGCAGGATATAACACCTAACAAAAATCGGTTTCACGGCATTTCCTACCTCTTTCACAGCTTTGGCAGACCATGTGCCTGTGACGAAATAGTCAGCGCTGCAATTGGGACGCCTCTCAATCAAGTTAAGTGGAACTGCGCTAAACTGACCAGTTGCACCGCCTTGCAGAAACATGATCTTGTAATTGTCCGGAATATTTCTGAAAATTGCGGAGATGTCTTCATTACTGATGAAAACTAGGGAAACCAAAAGTCAATTTTTCTGGCTTTTAAACAAAATTTCATGTTGATACCATGAACTACTCCCAAGCTACAAAAAAGTCAAAATTTATCATTAGGTCAAAATTTATCGCTAGGCCAAACGTATCTTGTAATACAGTTTTTTTTTTGCATTTCATTGATAGTTTATATAAAACTACAAGAGATATGGAGATGCTTTCGCAAGTTTAGTTGCAATTCTGTAATAATAGTGGGTTTATTGCGACTTCTGGCGTAACGTTGTTTTGTCCGCTACTGGACGATTGAATGTTATGTACGCTATGCGTGGTAAGGCAAGATACGTTGTCTCACAGTACTTGGCTTGATAAATGTTCAATCCATTATGCATATAGTGTTTCAACTTTATGATATTCTCAGGTTTGACTCTACTGTAGTTATTAATGTACTTATCAATATATCTTCCCAAAGTCAAACAACCATTTTTAAAATATCAAATTACTGTATAGTGCATGAATATGCTTCTGAGTTTACCACAACACCTAAATGCTGAATTATTTTGCATTTGCAAACGCAGGAAAATTATAGGTCAAAATAAAGTCAAAGTTTTTAAATTATGAAGACAAAATTTTAAGTTTTTAGGTAAAAAATTGGTTGCCCTAATGATAACCCTTTATACAACAAAGTTGTTATAATATTACAACATAACACCCAGGTTTGTACGGCCACGTTAAAGAAAAAAGCAGTTCTTACAGGACCCTTTTGAGACAATCTTTGGCTTCATTCACAATTTCGAGGAATTCAGCAGAGCGATGACTCATTTCTGATAAAAATATCAACAACTGCATTTGTAAAGTCAACACAAAATAGTTCTGAAAATTCAGACACGTCAACCGCTGAAAAACAAGCTAAAGATTTATGTTAAGTAAAAATGCTTGTTAAAATATGCAGGACGGCTGCAACGCTCAGGACAGGCAGGAACAAGACACTGGCTATTGTTCTGGGTTTGACCGCTCTGACATTATTTCAATTTCTTCATTTTGCTGCAGGTCAGTACTACGGCGTCTTCGCAGAGGAAAAGCACGCTATTGCAAATGTACAAAGGAATCTTTGTGTGATTGAAACACAAGAGAAACTTGATAAATTTGCAGTACTTTCGCGGTCATTATCAAATTTCACAAATTTCAATATATTACGTTCGCTGCCATTGCTGCATAACAACAAATGCTAATAACTAAAATTAAGCGCAGCCATCAGCTGCAGGCCGACTGCCTACGGCGTGCAACAACGTTGGATTCAGTTTCACGTCGATTCAAGAGGAACACAAAGCATGCGGCACAGCTGCAGCAGGGGTGGGACAGCTTTGCAGTGCAACATTGCAAAGCGCGCATGGGAAAATTCGCTATTTTAAGGGGACGCATAGCATATCAGGTAGATATTTAAAACAACTAATAAGATTAAGAGTTTGCGTCTGTCGCGTTTCTTCGAAAACTTGCCATGATCGTGATCCTTTGCAAAAGTGAATTTTTTTTTCAAAGTTTGCCGTCGCTTCGAACTTGTTTTGTTTTGGTCATTTGTCGATCATTGACCGAATTTTGATTTAAATGATCGAATAAAATTAAGTCAACTCGGTCAGAAATGTCCAAAAACGAAAGATGACAGAAAGTTTTTAAGATATTTCGGACCAATGACCAAAACACCTCAGCGAAAAAAAAGCAGCTTCGAACTTTTCACCTCGTGAGTCAATCTTTTCAGCAACTCTCAATTTGAAAGTGCCACTGTAACTTTTATTTCTAAAACTGTTTTATGGCAAATCAGACCAGTGCCGAAGTCTCAGTACTGTGTTGGTGACTCTCGGTCCCGTCTCGAAACCCCTTGTCATGGATCCGTTTGGGGCGGGTGTCAAAATGGGGGATTTCAACATTTTAACGCTTTTTAACACTGTCGTAATGCAAGTGTACTGAAGAATTTCAGGAAATCAGTTGTCGATTGGTAGAGCATAGCACTCTTTCAAGATTTCCCTTGCAAAAAGTTAAGAGCAGAAAAAGTTCAATATTTTCAGAAGCAAAATATTACCAGAAACGTCGGCGTGCCTGCGCTGAAATTCGTAAAGTATGTATTTATTTACCTTGCCTGCGCTGAAATTCGTAAAGTATGTATTTATTTGTGCATAATATACCGCGAAAAGTCAAGAAAATGAGCGCTGTTATTGAAAGTTTTTTTGGATGGGCAGTAGCTCACAATATCCCCATAGACTGCCACTACTAACAATGGCCATATAGGTTTTACATTTTGTTGGAAACGTCATTATAAGCTTAGCTTGGAAAAGTGATTGTTTAAATGTACCGATCAAATGGTTCAACTTCCTCACTGTTGTGTCGATCCCAGGAAAGAGAAAAATAACAAAATATCGAACAAAGTTGGACAAACCGCAATCAACGTCGAGATCGATAGTGCTGATGACCTTATTTTAGTCGTATGTGGAAAATTAGGGAGAAGTTGAATAAAACCTGGTCATGGGCTTGCTTTGACAAATCAAGGTCTTCGTACTAAATCCTAACCCATGAAAACACAGAATAAATAACTTCATTTTTTTCTGAAGCATCAGAATAGGCGGCGGGCGGATTTCAGTTATCCGCCAACAAATTTCGGATATCGCTCTCGTCTCACCTTTTTTCAAAGCCTCGGTCTACAAGTTTGAATCAGTTCTCGGTTTCAGAGGTTAAGGCCTCGACAAATATCAGTGGATCACGTGTGAGTTTTCAGCTCTGACGTCAAGGGAAATCAATTTTCTGTTTATTGTTTATTGAAAAACAGCATCCGTCTTCAATGTTTCGCTTTCACATCACTTAATGGCTGATTTATTGTCAGAAGTTAGCTAATGCAAAGCTTGTTTGTGCATGGGACATCGAAAAAATGTGATAGTAACACGAGGTCTGCAATGCGCTTCTGAGTTGCAAACGAGCCTCATTTCAAAGCCCGAACCAGGCACGAGCCCGACATTTTCGCAGTCCGATTTAGGCCCGTAAACCAAATTTATCGAGTGAGTGTAACTGCGGGTACTGGTGGTGTTGCACCCTCTCCGGTGGCGTTACGTTGAATGTGTGATTCCCCACGAACGGGATGTGCGCGAAGAACAATAATATATATATGTGGTGCGTACAAGCAATAATAGAGTGATCGTGGCGCGTGAACTTTATTGTTGCTTGCTGGCACAGTGCGAAGCTTTGCGCACATACCGCTCGGGCTTTTCCGATCGCAACAGTGGTGTACAGATTGTCGAAATCAAAACACCTGTCATTTCAGAACCTAAAGGGAAATCATAATCCTTGCCTGGTCCTAACCTAGCGAAATCGTTTCTTAAAATAAGTCAAGGATCGCGAAGTGATTGATATTTTCGACGCGACTCCATCGGGTGCTGATTTCCTCATCGCTGTCACCTTCTCCAAAAGCGTATCAAGATTAATCCGAGCAGATAACAAAAGAACGCAGATGGGAACAAACACAATCACGCAACTCACAGCGGCGCGCACAACAAATCTACGTCACAAACGAAAAATATCGTTACTCAGATTAGTAAAAAATGTTTGCATTTATGCCCGAAATCGGTCCGAATCTTTTTGACAAATTTAAGCCCGAACCCAGCTAGAACCCAAAAGCCGACTTACATCGCAGGTCCCGTCAAGGGGATTTGATTCAGCAAGGCGATGAAACGCCTGTGCAGTATATTGTGCCAAAAACATCAAGTGCTGTATGATATCTCCTGTCTCCAAAACCTGAGCTAACGACTTATTCCCGGCAGGCCTCATTAAAAACCTTTGACATGCGTGATTTGTACATGCTTAGCGTAGGGCAATGCTTTCACATTACTGAATCCACGCCTTCGCATGCAACTGGTCAGTCCTGTTGAAATTTAGTCAAAATATACCTTTGAACATAACTGCTATCATATCATGTAAACAGAGAACGTAACTGACAGCAAAACGTTCAACTTATTTTCTTCTTCACACAACAAGAGGCTGGAATAAGCAATAAAATTATTACAACCACACTTTAAATTAACAAAGATCGCCATTTATTTGCTAATATTAGGATCACAACAAAGGAAACCGTCTTCTTACCCATAACACTTAATCCCAATTGTCGAAAATTCAAGAGTTCTTTTTGAGCTCTGTGCAAAACCTGCAAAAACACAACAGTGGTATTCCATACAAGTTACAAGCATTGTGAATCAGCAATAAAAAAAATTCCCTCTGAAGATATTTACTTGCAGTTTCAAAATTAAACATGAAGATGAGATTGTATCGTTTGATTGCAAAGTTCAGTTTACACGAATCGTTTATCGCAATTAACCTTGAACAAGCGTTCAACTTGAACAAGCAGGATGTGCACGACCTCCTAACATGAGGGCACATCAGGTGTGCCAATTTTGTTTTGATTCACAACATAAGAGTCTCAATAAGTAAAACTGGAAACATGCAAATAAGGTGAATGAAAAGTACTTTTTTCAAAAGCGTAACAACCAACCCAATCAGTTTGCCCACAGAAGAGTTTTAGAAGAGATATAGAACGCATGCAAGGGTAATTCTTTTCATAAAAAAAAACTTGTTTGTTGTTACACTCATCATGCACACTGCATAAATCACATGGTCTCTTCGCTTGCTCAGAATGTAAAACAGTTTATTTCACTGAACTGCCTGCAAAGCTGAGTTATTCAAACTTGACCTCTTTCACTTCCTTGTATTATTGCTTTTTTCATATTTTCTTACTTTACATGGATCATCTTAAAAGTTAGCCAGCAGAAGAATATCAAATTTGAAATGCTAGGTAAGACTTTCAACCAGGATGAAATCAAGCTTCAAATAAATATCTAAATGTTAATAAGGTAGGCTTGGTGAAACAGGTTTGGAACTGTACTAACTTTATTCTAGTTATTTTTTTCCTACTTTTACCTGAAAATGAGCAATTTTTTTCCTACTTTTACCTGAAAATGAGCACCACCAGTTACATTGCAGTAGTGTTTGCAACCAGGACTGTTGAGCCAGAGCCAGAGCAAAATCAATTTTGCATGGCTGGAGCCAGAGCCAAAAACTTTTATATGGTGGAGCCGAAGCCAGAGCCTGAAATTTCGATTCTCTTTCAACAACCCTAGTTTGTGGGATAAGCTAGCTGTACAAATAATAGTGTTTTTCAGTTTTTAATCGACCAAATTATTTGAGCCAGAGCTGGAGCCAAGAACTTTAGATGCCTGGAGCTGGAGCCTGAGCTTAAAATGAGTTCAGGCTCTGCTGTTCTGATTGCAACGCTGTATTATGCATGGTAAAGGCATGCAATAAGACACACAATAAAATTGCGGCATACCCATTGAGGTTTAGGCCACATATTGATAGGTTATGATGAATCAGAATAGTCGTAAGTTTGTAACTGAAACTGATATGTGATTTGTATACATTTATAATGTTGAGTACTTAAGCTGCTGTAATTTCTGCCCTAATTTTCAACTGGGTAGGTCTGAAAGTCATACAGGTCAGGGCATATTGCTTACAACAGCTCAATGACAATTGTCTTATGCAAAAACTTGATGTTGTTCATGGTAACATGAAACATCATTTAAGATCAAGACATACACCAATAAAAACACACCTGCAAATTTTCAGTAAGTTAAGCAGGTACAGATGTACTAAATTGCACTTGGCAAAAGAAAAGATTATGTTATTATAGTACACAGAAAGGCTTCATTTAAAAATATGCTAAAATACATTTTTTCTGTAAGATTTGATCAAACAAAGACTAAGAAAATATATACTATTCACTAATACCCATGTGCAACCAGTACTACATTTAATGTTTACAAAATATGAGTGAAATCAGAAAGGATCCTAGTGTACAAACAGCTAATTTCTGCCACCAAACCAAAGTTTACTCATAGCAACAGGTAATATTTAACATTTGGGGAATATTTAAAGATATATTAGTAAGTGTTAAAATTACACTAACCTTGCATGTTCACTTTTACCTATTGACTTTTGAGTAATTGAAATTACCAAAAAATTAGCTGAATCAGTTCTTAATTGGCATCTGAAAATCAGCTGTTATGCAGTCTGCTAAGATGTCAACTGATCACATTCAATGTATCAAGGCTTTTTGTCTTGACTACCACAACACCAGTCACCAGTGATAAAGTGTGACATCAAAATCTTTGAAGTTACAAATCTAAAAGCTTACTGAAATAGCATGAAAGCCACATGTCAGTTATATCCTTTGTTACCTTATTGATTTTAAATACAACTTACTGCAGGAGGGATCTTAGCTGGTCCAGGGTTGAAATTTAGCACTTCCAAACGGTTTTCATGGGATTCCTTGAGACAAACTGTAGCTTCAATACCATTCTTTGTGACTCCATTGCCAACATATCCTTTAACCAGCTTTGGGCCTACTACACTAGCCATGATAATGCGTTTAATATTTGAATTTTGTTGTTGAAACATGAGCCCTTCAGTAAAAAGGACCAGAAGTTAGTAAAGTTTGCAAAACAAAGCAATTACACTAACAATGCAGAGTCAAGTTTTACTGTCATTTTTACTGGTTAGGAATAAGATAGTGCGCCGGTTTTCGTAGAACTTANGCTTTTCTGGCTGAAATTATGTTGCCGTGAAAACGTCCAACTTCGAAGCACGCATTGAAATTAAAAGAATTCTCGAATGGTTAGCTNACCAGTTTTACCATATTTGGCTTATATGATTGTTGTGACACCGGCGCACAATCCGCGTGGTGCGGTTCGATCACGCGTTGAACGCATGGCACAAACGTGGCCTTCCTTGTTTCCTCATTGTCTGAGTTTGCGCGACGGGCTGGTGGTCAACTGCCTCAACATCACGCATAAGAGAATGGAAAAGTTTTGGAAATATACATACTAGTGTAGTGGCAAATTACACGTAATATTTGCGACCTGAGAATGCTCAGTCATTACATAACTTGTTTAAATGGTTGATACCCTGCAAACTGTCGTTACGTAACATTAGATGTGGCTCGACGATGAGTCAGCGTGCCTTATGAACATAAATATTTTATTTTACAGCAAAGCTTCCTCAGAGCTTTTTTTGCAAAGTACGTGCAATAGTAAAACGTAAAACACTAAAAACCAGGGGCGGCTCGTCTAGACGGGCTGCAGCCCTCCCTGAAAAATGTAAGGCAAAATATTCCGCCAAACGGCCAAACTCGCCTTAAGTTTGGATTTAATTACGAAAATTTCACAACA
>JGI24158J21664_10002600_pt1 | contig 22084 bp, 14 predicted proteins | sample Ectturendosymbi3_FD_21664 | JGI IMG/M metagenome (IMG submission 21664)
GGCAAAATTATTAAATGAAAATACTAAAACAAAATTATATGTCAAGCATTAAGTAAATCCTGAATCACAAAGCAGAAAGTGATGTGCAAAAGAAAGTTAAGCACATGACGCAGAAAATACTTCTGAAAAATGCAAACGAAGCAGAAGAGACTTCTGTACAAAGCAATGACAGAAACAACTATGCTGAACAAGAAGAGGGATGTTGCAAAAGAAAACTAGAATAAATCAGATGAAACTGGGATACAAGAGAGACAATGCGTCATTCACGATATCAAGCATGAGACCATACAAATATGAAAAGACTACTGAAGCAAGAAAATACTGTAGATGAACCCATGCAGTGAATCAAATGAGACAAGAAAACGACATAAAGCGACTGCAAGAAATACATGCAGCTGGTTCAGAGGGCGTGAGAAACTTGACAAACGGAAATGAGAACAGACAGAATTTGGGGTCATTCAGATGTCATATTGCACCTGTTGTCTGAAAGTGTAAACCAACGGACAAGAGTTAACCAAATGAGAGTAAGGAGAAATTAATGGTCAAAAGTGACCATGTTAAATAAAGAAGGTCAAAAGTGACCATGTTAAATAAAGAAGGTCAAAAGTGACCATGTTAAATAAAGAAGGTCAAAAGTGACCATGTTAAATAAACCAAGAAAATTTGGATCATAAATTGGGTGAGAGAATCATTGGTCATTCATTCTGATTCTGATTTTGACTGTGGTAATGGAAGGTTGTGTTGTTATGTAGAAATGTATTCTGAACAATGAGTTAGTTTTTGCCTACAAAACTGTAAGTACAAATTGATTTTATACTTTGTAATATTTCGGTGAAATATTAAATATAACGAAGTTCTGCCAAAATTTTATATAATTTTGGACTTTGAAAATTTCATAAACCTTAAATATGAATTTGCGGCGAAGCTCTTGTCAAATTTTTAGGAGATTTATACTTTAACAAAAAAGACAGGGAATTTTAGATCAAAAAAGGAAACAGAGTCCTGTCAAAATTTGTCATGATTTCATACCTAGAGAAATTTATAGAAATATGGGGGGACAATGCAAATAGGAATGCATGATTATTGTTTATAGTATATGAACCGTTGGACATTAGAGAGTTTGATGTTTGATGCGTATTATACTGTAATAAAAGTTATGATGTTTGATTTGGGTATGTAGTCCTGTTGCTGGCAGCTAGGGTCAGTGACATTGACTGCAGCTTTTAGTGTTGTAGTCTCTAGTAGGACTTAGCCTCGAGAGCCCACGCTTTAATTAAGTTATGTGATAGTAGCGTTACTAATAAACCCTAAAGCGCTATGGTAGCATATTTTCGTCCAAGTCTCTCCTGGACAGGGAAGCTGAGCTAGGTCATCTGGTCCATGGAGGGGCATTGGCCGCAAAAGGTTCAGGAAAGCGATGAACCAGTGAACTGCAACACATATTCCGCTGAAAGAAGTGTTGACCAGTTGACAGGAGTGTGGCAAACATTCAGTTACATAAAGTGGTTTTAGTGGAAGTCGAACAGGCCATAAAATCTTGATCTAGCATGACCAAACCTTGTTTTTTGACCCGAATGGCCTGCACATAATTCTTGCCATGTACAAAGCGAACTGCGAGAATGTCATGAGAAGAGGACTTTGAAACTGCTGTCGATACAATTTTGTGCGTTTCTATCCGTGACATTGCAGTGTTTTTCGAGATATTGCAATTGCGCTTTCCCATTTGAGAATGCAATACCAAGTACTTGAATATTGCAGTTAGGTTGATGTGCTAAAACGCTAGCCTCATTTTGGTGATTGGCACATCAACTCTGATTAAGCTCTGTGAACGATTACAGTCAACAATACTTAGTTGCGAGAACATTCTATTCTATGATGTTCAGTTCCGCGTGCATACCTTGTTGTTTGATATGCATTCAGACATTCTATCTGAAAGCATGTTTTTGTGTTTTGACCACATTCAAGGAAAGAACTCCAAAACCAAGTCCGCATCGTTAAAGATTCTTTCGCAGACGGCGATGGTGAGAGATTTTCAACTTTTTTTGGACAAAACTTCATGCTGAGCAACGAAAATCTACAATAAGAACGTGCTTGTGACGACATTTTACGTTTAAGGTGTTCTCAAATGTCACCGTAATTTACTGAAGTTATATTTAAAAAGTGTTCTGTCAAGAATTTATACATTTTTAATTATTTTTATGCACCTGATGCATACCTGCGCACCTATCAGAGACACTCTTGAAGTTAGCGAAATTTGATCAACTTCATGCAAGACCTGATATTCATCTTTTGCTTTTCTCTCTTTGGCTGGCTAAATGCGTCAACTCACAACTTAGTGAATCAGGAACAGAAACCTACTTAAAAAATCTGCTCTTCGGATATATTTTTCCCCGCATGATATGTTTCGCACGTTGACCTTTGCTCAACGCTTTAAACAAGCACTGAAAATTGTTGAAAACAGAACGTTGCTTATGTTTCATTTTTCAGAAACTTTAAAACCAACGTAGGAAAAATAACATTCTGCAATATCCGACATGTACTTGAAGCATCTTTGAAAATAATACAAATCAGTGATTTGATGAATATGGAGCACAGAGTATATAGGTCGGAAAATTAGCTCCGTAGGCGACTATTTAATTGCTTTGTTACGAAATTTAATACCAAATATTGCGATGCAAAAGTGTGAGATAAAAGTTCTAAGTTTGCTTTTACCTCCAAGGTGATAAAAAACAAACAGTTTCCATGTCAGTATATATCATTTGACTGTCAATTGTCTTCCACTAACTGCTTTGTTTGGTCCAACGACTCGGACAGCACTTTTCTTCAAATGTGATATGTCACTGTCATCACAAGTCGATGTCAGAGTATTTAGAGAAGCAGCACAAGTATTTCAAGCAATCACAGTAAATTATCTGGACACATTATGCTTCATTCAAAACTGGAGAGCTTGAGCGCGAACGTTCCTAAACAGTATCGGGCGCTCTGGAGTGTTAAAAAAGCCCAAGCTTCTAAAATTATCTTGTCGTAATGACGATGATAATGATCTACTTTGTCCGCAGACGCGAGGCCCATACTACAAACACACTCTTTCTGTACAAGGCAGGTTGATATAAACGTACAGAAGAGAACATTTTTAAACGGCATTGGAGGTTGATTGACAGGATTACAGACACTTACTTTACAGAACGTTTTGCAGCGGCGTTGGAGGCCCAACCACAGGGTTACAGACACATTAACAGTATTGTTCGCTAACCCGTAACACTTGGGTACAACACTACTGCAGAGTAAGACGCTAATTCCTATACTGGGCGAGGCCAGGTAAAGTACGAATGCCTTGTGACATGGCACACTCTCAAACGAACAAGCACTACAACGTCCGAGCACTCAGTCACAAAGTAAGTAAAATGCGATTGCCGTATTCAAAGAATAAGGACGAATATAAACAATCTGACTGAATCAAAGCACACAACCATACGATGTTGGACTTTCTGCATATTTCGAGAAACAATTACTTGTATTTTCGTAATAATGCTTCAAATGTAGGAATGCTACATTGAACCTGATGACTACTAACAGTCGCTCTCCAGCGCAGGTTGTATAGAGTTCTGCATCCAAAATTGTAAGCCACCCGCAATCTTTGCATGCATGGCTTTCTGAAATTACACCATAATTGTGATGCATACATGGCCGCACAAAAGGAACGAAAAAGTACATTTTTAACTGCATTGCAGCATTTGGGAAAAGAGGCTTGCCAGCACCAACTTATCTACTCGTTTGTGTGGCAGTTTTCTGCTACAATCTTTCAACGAAACCAGGTTGAAGAAGCATTTGCTTTTATCAAACTTGCTTGGAAAATTCACAGCCTCTGTACTAACTATTGAACGTGGCTTGTGTTGCAGTGCATCACTTACTTCTATTGTAAACGAAAAGATAAAGTGTGTAAGCCTTAACAGGATTTAAAAGTTGACCAACTGACTTTCTCAGTCGCATTTTGATTACCTGCACATCAACCACGACGTTTCGACAAGCGATAAAATCTAACCAACGGCGTTGAAACTATGGACCGCTGAATAACAATTTTTTTAGTAGAATTAAGTAGTAAAACAAGAAAAATACCTACGGCACCAACGTGTCACAACCATAAAACTGGCTCAAATCATTTCATGAAAGACAAGCGATATGTCCCAATGATCTAAACTGCTAATGCAGAGGTAAATGGCTATTTTGAAGAAACGGGTAATTCATAAAGTCCTTTGAAGTGCTGGTTGTTGGACGTACAGATATTGTCATTGAAGATCTTTTCATCCCACGTCAGTATGCGCAAAAACTGCCTTTTCATCTTTTCATCTGTGCACACTGCACATGCTTGCTTTAGTTCACACCACGCTTTGGGGCAAAACACATTTTATTGTTATCGTCGTATGCGATTTCGTGAGAGCAACATCAACCAATCAAAGTGTCATTATTTTTCATACGGCTTTCAGCCCCGTTAGAGAAGATCATATCTTTGACCCAATTTGACGTAAACAATGTACGATAAGCTTGTCAGTATAATCTTCGATAACCATCACCAAACATTGCTGTTCAACCGATTTTCTCAAGCATGTGACAAATACTATCACTTTTTTCATCTTTTAAAGCTTTCAGGTTCGACTCTTTTGGTGCTTAGCAGGCATGACTTGCAAATTTCGTTCTTGTTTTGCAACAGGATATGCTGCATTTGTTTGCTCTGCCAACTAAGTCATCGTCGCCGTAAGTCGCAAGGTGCGAGCGTTATTCACAAACAAAGCTCGTTGATTGCTAAAAGTTGGACAAAACTTTAGGAATATTTATCCACTGCAGACAGTTGCATTTTTGAAGTTTGCCTTTATTTGCAATAATTGCTCAGCTAATTATCGATACAGCGTTTGAATTCAGTTAAAAGTTTCAGCCACTTCGGAAAGTGTTTGTGCTGGAAAGCAGCGAGAAAGCGCTGGGGATCATTGGTCATTTGCTGATGTAGTAGTTCTGAGATTTTTTTGATAAAAGCTTCACCATCAACAGAGTTTGAAAAGATGACGGTTTGTTTTGTAGCAGAAAATAACAGAACGTCAGTAACATCCATCAGAAATCTTGTCACACATTTTTTCTCAAACCTCTTTACGTGTCAAACACTTTCCAGTAAGTCATCTGGCATGATGTGTTAATTTGTGAATACAAGTTAAACAGTAACACCTGTACAAACATTTCCCAATATTTCATCTAATGACGGCAGCAATCTTGACCAACGTTATATAACATCCATAGAGTACAATATTTCATTCGTGGAAAAAAGATACGAAGTTCCATTTACTTGTGCATTGTTGACATGTCTTTCAAATTTTTTGTGAGAAAAGTGTTACAACATCAAGTTTTGTTGAAGCCTTCTGGTTATGACCGACATTTTGCTTTTCAGTTGCCAGAATACGCAACAAATGCTGCAGAACTGCAATAATCAATAGCTCACTTCTATCCACCAGATCACATTTTCTTGTTGCTCAAAAGCATTCCAAAATTCTTCATACTATTTAGTTGTTGCGATTCTGACGTAAGTAAAGGAATGTGATGTTGTTTATAAATTGAAATGGGTGTTTGCCTTGCCCCCGTTTTTTGTTGGTGAGTCAGATTGGTGCTGGTAAGTATAGAGATCAACACAACTGGCCGGGTTGTAGCAAGACCATATGACTCTTGGGAAAGATCTTCATCAGGGGCGAAATGAATAAGGCTGAGACATAACGTTTGCAACACTACAAATGTCTGCCCAGACGTCACAGCGCATGCAGTATTGTGCATTATTGCATACACAGCGACTCATGATCATAACGTAAACATGTAGGCCAAGTTCATTTCAGTGTTGTCGTTATTCAATAATATAAGAGAAAAGGTTTCAGTGTTAGCGCGGTAATATAAAACACCTTATAAGTGAAAAAAACTTTGCAATGACGTCATAGGTCTTGACTCTACAGGACTGTGATCGCACTTTATACTCATGGCAAACTTTACTAAATGCATTTGTTTCAAAACCTTCATTAAATGCATTTGTTTCAAAACCTTCGCTGAATGAATTGCTTCAAGACCTTCACTAAATGCGTTTTTTGAAATCAGTTATTTCTCGAAACATCCATTACATGATAATGTCATTGAATCAGTGTATTTTGGACAATTGTTTCTCATACGACTTCCAAGATTTAAAAGATTTACTCTGACCCAATCACATCAACTTTCATGAGGTCATCAAAACCACGGCCAAAGAAAATTTCAAGGATCACGCTTCTAATCAGAACATATAAGATGGAGATCGGAAAACTGCAGTGCTTGTGAAACGAGCTTACGAATATAAATACCTGCAATCTCCTGGACCTTTGACATTTCCCCAAAAGAAGTAAAACTGCAAAAGTGATATTATATAGGGCGATAGCTCTTTGTGTCCCCCAATGGCTTTTCCGCCTTTGGGATCGCAACTATTAGTGCTCTTCTCCAGATCTTTGAAAATTTTTTGACGCAAGCAGGAAGGGAGGAAATCGCAAAACCAAGATTTGAGAGCCGACCCGGCGGGTTGTATAAACTCCGGGAAGATAGAATCCAGACCCGGAGACTTTCCAGTCTGCAGGCGCCTGAGAGCGGCAGCAAGTTCCTCTGGCAAGAAAGGTACAGAGATACAGTTGCCTTCAGGTGATCGGAATTTCCGCAGGTCGGACAGCTCCTTGTTGACAAACCTGCTGGATTCATGTCTCCCAGTCTTGTGTGCCCCGTCCTTCATGAGTTGTGAGGCAATGGAATTTGCTGAGACGGGGCACAGGCCTGTGGGAAAGCGGTTTCCACACCAAATAAGAGGAAGACTGCACCAATTACTTTGGATAAAGTGTTTCACTGTAGACTCTTGACTAGCAGTGCGAATTAGTGGCTATTCTAGAATCAAAGAAGTGGGGGGATACTGCTGGGCCAAGGGAAAAGTACCGGGGTCAGCATAAATGTCTATCTTGCATGGTAATTTTTCATTGTTTTGAAGATTAAACTGCTATGATTTACCCTATCAAACCCAACACAGGCTTGTGAATATCGTTGCATATGAACTATCGTTATTATTCACTAGAGACACCTAAACGACAATGTAGATGCATCACGGCCGGATTTAACTGATGCGGCGCCCTAGGCTAATCCACTTGTGTGAGGCCCCCTCTCCCATTGTTGCGAGGAAAAATGGAAACGTTAATCAATCTGCGAAAATCCGGAAATGACGCACTGAAAGTACGGTCAGAAAAAATTCTAAATCATTACTGGAGTGCCCACGATCACTGCGTTTGTTGCTGCCTTCGACGCAAAAGCAACTAATTTCACGGAATTGTTGAAATCGTACTTGGCTGGCGGAGCATGATTATTAACTGCCACAGGCCAACCAACCGAAATCGCCACAATTAAAATATTTGACAAAACACATGTTCTACGTTTTTTTATAAGAATCACACCTGTTTTTTCTTATCTGAGTAAAAAAAGCAAAAAAAACACACTGCACCAAAAGTATGTGTGGCCGCATAAAGACTTTAAAGCACAACGTGAGAACCACGTTGCAACTCGCTTACCACGGCTGCAAAAATCTCACACACACGAGCAAAACACGTCCCGTAAAACGCACCCAAACGGTTGTAACTGTTAGGTTCAGGATTCGCGTGTTTCTTACTTTTTCAGACTGGTAAGAATCGAACGCAACTAAACTGTTGCACGAAAAATGTGAAGTTTAAAAACCAGAACCGTCGCCAGAAAGTCTTGAATAGGGTGTATAAATTTGCGCAAGGGAACTTGACATTCCGAAAATTTGATAAAATCTTTACTAATTTATAGTGTTTCATATTTAAATTTGGAAGGGCTGAGCTCACCAATGCCCACCGTGGCGACTGGCATGGGCGTCGGAAGGGGAGGCAGGGGGAAATTCCCCCCTGGATTTTGAAAGTTTCAGCAAAAAGGTTGTTTTTTTAATTTCGAGTGGTAAAAACTAAATTTCACCACTTTTGGCCTCCCTCTGAAAAATTTTGGAAAAATCCCCGATTGGCACCCCCACATGGAAAAATCCTTCCGACACCCATGGCGACTGGACTCAGGACTGGTTTAAAGATCGTTTATGTTGTCATTATTGAAATACGTATAACGAAGTAATAAGCTACAATCATCGAATTAAGTAAGGCTGTACATAACACAGTAAACAGTTCAAAAAGTTTTGTCCTGTCTTCTTCACAACGAAATTTTCTAAGAATTCATACATTTTTTTGCCTAAGTTTTCACTTTTAATGTACCGAATACTTAGTGTGGACAACCTCTCCTAGTACACTGTGAGCATTTGATTCATTTTTTATTCTTTTGAATCTCGGAAAAAGGCTTTTTGTCCTGAGCAGTTAGTGACCATCAAGCTAAGAAATAAGGGTCCGCGTGGTTGCATAAACTAAGAACCCAAACGCGCTTTGTCATTTTTTGGTGATTCCCTGTCTCGTTGGGGTAGAGTTTTGCGGTTGCCAGCTGGCAAAGTGGCTTATGCTTGCTATTCAAGCTCCTCATAAAGATCGTTTCTGATTTGCTCAGCATGGGAGCAGTACAAACTTGCACAAGTACTAAATAGCAATCAGATTTCTGAATGACTTTACTGAAGAAAATTCAAATGGAAAAAAACTTAGCTGAAGGGGGCCCACTGGCTAACACTCAAAAAATAGTTGAGAAACAATAACAAATCCGGAATTGAACGGCTATACAAAAACCCGAAATCAACGGAAAACACTACGAAAAACGCAAAAAAACAACAATTTACTGAAACCAAAAGAATAGTAAATACCAAAATACAAGCTAAGTAGCGGCCCGGTTTTTACATTTCGCTTGGCAAGGGGGGCGGTTCGCATCCCTGCCACCCGTCAGTTATGCCACTAATCAGGTGCATTTCAAACATGAACAGCCACAAGCCCTTTTGTTAGAGTCATACGTAACATTTGGTACGATTCAGCAAATGCAGGACGCAGCCAGCTTGCTTTGAGCATATCGACAGAAGAGCTGGCATGAGGCTTGACCAACCGTCGTATTGAGAATCATGGAAACTCATTGGAAGACTCTGGCGTTATCACCACAAAAGTTGAATAAAACTAAATTTCGTGAATAATAATTAAGACACACATTTTTGACGAAGTTTAATCTAAATCATAATATACCAGCCATTGACTCTATGCGTACCACAGTTTTTTGGAGGCCCCCTTGGATCTTGAGGCCCCAGGCTTAAGCATACATAGCCTATAGGTAAATCCGGCCCTGACTGCTATGTCGAATATTCTGTGCTAAACATTCAGTGGCGTACGAAGAAAATTTTTATGGGGGGACTGGGGTTTCATTCAGTGGCATGTGGTGGTCATTTGTATGCGCTGTTTGTGACGTCAAAATTTTACGTCATAGTCATTTTTTTGCCGGTCCACAAAACAACTTAGATTTTCCGTCAAGTAACTGAAAATGGTTAGCGTTCGTGTCAAATTCAGTAAAATCATGGTAAAATGACACATGGCTTGCGATTGAATGGACTTGATAGCTCAGTTTCGTTTATTCTCGGCTTTTGTACTCCTTTCGGAGTGTCACAAGTGGTTTGTGGTTCGCACATCTCTGCTAGCTTGCACTGTGAGCCATGTGCCTACTTTCGCAGTGAATGCTGCACCGATGGCGAGTCAATAACAGCACCGCGTGTGGACCGTTTACTTGCACCCGACCATTAACGTCGAGCACGAAGCTGGACATGACGCAAGTTCCATTTTTCAAGTCTTCGGTGTGACAGACGGGGAATCGAATCTAGCACAACCTGCTTTGGTGGCACGTGTTCTACCAACTGTACCGCTTTCCCGGCTTGACTGGATATTATGACGCAAAATAAAAGCCTTGTGCAGTTTCATAATTATTAACATAAACTTCGTGGTGCCCCGCTGGAGGTAGCTGCATTATATTGCGGAATATTTAAATGCAGTCAACAAATCAACAGGGAATTTTTCACCTTTTTAGAAAGGACTAATTTCAGCTTTCAGAAAAAAACAACTGTCAAATTGGACTGAAGCAAGTGCCAGCACTTCATTTACAACAATCTGCAAAAAGAGTATGTGTATATATGTTGATAGTAGCAGGATGAACTAAAAACCGAAAAGAATATATTGTCAGGCAATATGATAAAAAATACTTGGACTTGGCTTTACTGTAGCTCCATGTAGTGAACAGCCGCCGCAGCCCTTATGTTTAGTATGCTCACAAATTTATCTGAAACGATGCAATTATGCAACCTTATACACTTGCTCGTCTCTTTTATTTGAAGCAGGACGTGCAGAGGGGACAATGTGTCAACGGTCCTGGGCATCCAAGGCAGGGCGGCATCCGAACAGTGAAAATAAAAAAATTGAAATGTTGTAACTAGATCCTTCTTCATATTTTAAGACTACAAACACATGCTGCATGGATTTACTTTTTCAAAACGCGTTTTGTCAACACTATTTTTGCGTACTGCTTGTTTTTCTCACATTCCTCAATACTAGCAGTTGGTAAGGGGGCATACAATCAAGCAGTTACCCCAGGCATGACGAGACTTCTGCACGCCACTGATTCGAAGCACAGCAATCTTAAGGCAAGCCACTGGATTATTTTCAAGGACTACTCAACGAGATGTATAGTCAAAAAGGCAAATAAAACGATGACTACCACTGAAGAATCTCTTTTTCATGCATCATATTTCATTTTTCATTGAAATATATCAATCAAAAAATCGTTCACCATTTGGGAAAAGTTAGTAAAGCCGTGCATCCTGCCTGTAGTTAAACACTTTTTGGCTCCCCCAACAGCTCAGAAACTTGAGCGTCTACAATTTTCTAACGACACAATTCAGCGAAGGATTGAAGGTAAGGCAATTAATGTCAATGAGTAGGTTATGCAAGATTCAAAGAAGTCGAGGTATTTTGCAAGTCAACTCAACGAATCAATTTACGTGACTAATTGTGCCATTCTTCTTTGTTTCTTACGTTATATAGAAAAAAAAGATTTCAAGGAAAAACTTATGTTACATGAAATTTCCAGGACGTACCACCGGGTCAAAGATATTAGAATACTTTAATAAGAAAAAGAGACTGGGAAAACTGTGTCGGAGTGTGCACAGACGCGAATGCAAGCTTGAATGGTTATCGCCTTGGTGTAGTTGCAAAATTACACAAGTAGCTCATAAAGAAATGTTCACTCATTGCCTAAGTCATCTGGAGCATTACGCTGCAAAGAAACTAATTTGAAAAACTGCTAATAAACACGATGAAAATTGTCAATGAAATTCGAAGTCGAGCCTTGAACCCCAGACTGAAAAAAACACTGTGTGAAAGGATGGATTCGCAACATGAACATTTTCTGCATACAGAAGTAAGATGACTGTCAAGAGGGCGAGTTCTTCTGCATTTTGTTGAGCTCAAGAAAGAAACAAAACAGTTTTCAGAGAAAGGAACTCTCCATTATCGGAATTTCTCTCGGATGAAATGTGGATGATTAAGCTTGCGTATTTGGCGAGTATAATTTGCCATTTGAACAAGCTCAATGCAGGGGATTTGTACAAATATCTTTGTACTGAGAAAGAAGACAGAGGAATTCAAAAAGAAGCTGGAGTTTGGAATAGCTTTGTGCGGAAGGAGATTCAGGGATGCTTTCGACATTAAACGATTTTTTGACAAGTGTTCATGTCACTGCTGATGAGTTATTGGACATCATAAGTCAACATTTGTAGGAGTTAGCTTACGACTTTAACTGTATCACTTTCCTGAGTATGAGGATCCTCGAAATGAAACCGTACACTAATAGCTTCGGTTAACACAATGGTTGTGATAATCTGTTGTATTCAGTGCAATTTTTTGTTAGCGGTCCGTAAAATTTTTCTGCTTTTTTACCGGTCCGTTGGTGCAAAAAGGTTGAGAACCACTGATCAAAAACAATGTTATTTATAGCACAATAAACGCGATTGTTACGATTTACGATAACAGACTGCAACAATGGATCAGCAAGTCTTTTGTGTTTCCTTGGTTTATCATCGCTAAAGCCATGGGAGTCCGCAGGGTGGGGGCAAAACGGATATTTCCCCCTGGAAATTGGGACTAAGAAACAAAACTTTCTAGAAAACCTGAAGTTAGCAGCTAAGTTCCGATTAATTAATTTAACTGCGCAATGAGAATTAATTTGCTGGTATGACACTGACACTGCAAAAGAACCAGGTTCACTGTTCCGGTGTCATCCAATGATGAGATTGCAGTTCGCTCATGTTCACTCACTTGCCTGCAGAAGCAGTTGCGACACTTGCTAGCGGATTTTTCTACTGTTGGTCTTTGTTACGTAACAATAAATACGGCAATAAATCTTCCAACTTTCACCTCAAGTTACGGTAGTGGGCGTGTTTCCGCATGTGATCGCAGGGCTCCACTGCGGTTTATTTTTGGGTGTCTTGGTTTTTATAAAAAATCGCGTTAAATCTGTATTTTTTGAAGTGATAAATTCATCAGCAACTTCAATGTGTTCAATAATATAAAGATAAATTCACATTACAGTTTTTAGATGCGCACATCAGGTGAGAAAGTACGCATATCGGATGAAGCAGAACGTGTTCAATCGGTTTCATATCCTCATATACTGTAAGATCATTGTCGGGGTGTACACATAATGCTATTGTCTTTAATATAGGGTTACCATATCTGAAGAGGCAAAATTCCTGACAGATTCAATGGCTACTTTTCACGACAACAAACATTGCGCTTTCGGGCATTTTTCAGTATGTTCTTACAACTGCCAATCCATTGCAAAACAACATCACTGTCAGAGAAGAAAAAAATCCCAAAGTTGTGACATAGTTACAAGCGATCAACTACAAAGAAGAGTATGTTTTTCTCTCCCAATCCTGATTATTCATACTGCACTTTTAGAGGATCTAATGATTAGATCCTAAGAAACTGTCAAAATTCCGGACATTAGAGCATTTATTAAAATGATTTCCAGACACAACTTTTAACACCGAAATTCCGGACGTATGGCAATCTTACTCTAATACCAGCTGAAGAAAATGGTGAAACAAGGGTTAGGACTGATTGTATTTCGATGTTTCCCTATGCATACAAACCAAAAAGCAAATTTAAATTAGAGTAAGAAAGCATTGCGACTATATTTTTTGTGGGATATTAGATCCCGCTGCAGTTCAAGATTTCACAAAACTTTCTAGTTTAAATAACAAGTGTACCCCTACAATTAGTCAGAGATATCATCAACGGAGTATGTTACAGTGTTATGAAATAGGTCTTAATCAACAAAAAGGTCGTCCAGATGTTAATGTTTGCTTTGCAGAAGAAAATTTTGAAGAAAAACTATAATTATATCAGTATTCCATTGTCGTTTCAATTCAAATAAGCAATCTGGGTTTATTTGAAATCACTGAATGGGAGCCCTGCATGTGACTTTGAACACAGACATCTTGACAGGTAATATAGCGAGACAGTGACACTGCTGGCAGCGGTAAGTCAAGTACAGTTTTATACTGTGTGAAGAAGCATGAGTAAATCTGTAGCAGTGCTTCCACAAATTTGAAAAATCCATCGTAATTGTAAGATTGTTATCAAGGTGCCCGAGTGAATAGCTTAATCAAATGACTCTTATGCAGGCTTTGTTTCGCACAGCATAAAAATACGTGACTTGTTAGAATACTTCTATGCAGACTTGTGGGAATACGCAACTTGTAGGGCCAGGACATTGCCTCAGGATATTGTAACCAGCATGTCTGCCTGTGGACTGGTTATTGACTGTATTTTCTTCCATTTAGTGCCATCTTTTGCAGTCAATACTGTAGTGTCGTTCTCATCAGTTTCTAAATCACTTTGCAAATCGCTCATGCTTGTATCCCGATTACCCAATACATAAAAATAAATGGAAGTTGAAAAACACAGAAAGAGAGATATTACAACTCCATCTGCGTCACATACTTCCTGTGTTGTCTTGCAATTCATCTTCACTAGAAGAGTTAGATTCACCTGCTGCTGGAATGAAATCATCATCTGCAGCAATGCTGCTTTCGTCCCCGTATGCAGACACATCCTCAGGAATATCAGTCAGCAAAGATAAAACTTCTCTTGGTGCGAGATCTCGTCTTGTAGATACATTCAAACGTTGACTGCTTCAATTTGCCAACTAAAGGGCAGTTATGATTTGACTGTACTTGCAATAAAAAACCACAACCAGCAAGCCAAAACAAAGGTGATAATCCACTATCTCGGGCATTGTTACCACAAAATGCCGCAATAAAACAAAAATCCATGCCACTGATAAGAGAAGGATAAAGAGTTTGCACAGAAACTTCACAGCTGTAAACACTTGAAGCTGTTTGAAACGCACAATAGTTTTTCTAAACTGAATTTACGCCACAAAGCACAAAAACACTATCACTGGCTGTAGTTCACGAACCAGTTTTAATCATTTCTATACAGGGAGTCAAAATGACTCCTCCGGGCATTCGAGGTGGATATTAAAAAATTCTTTTTTAAGTTGATATAAACGCATCCCATATTAACACGGTATTAGACCCTAGGAATGATGAAAATTCACGGAAGGATTTTCCCTGGAAGCAAGTAGGTAAAAAGATATGCGCAAGGAAACTACCCGAGGGAGACATTTTGACTCCATTGATCATTCTAAACTGCATCACCAAAATAACTGTCGAAGTAGTTTTTCAAGGCGGCTACGTGATGGCATTATCTCAACGCCGAGGTCGGAGATCTCGCTGTGGCTTTTACGTACTATCCAGTTATCAAATGTTAGAATATTTGTGTAAATTCCTTGCTGAATTTTTCTACTTCACGGATCTAATTTTCTCTGAAAGCCCTTAATTTTATCACGTACGTCAATAGCGGTAACATGATTTCCCTGCAATTGCACATTTAGCTGATGTAAACTTGATAGGACATCTGTCGAATAAGCCAATGCACTAAAAAAATTTGTTTCGCCAAAGTGCTTACTCAACAGGGATTTACGTTATCGAAGGAAAAACTCAATTTCACCCCCCAGTTGGAGAACTCGAGAAAAAAGGAGGCCTGTGATAAAGGAGAGCAGCATATTCTGATTCCATCTTAACACAAAGCTCTTTGAAAGACTTTGATTGAGAGCACCTGCTGTGATAAGATTTACAGATTCACTTGCGTGCTTCAAAGCTATTTTCAGGGTTTACTTGCCAGTGCACGTCGACGAAGGAAGCAATGGCGAAAAATTATGTGTAGTGTCCAAATATTTTTACCAGGGTTGTAAAACTGACTTGGCACCGAACGTAGAAACGGCGCCATTTGTTTACAATGAGCCAACCTGATTCCACGAGAGATGATTTTATTTAAAAAATTCATCCTTTTTTCCGCATATCAATCGCTTTGCTAGTCGTCTCTTCGCACATCAAGTACTTTACTTTCAACTCACCTGCAGCTGCATGTGCGTATCGACAGTAAACCAATAAATACATGCAGTTCGACACGTCGGTTGATTCATCTAGCTGAAAGCCGAATATTGCCTTATTGTATTGGCTCGAATTTTTTCTCCTAGCTCTCAGAGGTTCCCAAATTGGGGACATGTACCCCTAGGGGTACATTTGCTTATCTGAAGGGCAACATTTGAGGTTAGCAATAGAAGGAAAAAATATACCTATACAGTGCGGGCCAAAAGCAGGGTTACAGTTAATACTTAAACATTTTACCTTTACAACCACATAGCCTACCAGTCGCTGACAGTAAGGTTTCAATATCAGCTTATCCATTATGCGTCGCGCCGTCTGTGATGTTCTTGGTATGGATAGTTGTTGCAAGCATGTGGGGTGGATTTCTTTGGACTGTTCGCAAATTTCATAGTCACCAACAACTTGTTTTATTCAGTCATAGAATCTTCGAACGTCCAGATTTTGGCGCATCACACTCAACTTAGATTTTCAAATTTATCCCTTGTGTGATAAATTGTCTTGCGTGTAGGTGTACGAGTATGAAAGGCTTCTTGGCAAGCTGTGCGCCCATGCTCGGTATTTTCCAACTTCCATTACTGCTTTATTATCCACTTTCTTTGGTATAAAGTGTGATTGTTTGCCATCGTTCACAGTACAGGGTGCCAATCTCCAACAAGCGCTTGGCCATTTAAAATATTATGAAGTTTGATAATTTAAATTGTGAAATGAAAGATCCATCTAACTAAAAAATAAATTTACAAAATGTATGACGATTTTAAGCCAAAATTAGTAGCGTAGATTAGAATAGGGGTTTGGGATTATTTTCTAAATTTTTTATCTAAAATATGATCGTGAAGGTGAAACACTTAATGAATTAGCTGTAACCATACCTTTGGCTCACCCAGTATATAAATGATTGCAAATATTTATACCTGTATCAGTGAAATTATTTTCAAAATCATATGCTTATTGCTAAAGATTTTAACTTTGAGACATAAAAACTGACTCTAACTTTATATTTACAAAGATCTAGAAGTTCTATTAAAAATTCCGTAGATTCTTGGTATTTTGCTCAGCCTTGTTGTCATAAGAAATTTTAGAGGTACGTGCTCATCTGTCGAAATGCTAAAGGAGTACATGGTCATAGAAAGTTTGGGAAACCCTGTTCTAGCTGATCCAAATTATCACGGGACATAATCACTTATACGACAACGTACAGTATCGTTTGATGAAGCAATTTTCTCGTTTTTTATTTTTTTGTTTACTTCCGCAAACCAATTCCACCATATCCACTGCGTACGGTTTGATAAGTCATTCCCCAATTATATGCAGTTATTTCTGCTTGAACAACGCGATAGGATTCTTCCAAATCCTAATGTGTCTTCAGAAACGAAGCCTAATATAGGCAGAGTTCCTGTCCCACGAAATCAAGCGCGTTTGGCCTAAAAACCGTATGATTGTCAAGTGCATGTGTGGGATGGCGTGAAATCAAATGAGCTTTCGAAATTGACGGCTCAATACAGACGCGTAGCCACAGGAGATAGTGGGGTAATTGCCTCTCTCCCAATACGGAAAAGTTGCACTACAAATGTTCAGGCTAATCAAGCCTTCGATGTATAAGCCGAAGAAGTACTTTAGTGTAAAGCAACGAAACTGCTTAAGCAGCGGTGACTAATGTGAATGCGGCCCGTATCGTAATTTACATTTGTTATATGCTGTAACATTCTGTACGCCGTTTAATGATAAATATGACCTAGACACCAATTTTTACACAAGAATTGCCAATAAACATGGTTATAAATGATAAATCACGAAATTTTTCCTCTGTCAAGTGTTAAGGCCGTAGTTAATGTTGCAAAATGTGCTTTTCAACGGTTTCTTTGATATGGGTTCCATAATTGTTTTTAAAAAGTTCTGTCCATTTTGATGCTCGTTGCACAGATTTGTAAAACAATGGAATATATGTATCATTAAACATCTGACAATTTATATTTGTGGACCGTGGACGCATGTGATTTGTGATTACTTTTTGCAATTTTTCAGTACAGTCCAAAAATACATAATTCCCTCTCATGTTTCGATCAAATCTACATCGACATTCTTTTCAAGACGTTTAACTTTCTCTTAGCACATTTTTTAGCAGTAAAGCTTAACAAGAAACATTAATGATTGTCAGAATACCTGCAGTTTTTTGAGACAGTGCTTTTGAATTTCGATCTATTGTGGATTGCATTTCGCGTCATTCCGTTTAATAAAATGTCATAATTGGTTGTGCGTGCAGTTTTCCATAAGGACAGTGGATGGTTTGCAATTTTCATGCAACATGGAACAACGACATTTTTGAAAAATCTGTCTGGTTGAAACAAGTTCACTCTGTGGCTACATTGAATTATCTGTAAAAATCACCCAGGCCACAACATAATTCAAAAATTTCAACTAATTGTTTAGATATTGCAATCACATTGTGAACGCTTAAACGTCTGTCTTTGTTGTATTCGTTGCTTATTGTGTTGATGCTGGTCACTTAAATATAAAGTTTTGAACACTCACGTTCTTTTTGAGTTTCATTCAAGACGTCTTACTTCATCTCACAATACAACTCGAATTTAAAACCAAGTAGTAGTTGAGTGCGCAGAACACTTACAAACGTACAGTATATCTTATCAAGATTACAAGATCAGAAAAAATTTGTTCTTATAAGCGTCAAACAACATTGATGATAACGCTGCAAGAATTTAGTACGAAAAAATTGCCAAATTGTTGACAAACACTTTAATTTTATTACGTTTAGAAAGTAATGCGTGCTAAGCCGTAAGACATACAGTATTAGGTGAACGTTATTCAGCAAACAACCGGCTGGTAAATCCTTTAGATTTTTAAAAACAGGTGAAGCTGCAGACATTTTTCAGAAAATTTTCGTAAAATTCATTTTGGAAGATAAATAAATAAACATCCACTCGATTTACGAAGTCCTTAATTTCGAATTTTCTTTTAGAAAGACAATAAGTCAAAACGTATTTTCAGCAGTGGCAATTTTCTTTCTGCAAACTTGTTAGAAATTGAGGATTAGTGAATTAGTTATTTTTTATTTGTACTTGAAAGACGGTTCACTCCTTCATTTCACCTTGGAACTTAGCACATTTCTTTACTAACGTATTGAGAACTTGCTGATTTTGTGCAGAATAATTGTAAGTGCTTTAACAGCTAGCATTTGCTTTAAATTATTCTCCGAACTTGTTTCTGCAATACTGTACGTGGATGATGTGGCAAACTGGATTAAAATTAACATCCCTAACGCAAGGCACTTGACAATTGATTTGCATTTTCGTGTCTTGTTTATAGGCCTTGCTTTAACTTGTTCTTAAATTATGTTCACGACGTGGTGAGAAATATCAGGCAACCTTAAGAATCCACGTAAGTCTTTCTTAGTCGACACTACTTTTCGGAACAGAGCCGACAGTTGGGAAAATGCATGTTGATGTTTAAAGATTCTCAAAAATGTTTAAAGATTTGTCGCCGTACAGGCTTCGTGACATTTTACATGTTCAGATTCCCCTGACTAAAAAGAACTTGCATTTTAATTCATTTTTCCTGAAATCAGCAAGTTTATGGTAGGCAATACGCATGGGCAGTTGTTGTCAAATCTTCTGCTAGGTGTTTGTCCTTAAACTTAGCTCCTGGAAATTTTTACTGTACCCGTCACATCCCCCCAAAAAACTGTTGGCATCTTCATGGCAAAATTCCCCATACTATATCTTAGCATTGTAAACATCGTTTAAGGTACAGTGGTCTAAATCTAGTTAAGCTCACTTATCGTTCGTGTTCATGTAGTGCCACTGAATCTGAAGAGCATCTACTACTTACCTATACACTTCAAGCTGCATTAGGCGTTGATCTCCTCAACTCTGCAAGAGCAAGTTTGTTGAGCGACGGCTGGTAGATTTACTGCAAAGTATAATATGCAGTCATACAAGACTTCTGCATCGTCTATTTTTTGACCATCCTTCGCTTAAACTTAAGACATCTGCAAACAATTTTAGCAATATGTATAAGTATCTTGAATTTATTAACCGTTTCACCTCGCCATAAAATTCTTCTCTACTCCCATTCTTTTTGGTAGGAATTATTCATTCTCTATTCAGTATGAATTATTCTTTGTTGTCATTTCGTTTCTTTGTTGAAACTTTTTGTCCACTGTTTGCCGTGCCTTAGCCCGTTTACAGTGTGTTCCAAATTTTTGATAACTGTTTATCATCGTTTGTTTGTTCGCTCGACATGACGTGACGAATGGCATATTCAGACTCGGGCCTTCCGTCCACCGTCAACAAATAAAAATAAATAAATAAATAAATAAAAAGAAGGTCACTTGTGATAGCGTCGCAAAATGACACGATGACGCGAAACTTCATTTAATCGTGTCTAAATCTCACTTCAAAACGTATAAATGGTAAGCTGCATTGCCATTTCCGCACATTCTGTTTTCTGAAGTCGAATTTTCAACGCCTTTTGACGAAGACCGTAAAAAACGGCAGCTAAAATGAAGATTGCGACTTTCCTTGCTCTGTGTGTCGTTCTTGTGTGCGTAGTCAACGTTGATTCTTATTCAAACTGGAACAGAAACTATAATTGGGGAAGCTACCCAGGCTGGAACTGGAGAAACTGGGGTTATAACCGAGGCTGGGGATATAACCGAGGCTGGGGATATAACCAAGGCTGGGGAGGAAAAGGAAAAGGAAATTGGTATGGCTGGGGAAGATATCCATATACTTATGGAACTTACTATTGAAAATACCGATATGGAAATTACTACCAAGGCAAGTAAAGTTGTTTTATGACAAGAAAACAGTAAAGTTGTACAATGAAAGCTCAAGTTGCCTGATTTCGGCACATCGTCGGTATTTATTAAACTGCACCTCGGTGAATCATGCTTTCAAATACAAATATGTTTGTGTTACCTCAGCCTGCCATCATCTGCACATCAAATGTTTAGAAAAAAAAGCGTTGAAGTACCGTTGAGAAACGCTAAAAAATCGGAGGTTTTGCAGTACAGTACTATGATTTGTTTCAATCTACTCTCGTAAATGCGTGACACTCTACTTCAATTGAGAGGAGTAGTCGAAAATTCACCAAGCAGTTACGTAAAGGAGAAAATGATTCTATCCCAGCGAAGAACACATTCACTCTAAGGAATATAGGCCTACGCTACGATTAGCTTATACGTTCGTTTTGCTTCGACCTTTTGTTTCAGAATGAATTCTTGCTGATGCTACCTTTCACATGTAGTAAATAAACAAATACAAATGTTTGACAACGCAGACCACAGAAATCACACGTATAATATTTTCCACTTTTTTGCAGCTCAGCATCATTTACTGTAAAAGGTTTTGTGTAGAAATTGTTTGCACAAATTGTGTAACTTCAATCTTTTATCTAGCAGTTTCAACGTTGTTACCCCAATGTAAATTGTTATAGATAAGTGCTAGAAGTTGAGCAAATGTGAAATACGCAATAATAAACTGTTGATCTGATGCATTTTTTAAAATTTGTGAACATGAAGTAATATTTAAAATTTGTTTTTAATATTCACAACATTGCAACTACAAAAGTGTACAAGTAAGGAAAATATATGCTTCTGTAATTAAATTAATTACATATGTTTTCGTGAATTGCGTACATGGTATGATTGAAGAAAAAATAGTAATATTAACAAGTCAATATTACAAACCACGATACAAACTGTGATCAGTGTTTAGTAAATAGAGGCTTGTGAATTACAAAAAATTAAATTCTTAACAAATCTATATATTTCAGATTAAAGCTCCAGAAAATGGACCGAAGGAGATCTTGGATCGTTTTTTCTGCAAACGCGGATTCTTCTGTCTTAACATCTGAATGCATTCCTTTCTGAATAAACTTTCGTGATGACAAATTTTGCATATGTTTTTGAATTCAAAACGCTTTAAAGTGATAAGGAAATTTTGTTCGCACAGATATTTGTGGCACATCAAGGATATCTAGAAACCCCAGGGAGTTTCTAGATATCCCTGTACAAGATTTTGAAAAACAACTAATTGTTTTGTTTATTTTGAAACGCCACATATTATTGCAACAAAATCTTGAGATAAGCCGAAAGAAGTCATTAGGAAACAACTGAATTACAACTACTTACAAAACAGCTTCACGCTTATACATTCCGACTTTTAACTTTTTAAATCTCTGAAAATTTGACGAGTTCCTGAACTATTCATGCTCAACAAGATAGACAGTTTCGTGAAAGCAATTTAAAGCATTGCGCTTTAGTTAGTGTCATAATTTATTCTCGACATCAAACAAGTGAAATCTCAAAAATACGTAGCGTCCACATTCGAACGATATAAGCAACACGCTATACGCTACTTACTCTTACATCAAATCCTCTCAGGTTTAAAAATATGAATAGATTGAGCGCGGGGCTACCAGACACACAAGACATTTAAAATTACATTAACAGACAGGAAAGAAGGAAAAATGTTCCATTAAACTCGCTTTGCCCTCGTTTAGAATGTGACGACTGGTTTGCGAGCGTCCATCTCCGCTTACTATGCGCCA
>JGI24158J21664_10002601_pt1 | contig 22082 bp, 15 predicted proteins | sample Ectturendosymbi3_FD_21664 | JGI IMG/M metagenome (IMG submission 21664)
CCAGCAACAAATTTAAGTATATTAATATGTAAATCATCTGCAAGGACAAAGCAAAGCGTGATTAGTGTTGCTCTCAAAACACCTCCAGAAATAAGATAGGGAATCTTTATATATAAAACGTCACTTCTGCATCGATCCGATAACTATATTGGTTTCACACCAAGCTGTCCCCCCACATTTTACAACAAAATTGCGCCCATGATGTCAAGTACTATGTTCTCACAAATTTGGTTGGCACGCGGAAGACTTTTGTCATTGCTTTAGCCGATTTCGGCACGCAAACCGAAAAAGGTTGCCAGCCTCTTCCCTATGCTATTCATGCAAATTAAAAATCAATTTGCATTGGAGTAAGGATTTGCTGCCAGATCACGGGTTTTAGATTCCTTTGCAGCTCCAGACCTCACAAGATCCAAGTTCAATACTAAATGTGGGCCTACATTTTCCCCATTTTGTGCCTGAAGATGAGCTGGAGGCTAAGTTATTTTCGGTCATTTTACTATCACAGACTGAAATTTTTTTAAATGACAAAAAAAATTAAGTCAATTCGGTCATAATGTCTGAAAATATATACTAGTGAGTGCTGTTGCGGAAAAATTTAACACTAATAGGAGACAAATGACCAAAATATCTCAGCAAGGAAAATAAGCTGGAGGCTATATCAGTAGACAGTAGTTTAAACATGTGTCCTTGTCCATAAATCTATAGGCCTATATCCCTGATTTCTGGTATTATCTGCATAGCATGCTTCAAAGATTATAAGATGGCTTAGATAAATAGGTGTTTGGAATACTTTATGATTTAATTGACAAGATTTGCAGATTGCCGCAATTTACTGCATCACTTTTTTTGTTAATCATGTTACGAACATTTTTGTTAATCATGTTAAAACAAAAATAAACTCACTAAAATTAAGACTGAGGAAAAAGCAAAACAAGCATTTCAAGAAGCCTGCAGCAAAACGGCTATTGTACATCTAAACCTGAAACATGAGAGATCTCAAAAAAGGAGTATGTCATGAGCATCATGAGTTAAATAAAATGTCTTGAGCAACAGAGAAAAGTGATCTGAATGTTAATGTTAACGCTGTAGACAAAAATTTAGTAAAAGAGGAACTATAAGCAAATCTGTATTAATCATCGTTTTACCTCTGTATTTGCTTTCATATGTTTTTTTGCACTTCTGTTTTTTTTTGGTAGACAAAAGTTTTTTTTTCATGAACAATCTGGGTTTTTTAGAAATTACAGAATGGGAGCCCTGTTCTCGAAGGCGGCAAGTCTCGGTCTCAAGACGAGAATTCGAATACTCCAACGATATGGTAATGGTTTATTCATGCATTTTTGTGATTCGGCCGTAGCGCATTTTATGTGAAAAGTTAGACAAGTTTTGTCTGATTAGCTTTTGCTACATATTTTGTGCAAAATCTTCTGTTGCGGATAAATACTTCGCATTTTGTTGGGATGTAGCCAAAGAACCACTTGACACAAATAGCTTCTTACTTGATTGCAAATGTCCTTAGAGAATAACCGCAGTCTTGCGCTGACAGTATCTCAGAACGTCTCGCGGGACATTAAAGGCAGAGTCTTACTAGTCTCCAACTGCAGGTTAGAGCTATTGAACGCGACGAAACGTTGAACTGAAGCGTAAATCATCGACATTTATGTAATTAAGGGTTAGTTTGAAGAAGATGTGATGAAATTAGGAAAGAGTTAGTCAGAACGTTCTCAAAATGGCTTATCGCCCTCTTTTCAGCTAATATTTGTAATTTCCAGGAAGTAAAAGTCTTGTTATTAAAAATTTATTTATAAACACTGGATAGCCTACGGCCATGGAAGCCATCTAGCAGAAAATTTTTCCTTTCAACGCAAAAACTGATTAAAAAGTGCCAGCAAAACGCAAAGTGTGTGTGTAATAGGCTGGATCAGAACCTCTTCGAAAGCGGTCTATTTGTGAAAAAGATAGTCCCACTTCGACATGATTTTGGTATTGAATTCACGTGTGAACATCTGCTTGCCATGGCGTAGACTAGCCTACCACGGAGGAAAATGTTTTATCGCATGCTTGCTTCCCCACATTTCATTTCATTCCATCGAAAAATGCTTGTTTTTCCCAAAAACACAAAATGTTTTGTGTTTATTTTTATCCACCGCTTTTCTTGTTGTATGTTACGGGTTCATCATGCTTTCACTTTCGTCAGACAATGTCGTGTAATAGCTTATTGAGTTGCATGCAGCGTTTCTGGAAGTTGAATACGCAGGGCAAGACACAGCAAGATAACGCATAGACAATATCACGCGGTTGGCTGGCACCCAACTGACGAGGTGTTGAAAGTTTCCTGACAACACGCGTAGTGCAGTAACTAGTCATATGTTTACAGTCGAGTCTGCCTGTTGCATTCGATAAGAAACCATTGGCAAAACTTACTTTCATAGCATTCAAGAAAGGATAAGCAAGCAATGGATATACATTCAGATGCTTTTTCGTTGTATTGCTGCAGTGCAGATATTTTTTTAAATTTTAATGAAGTTTTGGAATGAGATCGGAAATGTTTTCTGTGCATTCTGATGTATAATAATTTGTGTTTATGAAATGCTGTAATGCCCGTGTTTGTTGCAAAAACACCGTGTAAACTGCAACTTATTTGTAGTGTTACTGACAAAACAACTGAACAGCTTCGTGCTTGATGCAAAACTAAATATAAACATGCTACATTTTTCGTTGCGAAGAATGATACCAGAGAACAGATTTGGTTACTTGAAAAAACAAAAATTCCGCTTTATCTTTTTTCGACCTGAATTTAAACCCGCTGCGCTATCTTTTATCTGTCAATACTGACTGCGAGACTCAAAAGTTTATTGTCATGTTTGTAACAGAAACCAGTTTAATTGTTATTCAAAGGTTTACACGCTCTTGCTGAACAGGCAAAACTTACGATCTAAACCTGTACTGTAAGGCATTGACATCATAAACCTTTTTAAGATGCGAGTCAACGAAATAGGAGATTATTTATGCGTATTTACCTACGTGTTTGGCTCAGATTCATGGGCCATATCATTTGAGCTAGTCAAGGAACACAATGATGCAAAAGTGGTGAGGTGTAACACATTACAGGGTAGGTGTTATTTGGCACGCGACTGAATGTCCAGACACTGAACCAATGGATCAGCAAATGCTAAAACCTGTTCGCAGCTGAATTGATCAACTGGTGGGACTATGTCGATCGTAGAAGTCTCTACGAATGAAGTAAACGCACTGGGGTTAGTAAAACCTTTGCGCAACTTGAAAATAAGACATCTAACACGAGTACAACATACCTCATCTGTCTCAGAAGTTTCCTTGGCATGGCATTAGGTTGTGGTGGCATCCTAAATACACTTTAAAGGACAACGAATTGAGTCAGAAGCGCAATGAAATAGAGCACAAAATCTAATACAGGGCTATCGAGTTTCCCATTTTCCTCCTTCGACGCCTGAAACTACAATTCACATGCTTTGTTGCAATGTGCATTGATACCGGTTATGAACCTCATTTTCTCTGCTGCAAGTTTTTTTGATTGATTGTATGAGTGTGAATTTGTTTGCTTGGCACTGCACCCGGAGCGACTTTGCGTTCCGACGTTCTTGGTCCCGACCATAATGCAGTGGATAAAAAACCTGTATGATTTTTAAAAAATATTTTTTTTGAACAACTTTCACTTTCCTGAATGGTCATGCGAAGAGCAATTATTAAATCGAGAAAATGCCTTAAATGTGGTGTCGTCATTGGACACATAGAACCTTCTCCAAGGGCAACATGTTGAATTATTTGTACAGGCTGTGCAGAATTCAACGAAGTCATTACTTTTTAGTGACAGTAAATCATTGTAGACCAAATATACCGGTTTCTAAAGTTTATTCAAAACGCAACGCAATCACTTTCTTGAAAGGGCTCGGTGCGTCTGTCAACTTCTGTTTAAACCGTAAATGCCTACAATTAGTGCGATGATTGAGAATGCTAATATAACTAAGTTCTCCAAGATAGTTTAGAATGCTAAAAATACTAAGATACCTAAGATCGTTGAGATAGCTAAGGTTGCTAACATTAGCTCTCTTGGCGATTTTTGCATTGTAGTGATCTTACCTGTTGTTTGACTAGTGGTTTTGGTTATCATAGCGTTTTTTTCTCAGTACAGTCGCGATGATAATTATGGCAGATTTTTTCGTGGCAGGGTATAGCGCAAAAATTTCCTAAAATGACAGTTGTTGTGGTGTGGCGATTCTGTCTTGAGTGATACTACAGTCAGAGATTTATCCACAGTGTGATCTGTTGCTGTGAGATATTTTCTGAATTAAGAGATGAAGTTGTCGAAACAATGCGTAACATTATCTGGAATTTGCAGTTCTTAATTTTTTTTCTATTAAAATGTATTTTTGTTCCTCTAATAGTTCTAAAACACAATATTTTGAAGTGCTGAAGTTGTCTGTTAGAAGCGATATTTTCTGAATATTCAGCAATGGCGAAGAAAAACTTGTTGATTGCCTTCAATATTTTATCAGTGTGGCTGCTTACAGGTAACTGTGTTAAAAGTTAAGCTTGAATGCAATGAATTACTTCTGCCCCGGTCATTAAGACTGAAGTAACAGTACGTTTGCTTGTTTGTGCGAATACCACGAAAAGGTTTCCAAAGATTACGTTTTAGCAATTTATTGATGTTAATTTCCCACAATACATATACATCCAGTGGAAAAAACAAAAAAATATAAAGCAAAAATTTGTATCAGTTTGCAAGAGTGAAAAGAAACAAAACAGAAAGAGAAATTCTTGTTACTATGCAAGAGTATTCTTAGTGAAATAGCGAGCTCTGTTACGGGCACAATGCTCAATATACTGGAGCTACTTTAGGGCTCTGCGAACATTACAGACATTACGCGCCTGATTGCAAACGACTTTTTCAACTTGTATTTTCAAGCATCTAGTACGTGATGTCGTAGAATGATTCCCTATTTGATTCCTATTGCTGTTGTTTATTTTGGGGGCTTCCAACTTTTGCCAGGAAAGACAGAAACATGTTGCCATCGTCGATGTGGTTGTTGTATTACTGAGAGTGCCCAGTGTCGCTGGCACCCACCAAGAACGAGGAAGCAAGGTTTCAACTTCAAAGGGAGGTTAAACTTAACCTTTCTCATGCTATTAAAGTGAATTTTAATAAGGTTCAACCTCACCAATTGACTACAGTCCGCACAAAGCACCCTAATAGTCTACACAACTTGTCTATCTCAGAGCTTTCTTGTTGCTGGAGATCGGATCCAAAACACGAACGCCGAAGCGACCTATTGATTTAGCTGTCCATCTCTTGATCGATTGCAGTTGGGTAAATTACAGCCAACCCTGTCTTATATAATAAATCTTTATTGCTTGACGTGAATACGATTTTAGCTGCTGCAAAAAGTTAATTGCCTTTTACAGTGAGTGAATATCAAGCTGGTTTTTCCGAATAACTTATTTACGAAATTATCTTTCCATTGTGGTTTGGAACGAAAGTTGCTAACCTACAGTATGTGTTGTGCATATCTTCCCCTCGTTGCACTTCAGTCAGCATGAACAGAAAAATCAGTATGAAAAACATTTTTAAAGTTTAAAAATATACACTATCACCTGAGAAATCGGTATCAAAATTTCCAATTGAAGCTGAAATTACCGTTAGGAGAAAGCTTATAAGCACCAGACAGAACTGTGAGGTTGATTTGTGACTTACGCAGGAAAAAGACTGACTATAGCCTTCTTGAGTGATTTTTGGCAAAAAGGGCAAGCCTGAAGTTTAATTCACGAAACAGTGATCAGTGTCACGCTCTCGCACAAAGAAACAAATTGTAGCAGTCGGTCCCCGCAAAAGCATTGACAAAGAAGCAAAAGCATGCCAAGATCGAAGCACAGAGGTAAATCTAAGCTAATCAACAACTAACAAGAGAAGCAGGGGCGAACTTTTGAGGGACAAACTCTGTGTGATATGCACACAAGTATATTGCTGTTTGCGTTTCGATGACGTCACCATGTCCACTCAGCCGTAGTACGACCTTTTCGTAAAATGGCAAATTATGGAAATCATATATTTTGTGAATAATGGCCCAATGATATATATTGGGGATCATTTATTATTACTAGGTACAGTAAGAATGTATCTCTGTTCCATTAACTAGCATGGCTGTGCCCTACAACGACCAAAAGTACGCCTAAATCATACCATTGTTTCTTGTTTCTCATGTACATTGGGATAGCATTCAAATTTTACCAAACACACGCCACCTTGCATCATGATAATTCCGTTTACACAGTAAATCTCTGCGCTGTGTCTGCAGGTAATCCAGTGATAATGTCCATAATTTTTCTTATTTCTTCCACGGCTTTATGCTGGGGTTTTCACCAGTGATGTAACCACGGCATTTGTATAACTGCATTGTTTTTTTTATCACAAATTATTAAAATAACGTTGTTTTCCCCCTTGTCTAAAAGTTGGGGGGACATATACCCACGTCTATCGCTGAAACTCGGTTCCTGCAAAGAAGTGACGCAGTCAAGCCGAACTGATCCGATTGAACCCGAACGGCGAATTCATCGAACAAAGACTGTCCGAGTGAACTGAGAAGCGAGATGGGGGCCTTCTTTCCCCTCGTGTTGGTAATTTTGCAGATTTTGTTTAATTTAAACCAATGGTGCTCAAGGCATTCAACCACTGCAAGTCAGAAATTCTCTTTCCAGTGTCTGCAGTCTTAACAGATGTGTTGAAGTCACCCAACATTGGCACCAAATTGTGCTAACACGTCAGTGTTACTGGTGCCAACACAAAAACGACATATAATGTTTGACGTTCTGTTGCTGCGGCTATGACCACTACCAGGCTGTTCATGCAGCGTTGTGAGTGCGGAAGGCCACAAAAGACTGTGGGCCATTGGGATAGCAATCGGGAGAGGAAATTTCGTTTAGTAGAAAACGAAGTGTTATATGAAGGTGTGTGAAAGCTAGTGGCATAACTAGAGGTTTGAGTCAGGGGGGCAAAGCTTAGCTGAATTGGGGCCACTGGTCACAGTAAGAGGAACACTAGCCAAAACTCAGAAAAAAGTTAAGAAATGATAGTAAATCTCTGGATGTCGTGGATGTCCATACTTCATAAAAAAAGAAAACACCCCGAAAAACGCAAAAAACAACAAAGTAAAGAATATGAAATATCAAAATGTAAACTAAAGGGGCCCAGTTTTTACATTTGGTTTGCCAGGGGGGGCGGCTCGTCCCCTTGCCTCCCCGTCAGTTGCACTACTGGTGAAAGCCCTCGAGGGATGTAAGAATATGATACATCCTCATACTTTCAAAGAAGTTGTTACGTATGCACTTGTTTCAAAATAAAGTGATATTAGCAACAAAAATGGATGGATTTTCACTTTCTTTTTCGTAAATGTTCATGGCAGCAAAGTAAAATAGTGATAGCAACTTAGCGGAGCCGTCAAAGGTAAACGCCTAATTCTGTTTTGAAACTGAAATGAAGACGAGTTTGTAAGAATGCTGTGAAGTTTGTGGAAGCTTTGTGCTCACAGCGCATATTCACAAAACGATAATTACTTCTCTGATCAGGCCCGTAGCCAGGTTTTAAGGTTTGGGGGCAAAATACATTTTAAGGGGGCAAATTTTGTTTTCATATGTCTGAAGCAAATTTTTCTGGCCACACAAAATTTTGTGGGGCACAAACAAACTTGGGGGGTTTGTGCCCCCCAAAATCACTGTCCCCGAATTCACCCCCGTGGGTGCGGGCCTGCCTTTGATGACAAAAATGGATAAAACACTTAGGTGCAACTTTTAAATGTTCGTAAAATTTGTAGATTACCGAAGCGCGGCAGATGCGGTTCAGACATTCATATATAATATCTTGCACCTGTGATCTTGGCTAAACGTAGTTCAGTCATGAATTTTACAGATATGGTAAAATCGTTTGACTACATATAGCCACTCATTCAAAATGTCGATTTGTTTGAAATAGTGCTATTTACGAAAGTTTTCGCCCATCCAACTGCGTATCACTGCCTGAAAAAAGATTTTGCAAATTACTGATCCCATCTACTTTCGAACAAATGCCAAAGTGGTGAGGGGTTGGTTGACAGTTAATTTTAATGATGATCCGACATTCCACAGTTGCTAAATTGACATACTACTTTGTTTTTCCCTGGAAAAAAAATGATGTTCTATGTATAGATGTTGTCCCAAATCGGCATGTTTGTCTACAAACTTTCGATATAGTCTACAACGCGTTCTGTTTTGGCTACTTCCGGAAAAACCTTTCTCATGTCACCAAACCGCATAGCCGGTTGTAGATAGGGTAGCATGTTTGAAGCTACCGATATATATCAAGGTTTGAACTTAGATCAAAGCTGCTGACACAGCCTTTACGTTGACACCCGTCATTCGACAATTTTTTACCTGGGAGCGAAAACATCTGTCGTCGTATGTCACCGAACGCACAACGCTGGAATGCGTCGAGAATCCTTATCAGTTTGCAAACAAAAATTTACGGATACGCCAACTGGCAGTAACTACGGCGCCACATTCGCCGGTTCTTTGAAATCCATGATAGTTCTAAATCTCATTAACTTGAGCGACAACATACAAAATTTTATTGTTATGAACATCATTGCAGAAATTTGAAATATAACATATTTATGCGTCAACAATCACATTTCATAAATTTAAGTGTAGCCTCTGCGTGGTATTTTGTCAAAGTGGTTGCAAATTTTCACATCGTTCGTTTCGTTATAGTCCTTCCAGGTGAAATTCATCAGTCAAAGTGTTTTCTTTACGAACCGACTCGAATTTCCGGCACCATCCTGAACGAGTATGTCCATCTGTATGAATGTTAGTACACCTGCATAAATATTATTTCATAATTTGCGTGTTAGAAAAATTCTCAGAAAGACCATCTGACTTATTTAAAACAAACTTACGTCAATTTGCTTTTGGGCAACTACGATGCAATGAACGTGATGTTGCTTTTGGTGCTTCCTCTCAGTGGCGTAGTAAGCCTCAAACTTTGGAAGGGGCCAAAAAAGCTAGGGGCCAAATGTTTGACTTTAGGAGAGCAACAGTACTTTTGTTTGGGGCGCCGGTCCTCAAAACACAAAATGACTCTAGATATACCAAAAATTTTTGGGGGTCATGGCCCCCTGGTCCCCCCTGGCTACGCCTATGCTTCCTCTTACTGTATTAAAAAAAACTTGTTCTCGTAGTTGGGATATAAGCTTTATCGCCCACGATCAGTGCAACATTTGTGGACAGGGACAGGATACGTTGTACAACGGGTTCGCTTTCATTCAACCCTACAGCAAGTAATACTCTATAAATTTCGATTTACCAGGACCTTTATTTTTTTCTTTAACAAACGTTTACACATTCATCAGTTACCTGTGCCTAACTTTTCAATATTAAAGAGTGCGTGGGCTATTAAAACAAACAATTCTGTAATTTCATTCAAGTTTTTACCAAAAAAACGCCTAATTAAAATAATTTACTCGTGGAAACTTAAATTTTGTTTCCTTGCATATTTTTAACATTTCAACGAAATCATTTCCAAAGCGATTGCTACTGTTAGGTTGAGCTTTTAACTTCTCCATACCTTGCTGATTAAAGCGGGGAAAAACAAACATTGAGTCAACTGTTCAAAATGAGCAACATGCACTGTCTGGTAACCGAAATTATTATATTCTTTATGATTCAATTCCACGTAAAATAATATTTCAATGCAACCGTAGGAAGTTTGGATGTTGTCAATTTTCTGTTTAATTATTTCGATTGGCTCTTAAAACAGCACACGTCACTGGTGTAAAGGAGCGATAACGCTTAAAATGCAATTTCAAACTGCACATGTTTCTTTGTTTCGTTGTCGAATTTACGTTTTCAGTTTTTTTTGCTTTTATTGATGTCAGTTAAATAAAGTTTTCAATTTATGTACTTTGTAGTGAATTTTGTCAATAGCCTGCATTCCGAGGAAGAACTGCTGCAGCACCTGTTGAATGAGAAACGGTACAATAAACTTTTAAGACCTGCTACCCATTTGAACGACGCTGTGCGTATTCAGTTTGATCTCATTATATCGCAACTTATTGGTGTGGTAAGTTTTTGTTTCTTTAGACTTTTTATATAGCATTAAATTTGAAATATCATTTGTGCATATACAGTAGGTTACTCAACACTGCTAGTGTAGAGCACCAGTGGTAACACATTGGCTTTATGTAGGATTAACATAAAACAGATTTTTAGACTAAACTCAGCTGACAAATAATTTGGTGCCCTGCACAAGACATTGAAATCATTTTTTGATAATCAACAGCTGCACAATGGCATCTCGTTTTTGGAAATGATTGACACAAAAAGTTGGTAGCTTTGTTATTTTACATAGTGCTTGTTTTGTATTGTTGGTTCTACGAAATTTCGATAATGTCTAAATCTGTTTTTTAAGCTTACTTACAGTACTATAAAATTTCACGAAGCATAAAATCTGAATAAAATTCAACATCATGAAGACGTAACAGCGCACCAAAACGATTTATACAGATAGGATTTAACATGTAAGAAATTTGGTTGAGCACGCACCCAGCACAGCTATAGGCTGGTTCGAGTCCCTGTCGGGTCATACCGAATGTTGCTGCAGCTAGCCTTTAAATCGCGAGCTGTGGGGGAGTATGGAGCGCCGTTCGTAAAAATATTATATCTGACAGATTTAGCACAAAAGCTGCTATCTCTGTGCATACTTAGCTATTTCTGCGCAGAGATAGCTATCTCTAGCTAGAGAGATAAATGCACACAGATGGTTTAAATTTAGAAAGCTAGATGCACGCAGAGATAGCTATCTTTGCGCAGAGATAGCTAAACGCGCGCAGAGATAGCTATTTCTGCGCATATATAGTTAAATGCGCGCAGAGATAACTATCTCTGTGCAGAGATAGCTATCTCTGCGCACAGATAGCAGTTTTTGTGTTATATCTGTCAGATATAATATTTTTACGAAAGGCGCCACATAGGGGAGCTAGTCCGCAGAAATTTGAGAAACGCGCCCTGACAATCTTTCGCCTAGAACCTGATCCTTACGAATCCGCGCATCAACTGGACTGTAGTCTCTTGTTCCCTACAGCAATTGCTAACGGAACCGCGAGGTAGAACAATTTCTTGTTATCAGATCCAACAAACAAACAACAAACATAAGCGGCGATTGATCGTCAGCACGGTTTCTGAAACACAACAGAAACAGACTAAAAGCATTCTGCCAGCACAGCCAACTGAGCAAGAAGTCTTCACACCGATAGCTGAGCGCGCTACAGGCATTAATGATTAGACAAGCGCACAACGCGGCTATTTACAGTAAATTCAAACATGCATCTCAAACGCCTGATTGCGATCAAGATTTTACTTCAGTGCCGATTGGCAAGCTGCAACTGCTCGATTAAATTCTCCAAAGGAGACATACAACAAATTTACGTACCAAAAACGGTGTACGTTCCACAGCTCAGATATCCGGTCTTTTCGGTCAACAGAAACACTGACTTGGTTAACAGAATTTGGTTACACGAGGGCCAAACGTTACTAAAGTTCTAGTTAATGCGAGCTGTACTTTTATCGCACTAAGCGCGGCAAAACAGAAAAAACAACTTGTTCCGACTGTTCGAGACTGCAAAGCAGACGAAGGTCTGTCTCAACATCCTGTTCGCAGACACAAGACGGCGACAGAAATTAAATTGTTACTCAACTCAGCTTTAGATCAAGCAAGTCGCCAAAAAGGCGGGTGATGACCCAGTCGCGATCTTCGCATGGGAGTTCGTCATAACGTTAGCTACGTTCAATTATTGGTCATCGTATGGACAGCTGGAGCGGTTAAACAAGGCGAAGGAAGAGTCGTCGCTGCGCGCCGTAACGCCGAAGACTTGTAAATCAGTACTTTATGCTGCCAGTCAGTGGCGTAACTAGAGGTTTGAGCCAGGGGGGCAAAACTTAGGCGAAGGGGGCCCATTGGCCACCGTTTGAGTATGCAATAATTTGTTCCCAAAAACCCATATACGTTATTCCTCAAAAGCAGAAAATTTTTGTCGGGTGATTTAAAGAGCTTCAATTAGGTAAATGACTTTAAAAGTAGAATTGCACGTTTTCATGTAACATATCGTATCTAAAATTGATACCCGTCAGTGACTTGTGACTGTGTAAGGTCGGCTTACGATTGGTTGGAAGATCCACCACACCCAGGGGCGTAACGAGGCTTGATGACGCACGGGGAAAGAAGCACGTTTGGTGCTCCAGTGTTCGAACCTGATGGCTTTCGGAAGCCAATGTACTGTATTGAAGTAAGTACTTGTGACATTATTGGGACTTTTCGGCCCCGGGGAATTGTGCCCCCTTCACCCTCTCGTTGCCACACCTAAATCGTAGTAATTAACTCCTTTATTAATTTCGCTTTTCCTCTAAGCACCAAATGCTTGACTTTAATGATGGGGCATGGTGGTAGATTCTGGGCACTGCCTGAGTAAACACCCAAACAAATGTGGAAAGTCAAAAACGGAATTTCTTGAGCAGTTCATTGATTTCTCCGTATCAGTAATAAAACCACATTAATTTAGCAAACTAAGGAAATAACGCCAAACAATTTTATCTAAATATGAAGCTGCACACCAAACAATTACAAATAGGTATGAACAGTGCCGTAGCAACCCAATTCTTACCCCACCCCAAAATCCCCTCGAATGGTGATTTCTTTAAAAAAGATTTCTAAAGCGTTGCTGTATTAGCATTATTATTTGTCATGATTAAGTTGTCGCTGTAATTAATCTATCGCTTGCAGGACTACTAAACTGGCGGACCTTGGTCATACAGCAAAACAAACGAAATCACTGCATAGTGGCACAGTAGAACACATGAAAAATGTTACGTAACAATAACCATGAAAGTATAATAAACAATGTCACTTTATAGTAGTATCAAAACAACTTGGAGCGAGTCTTTTGGCATGCAAAAGCCTTTATGACAGGTTTTCTCAACCGCAGCCTTAGGCCCCCGTTGGGGACCACGGAGCGGTTCCCTGGGGGCCACGAGCCCCTGCTAAATAGCTCTGCCGTGATATTCCAAAACCCTATTGATGAGCAGGGGGCCACAAGTGTTGGGAGTCTTTGGAAGGGGGCCACAAACCATGAAGATTGAGAACCACTGTTTCATGACATCTTCCAAATCTGGAGAGCGCACACATGAAGTTTCGATTGACAACATGGCTAATGAGGATAGTCTGCTATTTGTCATATGAGACTTGTTGAAGGTTTTGATCAGCTTCAGTTTGCAGAAACTCCTTTCAGAACTGGCAACAGTGTTGGGGCAGTTTAGCATCATTAGATGTGCCATAAATACGTTAGGATTAAATTCATCACGACGTGTCTTAAGAACAGAGCTTAATAAAAGGAATTTGATCTTAATCATTGTCATTTAATTAACAACGATTATTTAGACATGTTGTAATGAAATGCAAATATTATCAAAATTTTGCAGAAATCAGAATCAAGCCTATCGTTCAGTTATTGTTACCGAAGGAACAGACCTGAGGCCGATCAAAGCAGTGCGCCGCGATGAACGTTTTCGTTCATTAGCGCTTAAGTGAATTTTGCTTGAAAAGCATGCGCATCGTGCTTTTAACGGGCCGAAATACGCATGCATAAATCTTTCTGATGTCTAGACCTGTTAATCTCCTGGCGCACGGCACGTTTAGATGAATAACATTTTGCATCTCAAATAGGCAATAAATGTTGACAAATATAGACCAAGGGGACCTACGTGAACATGGGCGTCGGGAGGATTTTTTCCAGGAGGTGGGCACTAGGGGATTTTTCCAAATTTTTGTAGGGGAGGCCAAACGTGGCAAAATTTGCTTATTCCCACTCGTAACCAAGAAAACAACCTTTTTTGCTAAAATTTTCAAAATCCAGGCGGTCCAAGGCCCTCCCTGCCCCCCCCCCTTACGACGCCCATGTACGCGCACGCAACATGGTCAACATCCATAATCCACAAATCGCACTACTCGGTTGGGACAAGCTTAGCAATGATTGCTAAAAAAACTTCTAACTACACAACTCTATCTTGTTGTCTGAACAGCAGGCTGCGCAAAATTTGTGACTTTGGTCATAAGCACCAAAGGTATCTTGCTTCTATGCAGTACAAAATATGAGAAGACTACCTGAGGTAGCCACAACACATTTTTTCACAACAATCACTATACAAAATATATTGAACAGGTGTAAGTCTGACTTATGGACGTATACACGAGGGACATAGGCTAGCTTCACGCTCAACACTCCAAGCAATGAATGATGCCGCTTTACGCGCAAGCCTCAAATTCGTTTATTACCTCACAAATGTATCAAAAATGATCAGGGGGTGTTATTCTAGGTAACAGCGGCAGGTACTGCTCTGTCTATGAATGACAGGACAAAACAGAACACGAATTGATAAGAACTACACAGATTTCTAATGTTTCATATTAAATTTGGGGGTTGAAGCCTTGTTTCTGGAGCTAACCCAGAAAAACCTTCCCGTGGCCACGGGACTGAATTTTGGCCCCTGTGTCGCTAGGCGGTAAACTTGCGGATATTTGTCTGATACAGATAATCGCATATTCCGGTTAAACACATACAAAAACCTTGGCAAATTGGTTATGCGATTAACTGGATTCGCGGAAATCAACGAAAACCACTCCGAGAAATTTTTGAGAAACGCTAAAAACAAAAACTTACTAAAAATCAAAAGAATACTAATTACCGAAATACAAGCTAACAGGGGGGCCCATTTTTTACATTTAGCCTGCCAGGGGGGGCGGCGCGCACCCCTTCCCCCCGTCAGTTACGCCCCTGCTGCCAGTCCATCCTCGTACTTGGCGTTAATGGGCAGGTGGGCAAGGAAATGGTTCACGCGCGATACGTGCTGTCACTGATTCGCGGTCTATGCAACATTCGCTTGCAAAATTGTCGCTTGGCCCCAGGGCCGGCTGTAGCAAGTGCGTGGCCCAATCATGCAAGACCTAGGCACGGGGCCCCAGTGACCAGTGGTGTTATGACGTCATCGTGCTCGGTCAAACGTGCTACGACCTTTTGATGAAAATGTTTTAGCTTAAAGCTATATAAATATAAAAAAACGGCAAATTATTAGAGTTGATTTCTTTGAATACACCAACAGTTTTTCTGTCTTGAGGGGGACGGGCATAGCTCATACGTCCATGTTTATGAATAACAGCATGCTGCTGTGGTGAACATTAGACAGTGTACCGCTACCACTCGTAATTAAGCTGAAAGTTGTAAAGAAAGCTCTGCAATGGAGATCCAAGCGGCGAACGCAAGTGCAAAGTTACGCCAATCAAACCGAACTGTCAGGTGAATTGAACTTGCAATGCAATTCACCCTTGTTGAACGGCACTTTCGTTCGAAGAACAATTGACTTGGAGAAAACAGCTAACATGAACTGATTATATCTTTCTCGCTGTCGGTAAACAAAACCGCAAACGCGTTCTTTTATAAAAGTAACATCTGGACGCGCGATCAACTGTCCGCTTCATGACGCAATACACGAAAAAAACAGACTTCACAAGAGAGCAACCCATGATTCCGCCCTAAGTTCCCAAAAGCATAATTTTATAGTTATACTGTACTTGAAAAGCATGGACTTGGAATGCAAACCGCTTTTTATAAATTAGAACTGTGTTGATCTGCGCAACTGTGTTGATCATCCAGCAGACTGCAACCTCTTCGAAAAATATAACGCTGGAAATATCGCAATAATTCGGCCATTAACTTTAAACTATAATGAAAATTTATGAAACTGTCGAGGAAGCCTGAGGAGACGTGTTTAACTTTTTTTCTCGATGTTCCAGCGCCTTAACTTTAATTTGCATGAAATTGTTTGATGTTTGCGCCAATAAACTCAACTCATTCGAAATGTAATGCTTAAAGATTTTGTACCTACCGCACGTTACAGATGGAAAAACACTTATCGAACGCAATACATAATGCGCGCTTCACCGATGAAAACAGAAGCATATAGCCGCCCAATATAATAATAAACCGCAACGAGTGTGTTTGATAACTTTCACATTTTTGATCTTGCCTAATTAAGCTGCAGCACAGCTTTAAGAGTCCTTTACGTTTCTGAACCTAGACTTGGAAGTAAGTAGCTTTTATACCTATTTACGCTCGCAAATAGGCAAAATACGATAAAAGTTTGGTGGGGCGGTACATGATAAAAGTACTGGCACGACGGACAAATAACGCGGAAAATTTCATGGACAAAGAAAAGGAGGAAAATTTAAGTGCAAATGCTGCACAAAATTTTGCGCTGGTTTGTATGGGATTTTGGCTTCCACGGGTTCAACCTCTCATCTTCTGTCATTTGATTCAATGTCATAGAATTTTTGACAAAATATTTAGATACAGTATACAGCATGTTATTTATGTAAAACTGCAAGCCTTTGTCGAGATGCGGATGACTCGCAACCAAACAAAACATTCCAAAACAGAAGGATCTTTGACTTGAGAACTGAACAACATTACGTTGGCAGTACTTCCATAAAGTTAATACGACAAACATTCGTTTTGACCTGTTCATCGCGGGTTGAACCACCACACGCCTTGTTTGCAATAGCTGTGAGTCTGCTCCAGTCTTAACTGGCACCAGTAACAAACAAGCACCATCTACAGAGTGGGACATGGTGAAGCGCAGATATAACGCTGAGCACATTTGATAGCCGTCGATAGTTTGAGCAAATTCATCGTTCGTTTAAACAAGATAGTTGTTTGTTAACAATAAAATTTTATAAGCCGTTTTGACAATACTCGGAGCGCAAGGAGTATCTGGTAAAAATGAACAATATGCCCAAACACCATGGCGTGGGGCCCAATGCAGCGGCATCGGTTGCATTGGCTTAAGGGCGGCCCTGCTTGGCCCCCGGCGTAAGCCAGAGGAGACGGGCGTCGCAGAACCCTCGTGACAATCCAGAGAGTATGTGCTTGAGTAAATAATAAAGTTTTTTTGCTTCCAATGCCCACGTTTTTTTTACAAAAGAATAAAAGTGCAACATTTCAATCTTTGCCGTGTTGCAATTCGGTTTCGCGGTCCGTGACGTTTTGGAACAATAATGAGCGGTAAATAATCAAAAAAACATATTTTTAACCTACTACTGAAAACGTTTCAAGCAGCTTTATTTTTGAGGATCATCACTTCGTCTAGCATAACTGGTTCTTAAATTTTTGTTTGAGTTGCACTGTATGTTTTGACTGCTTTTTTCTGCCACCTTATCATTCTTAAGCATCATTGTAGGGTATAGCAGTTACTTTAGAATAATTGGTTGCTGTCGCCAACATTTCGACATTTGAAAAAAGAAATGCATGGTGTACTTCGAGGGTAGTGTCTCATTGCAACGACAGTGATTACCGATCTTTGATGTCGTTTCAACAAAGCTTCAAGCTTTTAATTTTTATTTAATATGTATAAAATTTTGTTATCCGGTGCAAAAATTATTTATTGTTTCCAACAACAATAATGCACTGCGTTCTTCAATATTTTGGGAATCGGCACACCTTGTACACCTATGACTGCAAGACCGGTAATTATTTTGACCCGTAGGTTTTGAACACCGATCTTAAAATCTTAGTCTCTTGAAACCTCTCATACGTTTTTAATTTATGTTTTTGTTGCTCAGAATGAACGAGATCAGTACATGATTACAAAAGTTTGGCTTCCCCAAATGTGGAAAGATTACCGATTGGCGTGGAACCCTAGCGACTTCGACAACATTACCAAGGTTCAGCTCCCTTCAGACATGATATGGCTGCCGGATATTGTGCTTTACAACAAGTAATTGCTTTTCAACTTTTTGTGTACTATGCAGTACGTTTGGATTACCGTAATGAATAAAATTTGGACCAATGTGCATGTTACAGTGACAAAGACGTTTTAAAAATCCCATCCCAGAAACCACGATTAAAACGAAATTATGCTGAATGCGTTGTAAACAACTACTTTGACAGTGAAAATTCTGTAAATGGAAAACAAGACGTTAAGCCACTACAAAAGCATAACCTGATGTTTACGCCATTGATGCACAAATCAGTTCTTAGCGCAACCTACCGACCAGCCACCAATCACCTTCCCGGCGCTGCCTGACCGAAGATTGAACAAACAGGACGCATCCAATTTTAGGGGCGTGAGGTGTTCCTGACTGAGAAAACACAGTAAACAAACCAGTGATTCGCAGAAACCGTGATTTCTTGTTAATTTATATCAACGAAAAGCTTGGAATGTTGCTCAGTGTATTCATGCGCTTCTGAGACGGAGGATTTTTGTTTTATAATCATTTAATCCATTAACTCCATCTGAGATAAATTTGAGCAATACAGGCTTTGCCGTCCTGTACATTTAGTTATACGTGACAATTAGGGGTTTTGATAAGAAAGTTTTCAAAAGTCATAAGAAAACAGGCCTTCTTGTGTGGTGAAAACTACAGTTAGTTTTACCCCTGGATCATGAACTGTTCCCTTCATGCTTGCTGCGTTGGACCGCGCAGATGCATCGTTTTCAAAGTCTTGCGCTTCTTTCAACGGTTTTTGGTGACAGTGAAACCGGTTGTTCTCGACACGCAAAGGCAATGTCATTGAAGTTTGTGGTTTTGACTTCGTTGTTTCTTATGCGACCTTGGAAGAGTTTCAAACTTCGTTCGGTTCAGAAATAAACTGCTGCAAAGTGCCATAAGCAGCAAAAAGAGCCTTTTTCAAATAAAGATTTCATTCTCGAAAAATAGTTTTTCAAAATTGTCTTGGAACAAATTGGCAAAGTGGCAGACGATGACATGGAATGCGGTGACTTAGCAAAATACTATTTAGCAATATAACTTGGCAGTGACATTACAACGAAACAAAGCAGCGTTCAACACTTTTAATCAACCATACAAAACGACAATCACATTTCCAAAGCACTGATCTGTGGAACGCAGCACACAAGCCTTTGAGAAACAGTAAGCGGATAAAAGTATAGCCCTGTGGTTCTCAATCTTTCATGGTTTGTGGCCCCCTTCCAAAGACTCTCAACCCTTGTGTCCCCCTGCTCGTCAATAAAAATAACTAGCTTTGTTTTGGGAAGTGCAATATCACGACAGAGTTATCTAGTAAAGACCTTTGTTCGTGGCCTCCGGAGAACCGCTCCGTGGTCTCCAAGGGGGGGCGGAGGCCCCGGTTGACAAACTCCGGTATAACCAAAACCAGAAAAATGCGCACGCTACCGCGAAATGTATTTCTTGTTTTGCAAGTTCCGAAACAAGGCTGTTGCGAAGACGTAAAATCATAACGGGCAGTAACCTCAAATGTTCCGCAGTTAAAGCTGTACAGTAGGCCTAACTGTTGTGATTGCGGTTTAATTTTGTTGAACGTAGCAATGAATCTTGCAACCAGTGTTTCCTCTAAGAAAATTCTACACTGAGCAAATGTTTGTTTTGTTGCGTACGAAGCGCATGCAACTACGCAAACATGTAGACACACAAACCGTGAAGTGTTCCCCGCCTTGAACGAGCTATGCGATATCCAGTGGTGGGCAAACTTTTTGCACGGAGGGCCACATTTAAAAAAAAGTGTTGCAGAAGAGGGCCGGACACTCTCAATACAAAGTAGGAAAATGTATTCAGTGTGTAAATAATCACATATTCATATTACAAACAATTTTTGTATTTCACACTCGGGTACATTTAATGCTATTTACACAGTTACAGCATAGTTAGAACTAATTCTAAAGTAGCAATAAAACGTTATAAAAATATACCAATCACAAAAGTTAATGAGACTTGTGCAACTGTTCGTAGTTTTTCACAATCTTCTTGAAATTGGGAGCACGTTTTCTTGTAGATATCCTCATAAGTGCATGCAGGTTGGCATCTGTCAGCAAGGACCTGTTCTTCGACTTGTTTATCATTAAACAAGAAAATGCTTTTTCGCAAATGTGCGTGGATCCAAACAGTGTCAAAAACTTAGCAGCAAAGTTTTTCAAGTTTGGAAACAAATTGTCAGAGAATGACTTGCAGAAGGCATGCAGTGAAACTGACTTGAACTTCTCTTTCAAATCATTATTTGCTTGCAAGTCCAGCAGTTCCAGCTGTATATCCTCAGGAGCTAAATCAACTTCTGTAGTGAATGGACAGCCGAGGATATTAAACTGTTGTTCCAGGTTCTTAAAGTCTTGGAACCTTCTGTCGAATTCGACAGCCAAGGCATCCAACTGAACTTTATATTTTGCTGCAAGTTTACTACAAATGTTTGCTTCTTTCAGCAAAGTAAATGACAAAATCTGTTGTTACCAGCTTGCCTGGAGAACAATAAGAGCTTCATTTGGAATTATTTAACGTGCAGGTACATTTCGTATTCAAGTATACCATTGCCCTGAGGTATTACTGTTAACTCGTTCAACTTTTCCATAATATCAATGGCAAACTTGAAGTTCAACATCCACTCTTCATCAACAATGTTGGTACTAAAGTCACACCGAATGCTTTTCATTTCTAGGAACAATACGATTTCTTCTCTTAGCTCCCACACTCTCCTCAATCCCTTGCCCAGACTCAGCCAGCGGACACGGTTGCGGTGGAGGACATCCAAATGTTCAGTTTCTAAATCTTCCAGCAATGCCCGGAATTGCCTGTAATTAAGCCCCAGGCTCTGATAAGATTGACAACACTGACAATTGAATCAGAAACATGCTCAATGTTCAGCGCACCTTTACACAGACTTTTTTGGTGGATGACGCAGTGAAGTGGTTATGAGGGCATGGCTAGGATGTTCTGCTTTGATCTTGTCATTCATCAACTTTAGCAGCCCTACAGTTTTTCCTGTCAAAACCCGAGCTAAATCATTTGTTACACTTGCCATTTTACACCACTCCACCCCAGTTCTTGCAATACAGTTTTCAACAGCATGAAACAAGTCCTTACCAGTTGTGTTTTTTAGGCACTCGACACAAAGTATCTCTTCAGTCAGTTAAAAATTAGCATCCATTCCCCGTATTAATAACAACTGCGCAGTGCCTTGTACGTCAGTACTTTCATCCAATGCTAGCGAATACCGCAAAAACTGCTTGCTTGTATCCTTCAGTTGGCTCATGAGATCGTCACTTATTTTTTCAACACATTTAACCACAGTTCTCCACGATAAGGCAATGCTATCCATCTTGGTTTTCTGTTCTGAACACATGATACTAGCTACGTCAGACATGCATTCCTTGATAAACTCACCATCTTTTACAAGTTTGTATGAAACCGTAAAACTGGCTTCGGTTGCAGCATCTTGTATGAGCGACTGTTTGGTGAAAACACTGTTGTTTCTTCAGCGTGTTCACTAGCTCTTGGCATTTCCGTTTTCTTTCTTCACTGGTGAAATTTCGTCCAAAGTTTGCATGCTTGGTTTGATTGTATCCTTTTAAATTATACTCCTTGAAAACAGCCACGGACTCACGGCACAACAAGCAAACTGCTTTATTCCCAACTTTCGTAAAATAGTATTTAACAGTCCATTCCTCATTAAAAACACGACACTCGTCTTCAATCTTGCGCTTCTTATCAGCACTCATTGTTTTAATGGAGTAAAAATATAAATCTTTTATTTTGTAACAAAAATTCTGTAGAAGTCACAAACATTAAATTGTGCGTCTCAAACAACAATGAAAAGCTATTTGCAGGAAAGTGGAAGTACTATTTTAAATACTCATAGTTTCGGTTTAGTAAAATATTCGCAGGAAAGTTTCGTAAATATCTTGTCATATGACTTCTTTAATTAAAACCATAAGTGATGCGTAGGAGTTTCTGCAAGTGCCGGCGGGCCGTAGTTGCCCACCCTTGATACATACCGTATTAAATTGCGAAGTGCGCGAGAATGAGGTGGCACTGCGCAAATCGTCTGGTGGTATTGCGTAGTTGCGCACCTTAGAGCAGTGGTTCTCAAACTGTGGTACGCGTACCACTAGTGGTACGCGAAGACCTTCAAGGTGGTACGCGAAGAGACCTACTTTCTGTTTTTCTTCAC
>JGI24158J21664_10002602_pt1 | contig 22081 bp, 13 predicted proteins | sample Ectturendosymbi3_FD_21664 | JGI IMG/M metagenome (IMG submission 21664)
GAGTGCCTTTAAATCTCGTTTTAGAAAGTCCTTGTAGCGGAGTTTGGGGCGACCGACAGGTCGTGGAGCAGAGGGTAGTTGCCCATACAAGATATCCTTCGGAAGCCGACCATCTTCCATTCTGACACATGGCCACTCCAGCGTAGTCGATATATTCTAAGGAGAGAGAATATATCGGGAGCACCAGTTCTCTCCATAATTGTAGCACAGTATTTGGTATACGGTCGTGCCAAGTGACGCCCAGGATGGATCGTAGGCAGCGAAAATGGAACGCGTTGAGCCTTTTCTCCTGGTATCGGTATGTTGGCCTGGTTTCACAGCCGTAGAGCAGCATGCTGAGCACGCAAGTAACATAGACACGAATCTTGACATGAATCGAGAGGTGCTGGTTTGGCCAGACCCGAGAGCGAGCGAAGTTTTCCAAACGTAGAGGCAGCTTTGCCAATGCGTGCATCTAGCCCAGAAACGAGGGATCCAGATGCAGTGACGTTTGATCCAAGGTAGCAGAACTTTTCAACAACTTTTAAGGCAACATCATTGATGGTTATGGTGTCGGGAGAGAGACATATGATGGGCATAAATACGCAAATAAACAATAAGACTTCAACAAAGCTGACGAGGGAACATATATTTCGGCGACCGTTTTTTATGATCCCGACTTTCGTGCTCAAAAACGTACAAAAAGGCAATGAGAGACGGGTAACCCTACTTCTATAAACATGGGTGTAAGGTCTCATTTGCTACTAAAACTCAGTAAATCTATGATCTTACGAATGGGGACACTTTCGTTTACATTTTTTCTTGAAATTAGCCTGTTGTCAACTATTCTTTTACTCATCATTGCAAAAAATGCTTCAGTTACGTAAGCCTAATACGTGCGATACGAACTTTACCCGGCAAGATTGAGCAGCCATTGTCCAATAAAGTACGTGACAATCTTTCCGCGATATTAGATAAAAACCAATGGCAAGCATNGCCACAGTTGTGTGTTTGTACGAATCAAAGAAACGCAATCCAGTTGATGCTCCAGCACAAAAAACATCTATTTTTAATACAAAAAAAAACAATATGCAAAAGCAAAAACACGGAAAGNAAACCGCAGTGCTTCGCACTAAGACTGTTTTCTCAATCCNAGCAATAATTTTTGCGTCGAAGTTCCAAAAAACTGGACTGGCATTGAGAAATGTCGAGAATTGACNTTAACCCTTTTANGCCTCCATAGAGTATTGAGCAGCCAAAAGCGCGACGTTGCTTGTTTCCATGAGACGATCAAAGAAGTGGGCTGTGTCTTTCCTGCCACTCGAGCGAACGTCAAACCATTTCCACAAAGAAGCAGTTAGCACCGCGAGAGTGAGGCAAACGTCCAGAGCGAAAATCACAACGATGTCGCGGGTTTTCCTGATTATGCACAGGATGCAAGCATCTCCATAAGGCAGTTGGCACCTAAGGTTGATTAGAAAAAAAACAGTGAATTGTCCGGATGGTCTGTGGTAGAGATCATGAACCCAAGGTCTTGAGATATCTGATCCCTGGTCAACCCCGACGTTGGTTCACATACAGGCCACCAAAATCTAACCGCAAAATACACGCAATTAAAGCAACTTGATGCTACAAAACTTTGCAACTGTACAGCAACAACAGAAAGCAAGAACAACAGTGAATCAATGTTTTCCAAATTATCAGGCCGAGGCAGAATTTTTTGCATGGTTTCTTATTTTCTTTCGGCAAGTTCCAGGCCAACGTTATTCTTTTTCCCCTTCATTGTGCCATGTTTGAAATTCTTATTGTTTCAGAATCTTTCATTTAACTTTCACATGTTTCAAAACCTTGGTGTCTCTTACTAAACGCATATTTTTTAAGATTGTGTCCATTTTTGGTGGAAGCAGTTATATGAATCCAAAGTATAATTTTGTAGGTTTGGGGAACAACAATTATCTGAGTTCAGAAGCTCGTTCAAGTTCACATCAAAATTGGTTTTCTTTAAAATTTTCCAAAAGTAGGCTTTACATCACGAAATCCGAAAGGTCTTCCCTACTTGTCGGATTTTCACCTATTTCATCTTAATATTCCTTTCAATAGAAGGGGGATGGGGAACCTATTTACCATCACGGACTGCATGAATTGTGGAATATCGCTGGCGGGCCGCAAAAGTAATTAATTTTATCTTAAATTCTACCTTTATCTTCCAAAAGAAAATAAGGAGAAAAACTATGTCAGGAGCCAGAGAGACTTCTCTTGACTTACTGTCAACATGTCTGCTTGTCATAAACTTTCGTTTTGACGCGATGTTGTGTTCTAACTTTGAGTAACGAAAATTCTGGTGCGGGCCATCTTGCATGTTCGCGCGGGCCGCAGGTTCCCCACCCCTGCAACAGAACCTTAAGCTGCTTTTGTCAAAACAGTTCAGCTACAGAGGCAAACATTGAGGTGTGCAGTGAAGTGAGAAGAAACAAATCAAAATAAACCAAGGAAGGTTTCTCAATACAGATGCGTTGTGTTTTCACAAAGTTATGGGACTTGAACAGTTAATTAATATTACAAATGTTGTGCAAAGTTGCTATTACCTTTTTTTAAATTAATAAATTCTTTAAGGACGCCTTTTCTTACTAAAATTTGCTAAAAAGTGCCTTTTTTTCCGAAAAGCAAAAAATGTTTTGAAACTATATAGGGAGCGCCAATATCAAATGAACTGATACAATTGTAAATGCAGGTGTCTCGTTTGAAAACTTGTAAACAGTATAACACAGATAATTTCAGCAAAATCAATGCATTAGCTAATGCGTTATAAAACATAATTTCAAAGTCAACTACCTGAAGGTGGTAGAAACAATTAAGTCATCATAAACATCCCCGAAGAACCAAGTTAGGATCCCAGCCATCATAATCAAAGCAACGAGTGCTGTGAAAAGATGCTTGCCAGCGTATATTTTCAAAAGGAAAATGTTGTTGAAGTTCTTCTTGTCGCACCACAGGTACAGCATTGTCTCGTTAAGCGGGCGCTGTACAAGCGGCTCTTCATCTCGTCCATCATCATTGATAAATTTGTTGAGTTTGAAAGCTGGAAAACATACTCCATTATAGCAAATAACAACGTTACCCGTCGGTTCATGCCAGCTACTTGAGTACATTTCAGAAATGCGCTGTTGCAGTCATAAACGCAGAAATGCGTATATTTTAAGTCTCTGCAGAAAATATAAATCACTTCAAACTTTGTTACGCTTGCAGCTGGATTTTGTGAGTTCCAATACTATCACTTTTGGGATCACTCTTCTTGAACGAGGCTTTGTTTATTTGCTTAAAATAGCATATCATCAACTTTCATTAGGTTGAATCTACTAACTGCTGTGNTTTTACACAAAANAGTGCGTTTTATTTGAAAGCAAGTCTGGAGCATCCATCAACTTGCTTCCAGAAATGGAGTAAACAAACATGTTGACGAACAGCGTGGAAGTTTTATGTAAAACCTTGCAAGTGATGCTTTGGCTTAAAGTCTGTTGAAGAAAACTAACGTTTCAGTAAAATTGCATTGGCAAAAATATTGCTGAACAACGCATGATATGACTAGATAATAATCAATTTCCAGGTTATTTCAGGAACTTCTAGCTTTTAGTTAGAAACTCCGTTCAAAATAAATCAATGTTCAACGTGTCTTTGCAAGGAGTTGAGCAAACGAAATTTTTGATAAAATTGTTTTAGGCTGTTTCAAAGGTTTCTGCGATTGCTTGTAGCATACCCCTCCAATATCAGCAGAGGCGGGTTGAAGTGTCAGCCGACAGACTCTTGCCTTGGGAAGATTTGTTTTCAGGGGCGCCAAATCTTTATCAAGTTAAACACTAGGCCTTATCATTTCTACAGAGCAAAAGTTAGCAAGAAAAAATTCAAGGGATGCCTTCCACCTCTTGATCATGCTTTACTAAAGCTGTGACAAAATTTATGTCTAAATGCAACAACAGTTCAATTTCACGCAATAGTGATCACAAACAATTGTTACCATTTACAATTCCACGTCAGTAGCTCCTTTAACGAAGTTTCCTGTAATACAGCGTCCAGTGCAATTTTCAGTCACGGTACAATTGCGAACTGTGACAAACATAATGTCTTTAATACGAGTAAAACGGCCTGTCAAGTATTCGCGCTAGATTATCTGTCTCGCTAGTCGCTTGCATAGACCCTTTCAACAAGCTTGCCGGGAGAGTGAATGTTGATGATGGAGGTTACGTCAACTACTAAAGGAAATTCTACGTCTCTGTGGCTATGGGTACAACTTAGCAGTGGCGTAGGAGGCGGGGGTGCAAGCTCACACCCAAAAGTTATGATTTGGTAAATATTCGGGCAAAATCCCATAAAATATGTTAAAATCTTCGCAAAATCCCTGAAAATTTTAGCAACACCCCTGAAAATAAAAGCGAAAATGGCGCCCAAAATCACACGAAGACGTTTTTTTGGAGGTCAATTTTTCATTTCTTTTTTTCGGGCAAGCCTCGGGATATTCGGGCAAAAATCCTTTGCACCCCCAAAAATTTGCCTGCTCCTACATCTGTGCAATTTAATGAACCAACCTCAGTAGCTCCAGCCTGTGGAGGCGCGTGATGCATAAGAACTGCAACGGCTGCGTATCAATGACAAACTTTGAAGACCAGGTAATTAGACAGCTTAGAGAAGAGGTTCTTAAAGTTTGCCTCCATATCCCCAAGAGGGTATTTAAATTAGATGTTGGGGTATTCAACGGTGTTGGATAGTGAAGTCCAAATCCGGACTCAAGTCCTCATTTTAAGAACTTGGACGTGCTTCCATCAAGATTGAGTTGGACTTGATGTGATGCAGCCTTTGCATTGACTTTTTTCATCACTAGTCTAGGGAAAATTCCTTTGCCAGTTATGTTTTATTTTTTACAACATTTTTGTTATTAAAATTCTTTGACAAGGGGTATCCAGATTGACGAAAATTTGTCTTAGGGGTATTGATACGTTAAAACTTTAAGGACCACTGGCCTAGAGACCACTGCCATGAGACAGATCTGGTGAAGTCAGCTGCCAAGGACGTTAAACCCAATCTCAATGCTAGTGTTCAGAAGCAACCAAGTATTGCCAAGCGCCAGATTATTGCAACGAACATGGTTGATGGTCCAGCTCTGGACTTTTCTACCGGCCTTGTTTACTGTTTTCTAGACAAAGCAGTGTGCAAAATAAGCAAAGTTACTTTGATGTCAGTCATTTGATATCAGCAATACAAAAACATGAAAGTTGTCAGGCTCATGTTAAAGCTTTTTTAGATTCCAGAATGTTTGGTCAACAGAAAATTGATACCCCAACTGACAGTCAGTAAAAGTCTGAAACGAACAGACATAATGAGCAAGTAAAGATTAACAGAAAGATTTTGAAAAGAACAATTGATGCAGTGTTGTAGGCATGGGCGCAATTTTGTTGTAACATGTGGGGGGGACATGTAGTTTAGTGTGAAATCAATGAAGTCATCGGGTCGATGCAGAAGTAAAGTTGTATAAATACATATTTCCAATCTTGTTTATAGAGGTGTTTTAAAAGCAAGACTAATCACGCTATTCCATCAGTTGGGTTTTATCAGAACTGTTAGTTGGAGTGCACAAAATGCTGAATCGCATTGGTCGCATGTGCATATCACTCTTATGGTAGAAAACATCAGTTTTCATCCATTTTGCAAGACGTGTGGTACAGTGCAGTTTGAAGTGTTATTCAAGTTGCTTCTTCTTCTTATGAGGGAGTTCCATCCAATGCTTGGCCGCGCTAGATTCCGGGGCAGGTGTTGAGCAGCCATTCGGTTGTCTCATCTTCCAGCCCGTCAGACCATGCAGCCCATGGGGAGGTCGATGGATTAGACATTGGAGGACAACATGGTCGACGGTTTGTTCACCTGCGCCACACTCACAGGCCGCAGCGGGGGCCATACCCCATTTGTACAAGAAGGAGCGGTTGAAGTTGCTTAACGTTACAAAGACGATAAATATTTTTCTTGCACATTTCCGCACCTTGGAAAAGCCACAAATTTTTTCAGTGCTACTGCGCATCATGCCTGCAGCCCTACCAAAATCTCCATTGATATCCCGTTACCAGGTGGTGGATGCATCCTTTCAATCTACCCTTTTTGGCCCCTGCATACATACCCATCTAGCCTACAATGTAACTTCTGCATACCTGATCGTTTGGTGACTGTTGTCTTATGACTTTTCTATGTGATGCAACTTAGCTCAGGCTTTCCACAATCAATTTTTCAGGTTGAACATCAGATTTTAATGGATGAAGTTAATGTCAGAAGTTTAATTCTAAGAGTTCTGCTTGCATAACGACACGAAAATAGATTTGAGATTAAACAGAAATAAAAATGCACAGCGGGTAATTGGTAAAAATGTACAAGTTTCACCGGATTAACACGAAAATAATGTCCAGCATAACTAGGTGTGATCAGGTATTAAGTTTTGGGAGGAAACACATTTTTTACGTGGACAAGATTTTAGTTTTTACTGTATCTTTAAAACAAATTTTGTGGGCACAATAAAATTGGGGAGCATTGCCCCCGAATGCCCCACTTGGCTACGGGCCTGCCTGTAAAGCAGAAGTTTCGCACTTGCATGAAAATATTGCTGCATTATGTTTTTGGTTAAACTCAAGTAAATCAGATGACTTACGAACCAATGCATTCAGCACAAGCACAAAGCGTAAGAGTCACGAAAAAATATATTTTGGTTTTGTTGGTCACCATTGTCGCGACATTGCAAGTGAGGATAAATGTATATTTTATCTTTGATTCCTAGTCAAGTCCTTATGTTTTGAGCTGTAGGTCAATATATATAGCTAGGTAAATAGTTCTCCAACGTGTTGAGTGAAATCCTATTTACTAATGGTTGAATACAGGCTTTTGCAAAACTGCCCATCCTAAAACTAAATCTCCACAATAGTGCTGCTTTTGTCTTCGGCAAAAGCTTTGCAGATAGTTGCGTGAAAATGTAACTTTCTAACATTATACACACTTAGGTCTACCAGACGTCCTGTTTTAACCGGACAGACCCGGTTTAAAGGCTTTGTCCCGGCGTCCCGATTGGTCAAGCANAAAGTCCCGGTTAGGCATTCAGTCAGACAGCATAGCCCTACACGAATATTAGCATGCTATGATTAGTCTGTTTNACCAACTTTGCTCAAGAATCATGCGTGACCTTGTTTCGTTGTTTTAGATGTAAAGGTAATTGATACGTCATTGTAGTGGGTAACTGGTCCAATAATGGGTTGATTGTTAGCGCATTGGCTAGTTCAGTAAAGTTGGCTAGTAGGAGGGGGTGTTCTTTTTGCAATTATAGGTTATTGAAAGGATTTATTTGGTACCGGAACTTGTTTGATTTCCTTCTAAGGCTCGTTGTTCTGAAGCGTCCCGGTTTTCGATCACAAAAATATGGTATGCTTATATACACTGGCATCATCACATTTTACGCTGTCTGTTTCTGAATACGTGAAAATCAACGTTACAGCAAAACCAGATACATTTCTACGCGAACCAAGTCCCATGCTATGCTGTGGTCTTCCACATGTGCAGCTGTAAAACTATCACCGTTTCAAGAAAATAACCTTTCTAACAGTATATTACACAGGGTAAAATGTCGGACAGAAGCAGTCAACCATCTTTCGCGGTCTCTAGAAACTTGAAAAATGTTAAAATATCATTTTATTGAAGCACAACATGAGAAGCACTTCAGGCTAAACGTGGCAAACGTCACTTTCATTTTTGGAACTTCTCCAAATACAAAATCTGAAGAGAAAAAGTGGGGGGGACATGGCATATTATATCCCCCCATCTGAAAAAGTGGGGGGGACATTGCATATTATATCCCCCCATCTNAAAAAGTGGGGGGCACACGTCCCNCGTGTCCCCCACCAAATTGCGCCCATGGTTGAAGGCCTACTCAACAAAGCAACAACTTCCACTCCTAGGTCATGATGAATCCAATTCCTCAGCCAATAGCGGCAATTACACAGAATTGCTTAATTTGCTCAGTGAGTATGATACACTCTTAAATGAACATTGGAATATTTCAACTGTGTTTCGAGACCGTGTCCTATTGTGCAAAATGGCATTATCCAAACTTTGTCATATGTTATCATTTGCTATATTAAATAAGCTGCGCCAGTCCTTACCGAATCCTGCTCTACATTAACAAGCTGCAATCAACGCATTTGGTCGATCCTTCCCCCAATGTGCAGTTTCAGGGTTGTTACTTTTACCTGTCGCAGTTCTAGGTACACAAAGTGCTTGACCTTGGACTCAGGAAGCAATTTGACCATGAGTTGAATGTCAAGCTCTGGATCAACAGCCTAGCTGCACTTACTTTCATTCCTCCAAATGAGGTGAGACAAGACTTCAATGCTCTGTGCAAGAATTTTCCTCAGACTGTTCAGCGCGTTGATGAACTCCTTGCTTACTTTCAAACAGCCTGGGTGAATGGTCCAGGTTGAAGGGGACCTCGGTTCCCCATTGAGCTGTGGAATCATCATCATGCTTCTTCCGAAGGGAGCCCCAAAACCACAAACTGCTGTGACGGTTGGCAAAATACCACGGACAGCCATTTCTTTTGCAAGCAATATGAAATATGGAAGCTACTTAAGGCTCTGAAAGAAGATGTGGTTCTTAGCGGCTTTTATTAATCCATGCACAGACTGTCTGCGCTGGGGGAAAATAAGAAAAAAAATACGAGGTCGTATCCCATAGAGCTGGAGATACTGTGAACAAATATCCTGGTTACAGGGTCAGAGGAGAACAGCTGCATTATTTTAGACGTCTCGCAGCCTTACATTGAAGCGAAGGAAGTACTACACCTATTATGCTTGTGAAACTACATGTTTTGGCTTTCGAAGAAAATTTGGTAAGAGCATGGCTTTTTTCTGACAGAAGAACGTTCCTTGTAGGAGAAATCTTAAAAAATTTGAGGTAGAGGAAAATTCCTGGTAGACACAAAATTGCAGTTGCAAGGGTTGACATTAGGATTAAGCATTAGAGAAAAGTAGGCAGTACAGGGAAGTAGGCTGTATTGGAAAGTAAGCAGTAGAGGAAAACAGACAGTAGAGGAAAGTGTAGTAAGGAAAGTATTCAGTGGAGGAAAATTACAGGAAGAGCAAAAATGCGGTAGAGGAAATCTCACTCCACAAGGTTTCGTGCGTAACCACGCTCATCTGACGCCAACATATAAAACACGAACATGGGCTAATATTAACGAAACACGACAGAAAAGGACAAATGTGTTATAACGCAGAAAAGGATGGCCGCTCATTTCTTTGAAGCTGTTTTGTTCATTGTGACAGCTTGTCCACGCCACCCTCACCGAGGTCGCTTTATATAAAATTCAACTTAACTTGGTTCATTTTGCAAGCTGACTTCTAGTTATCCTANATCGGGCCCTGTGGCGCCANGCTGACAAGATTTCTGTTGAGAATTGCATATGCATGACACGACATGATACCCGAATCAGTGTGTGCATGAAAAGTCTTGTTTCTCGACGTTCGTTCTTAGTCCCTTCCTCTTACTTCGACGCGATCACACTATTTATGCGAGTTGTCTCTGGAAAACATCTGCAGTCTTGCCCCTAGTTAAGTAAAGCGTTAAAAACAGATTGAAAGAGCCAGACAACAACATTATCATTACCGCTTCTGCTAATAATTTAGCATAGGACGGCCAGAACAATCTGCTTTTTTGTACGACATAGGTCGCATTGTCGTGAAACACACTTACACGCTTGCATTTTTGCATATTTTTGCAACTAGGCCATTCGACGCTATAACAGTCAATTATTCCTTGCTCTCAAATTAATTTGAAAAGTTTTCTTACTCCTGGATTTCTGAAGCTGCATATTTGCTGGAAGACAAAACCAAAAGGTTATCTGCTGTTGTTTCCTCTTTCGTGCAGTTTTCTGATCGTTTGGATTGAATTGCCAACTAGTAATTTTGTTCACATTCCTGTAAAACTTTATGGCATATCTCTTTGTTTTGTCAAATTCTTCTGTGCTCAATGTGAGTTTGGAAATTCTCTTGTTTATCATTATTGGAGGATGTTTGATCATCGTTGGCAGGGGTTTGATTTGAGTTTGATGTAGGGTGACTTACTGCCTAATTTTCTTAATGTATATAAACTTTCTGCGGTTTAGGTCAAAGGCCATGCAAAGGGAGTCCGTTGTCACAATGTCAGCCTATATACCGATTTCCAGTGCTTCGTGTTATAACAGTTACAAGATCTTTTCCTCTTTATGTATATTTGTGTTGCGCCTGGATTTTAGAACAAATCCATCGTCTCGATTTGCTCAACTTTTTCTCTTCCAAACAGCTCGACGAAGTCGGTTAAGATTGAAAAGTCAACAGTTTCGCACACCTCACAACCGTCAAAACCTGATATGGTTACATCAAATGCGCCTTGCTAGCTTGTTTTGATCAATTGGTCTTGTTTGTCAAACAGCAAAGATATACTCGCAGGCCAGATAGCTTCGGCAACGAACTGGGGAATGTTGGTGAATTGCTTTGCAAATACAATGACGCTTTCTAAAAGTTTTGGGGTATGAAAATAAGATATTTTTCATTTTGACCATGTTCAAAGGCCAATGTCACCCATTTTGCTAGAGGAACGCACTCCTATATCTGATATACTGTGAGTGCAATAGAGTCACTGCCAAAAAACAGTGTCGCACAGACAAAAAGACCCATTTTCAATCAGGTTCTCACTGAACGTTAGTGAAGATTGTATTTACGATCACAAGAGCGTCCGCAATTATGAAAACGAACACCGTGTTTGAAAAAATGTGATCGAATGGAAAATTAACATTGCCTCTAACATGTTCAAAATAAAAAATGTTGGTTTTACATAAAAATGTAGTGAAAAAACAAAACCCTAATTACTATTGAATTAAGTGATATCTTGCGCTGCTTCTGCCATTACGATGTTGAAACGTTTTAGAAGTAAAAACCCTTTGTTTGCTGGAACAAGGGGAGTAAAAAAATTTAAAACTTTCGCACAAGTTTTGTTTCTGAAAATTTGCATTTGCAAAACGCAAAGTACTCTTAAAGCTAACCTTCTTCAGGTTTGTAAGCTTTGAATTCTCCAACATCAATTCTATCACAACAGTTTATAGGCGGCGAAAGTTTTGTTAGTAAAAGAAAGTTATCCGCTTGCTACTTAAATCTGGTGTTCTTAGTGGCCAGGCTCGTAGAAATTATTGCACAGCAAGGAGAACATCGAGAGCGAACAGGTCAAAAAATAATTCATTTCAATTTTTGACGACAATTCGTGTTTCCTATTCCCCGTCTCGCAATCACGCCAGGTTCTAAGAACATGTTTCTCTATATTAACCCAAGTGCACGAATGTGAAAAAGCGTATTTTAAGTATTGAAAATTGAAGCAATTTGAAGAGCTGAATGGTAACTGATCAACAAATGCGTACTAAATGGAGTTGAAATCAGAGTTGTAAGTCGGGCCGGGCTTTTCGGATCGGGCCGGGTTCGGGCTTAAGTTCGTCAAAATGTTTCGGGCCGATTTCGCGCCTGCATACACAAGTTTCTTATACCATTCGAAGTAACGATTTTTTTCTTTCTTGAAGTGCATTTGTTCTGCTCAATGCGGTGACTTGTGTGAGTGAAGTGATTGTGATTTTTCTTCAGCTAATTCTTTTTGCAAACACAGCTTTGTTCTTTTGTTCTCTGCTCGGATTAGTGTCACACACTTTTTCAGAAAGCGAGAGTGATGAGGAAATTAGCACGCCATGGCATTGCGTCGAAAAGATCAATCACTTACGCGATTCTTCGCTTGTGTTAAGAAGCGATGGTCTACAATCCGGAGTTTCATGCCTGTTAGGTTACCTAAATAGTTCCTTTGATGGCTCTAGTGCCATTGTGGATAGTTTCGTGATAGTTTGTTTTTATGTTGAAAAGCATTACATTCCGAAGTATTAGCACTGACTAACAAGCTGAGTTTGTGCTTGTTTAGTTAATGTTTTGGTCAAGGTGTTTGCTGTTTTGGGTGTGATAAAACCGTGTACCCGCAGCTACACCCGCACACTACGTTTTTTGATACCTCGCAGTTGCGCATATCTTGACTCACTCGATAAATTTGGCCTTCAGGCTAAATCGGGCTGCAAAAATAAATGTCTGGCTCGGGCCGGTTTCGGGCTTCAAAATGAGGCCCATTTTAGCTACGGCAAAGATGAACTGAAAGTAAAGATTGCAAACGCAGTGAACATTTCTGAGAAAGCTCTTATTGTGTATTTTAGCATACCTGACAAAATGTATGGAAGATGTTGCAGCGAAGCAAAGTTTTCGTAGCAAAGCATGGAGAAGAAATGACGGTCCAACATATTTCCCGTTAAAAACAGCTCCCAACTGGTGAAGTGCTAGAAACAAAATCGTAGAAGTTGGAATGGTACTTACGTAATAAGACTAAGATAAAGCACATACAATAACATGTAGCACATATGCTATGTTGCAGGATTTTAGCGAATGCATACTGGCGTGTTCAATCAAAGAAAGCAGATGATAAAGTTATTTAATTGTTTTGAAGCTGCTTCAGAAAATTCTCTATGATTTGTAACGTTAATGAAATGCTAGTTTGTGGAAAACTGGCAGAAAAACCTTGCTGTAACCTTCTCGTTCGTTTTCGAGGTTTTCTCGCACAGTAGGCGATTCCTCTCGACAGCATCACCATCAGCAGGTGTGGCTGCGGCATCTCCACTACCCTCTCCTGCATAAAGACAGAATTTGAGTGCAGCTCGCAAGACACAGAATCCGCAAAAATTGACGCTTGTAATTTTTCACGTACCAAGCATTCAGTGAACTAAAATTTGCAATCTGAGTAAAACACAAAACTACAGAAAAAAGCCAAAGTAACAATTTAATTTCGCAGTCAAACGGAACCCCAAAGAGCCTGCTAGCTCATAGAGCAAAACTAGTAGAAATCTGGACGAGGCAAATTCAACTTGAAGTTTCTAGAAAGGGGATTTGAAAGCTTTAAGCCAATCTTTGCATCTTTCCGAAAGCACGTTTCTGATCTGAACGTACTAGTAAGCGACTAGATATCATTTAACACAGCATTAATTGTTTAAATTTTACTTCCTCAAACCTCTGTTTTTTCAGATGTTCAACCTTTTTCACAAAACGGTTAAGTCCATTACCAGATAAATAGAAATTTAATTTCCTCCAAAATCGTTGTTCATTCATCACGACGAGGTTTAAACGTTTTAGGATCAGCCTATAAAAACCCAGCGGTTGTGTAGAATCGTGCAATGCGTACCTTACCATGGTGAGTGTGCCATTGTGCCTATCTCTATGCTCTAACCTCAGCTTTCATCAGCACACCATTATGCTCTGATGCACAAAGGCAGTTGAAGCACTTATTTAGCAATAGTTACACAACCTTAGCCGCACAAAACTGACTGAATCGTTTCAATCCTGTCAAGCAACGTTTTTGTGTTTATGCTTTCAGACAACTAACAATAAAAAACTGAAAATGTCTATTTTACACCTCGGGCAGAACATAAAACAAAATTGGAAAAATGTCATGTGGGGATAACCAACGGAGATAAGCCGTCATGACCTTACTGATGCACGTAGGTGTCAATGGTTGAGTACAGGGTTATATTAAACCCTTTTATCTGTCCAGGCCCAACATGAAACGTTTCCTGCACTCCACAAGAGGTAGCTTCTGAGAGTATAGCTACGGCAGGAAACGAGCTCGTTTGTTTCACAGCAACATCAACTTGTGGATTCAACTAAGTGCATCCGCCTGAGAAACGTGATGAATGAATCGTGTGAAGCAAGTTGACTGACATGTGAAACCAATGTTGAGTGGGCGTGACAAACTGTATCTGCCAGAAATCACACTTATGTAGGGCTGTGGGTACTAAACCACTGGGCGAAAACGATTGAAGAGAACGGCTTGCGGACTCGCGACAATAAATGGTTAAACGTGCATGATTAACTGCAGAGGTTTGAAATGAAAATGGTTAAAGAACTGGTCGACCAGTGCAAACAGACGTCATGGACCTCTCGGAAACTACAGACCGGCTCATAACGAATACCTTAAATACAAAATGATGACTTCAAGAAGCGAATCGTGCACTGAAGAACTATAAATTTTACTTGATGATCACCACAACCGGTTCGATTTTACACAAAATAGCAAAGTACAACCTTTTCTCCAATGCATGAAAGTGTTTTGGCGCGTTTATGTATACAGAAATACAGGTGTCAATAGCTGTGCTTGTTCATAGGCTTTAGTATGTGTTTTAGATTGCTGTACTCGCATGAGAAAACAAAATTACGCTAAATATGCAGGGCAACCATGACTTTTCAATGTGTGTTTGGTTTTTCAATTTTTAGCAGCCTATAAACCACTTTGAACGTTTGCTGTCATCCAAAAATTTTTAGGACGGGAAAAATTGTTTGAAGAAAAAAGGATGTCAAACATTTAATTGATATTTTACAAAAGATACATCTAAATTAATAAAGTAAATCTTTTCGGAGTCCGTTCTTTTTTTCCTTGCTCCCCTTTTTTTCAGTAAAATGTTATTCAGCCTTTAGAAATCTGCACAATCAAGTAAACTTGTTTTTGTCAGCTGCTGCACAAAGAAGTTGCTAGATTTTGAACATTTTCTTCTTTAGAGATTGAAGCTGTCCAAAAATCTGTAAGATGTCATTAACAACGTAGTGCAGAGTAATGCCTTTTCAGTTCTTTTTTAACGAAGAGTTTCGCAGCGAACACTACGAAAACACAGAATACCTATAAAATTAATGCCCTATAAAATTTAAAAAATACTTATAAAATGAAAAACAAGCTAGAAACGCTTATTCCTTTCGCCTCGAAGTGATGCATAACACTTCTGTGACGCTACTTAGCTCGGACTCAAGCTTTGATCTTATAACATAGAAGTAGCAGTCCACGGTTTGCAACAAAAGCTAAATGGATAAATACATCAATTTAACTTTATGTACCGGGATCCGAAGTATATCGACTTTGCGGCTGTTTTTCATTGAGAGGCTGGTAATCTCTTCTTGCGTCGAACATCGAGCTGTTCATATCGTACGGCTCATGCTGATAAGTTCCTTGCTTTATGTGCTTCACCTTTTCAAATATTTCATTGAGCAGGAGTTGCATGAACTTGAGGTGACCAACGACGCGTGACCCGATCCGGAAGTGCCAGTAAGCAAGAGGCGCGCTGAAGATGAAGCTCTGCAAAAATTTTTGACGCATAAAAATGTACTATAGAGTCGAATGATCCGATGCTACAGAATTATGCCCTTGTTCATTTGTAGGCTTGGTTTGTGCGAAAACGTGCTGCCCAAAAATATAAGAAACGTGTCCGTCTAACGGAGCAACAAAATTTGACAAAACGATGCGTAAAACGTCATTTTTATCATAAACCGCACAAACGTGTAAAAAGCAAACAGAAACTTTGTTACCTGTACAAGCATAAAATACGGTAACCACATCAGAAATAATTTTATGCTGTTGGGGTCATCAAGAAGCTGTTCTGGCTGAGTGCTTGTAACATTTGTTTGACAAGTTTTGGCCAGTGAAATAGAATTGTTGTCTGCTAACGTGTTCTCCCAGCAGTACGTTGTTGCAAACTTGATGTAGTCGCCACTAACGTCGTCCTGTTGCTTTATCGGATAACACATTAAGTTTGAACCTGTGGCAAAAAAACGTTTGCTGAGCATGTTGCAGAGGTTTATGGCTTTGGCTTACAAAAATTGAGAAACCGCAGAAACCAGTGCGTTTTTCAACGATAAAGCTGAGAGTAAGGAGTTGTTTTCGTTTTTAGAGGTAATAAATCGAAACTGTCTGCTTCTTCACAAGCCTGTTGTTTTTAGTTAAGGTTACAGAAATTGCACTACACTCCTACAGTTCCAGCATAAAGTTAAAGTTGTACGGTGCGCGGTTTTATCTTATCGCTCAGTGATGAGCAGCGAACGGTTAACATCTGTGCTGCTTGATTTATCAGGTGTTAGTCACTCCAGAAAACTGACACTCTGTAACATTTCAATATACTAATTAGTTGCAGGTTGTTAAATAGACTTAATTTAATACCCCAATTACCCCTTCACAGGTGATATCATAGACAAAGGAAATACTCTATCTTTCAGTTTATTTCGTCTGGTATACGGACAGTTACTGAGCAAATTTTAGTCATGTAGTTAAAATGTGTCTAAGTGGTTCGGAAAGTCACGCTAAATTTTTTAATGAGATTATTTGACTTGAGAATTAAAACCGCAGCGTAAACTGACAAAGTGTATATCAAAAAATCTAAACCCTTTCAATGTAAGAAAAACTTTTTAACCCGCAATTTTTGCTAAGAAGGCGAGAAATATCATTTTAATCTAGACTAGAGTATGTTGTAACAACAGTTGACCGACTAAGATGGGAAGCAAAAGATCAGTAATGCGTAGTTTATAAATTATCTCCTCTACTATCCAGGAAAGTACAAAGAAAAACCCGATTATTTCAGTGCAGTGCTTCCATCAATAACATCAATTATCAGCTGGAACTTGAACCGAATAAATGGGCAATAGGGAGTGACGAGTTCACCAAATTTAGACGCGTTTCCTGAGTGTTTGAAAGGAAACAGTCACTCGAGCAACTGCACCAATGTATAAACACTCAGAGACAAACACGACGATAAGTTAATGTGGTTAACGTGTCTGCAGGTGTATTGAAGTGTTTCTAATTTTTCAGTACAAACGTGTTTGATCTAGTTGTTGCGTGGACCACATGGTCTTTTCGCCAGCCCATCGATTGCCAAGCGAAAAATTTATGTTTTCCTGCTTGCTCTACAGTACGAAAGCATAGCTTAGATTAATACGTGGAAATCACCTTGGTTAGAAATACGACGTAGCGTTGTTGTTCTTCGCTTTTCACTAAAATTCTTACTCAAAAATTTTTTTGTAAATCTCAATTGGTGCAAATATAAACGCAACCTGCTGCCTACATTTACATGGCTATTCGGTCGACTTACATCAGCGTACAAGCAAAACTTCCCGGGTACCGACTGTAAACAGAGGGAATAATCGGATTCGTGCCTCGGGTGAAACTGGGTTCTTGGAAAACGGTGAAGACTGCTGGTGATGAATCACTGCAGTTCCAGATGCGTGGCTTTTGTTGCTAATACTCAACGCTTTCCGTTGCTATGGTTTCGCTCTATTCCCGAATTACATTCGCGGTGCCTGCGTCATACTCGTAGCATGATCGGCTTCAAAGTGCTGCACGAATGACAACAGTGCGGGAGGAGAAGGACATAAACAATAAACAAAAATTGTTTTGACAGACTTTGCTAGCAACATCTACAGCACAGAGCTTGCCATTAAGTTCACTATGGAAGCTGAATTTAGCAATGCAATATCATTTCTGGATGCACAAGCACTTGCATCAAGAGATGAGTTTGGGATTGTTAGCTCTTTACGGTATACAGGATATCCACACATACAGGAAGATACCACAAGTTCCGTTCAGACCACCCACTTCAGCACTAACGTGCCTTGGTGAACACACTGTAACGTCGGGCCAATGCTACATGTGTCAGCGAATGCGATGGAGAAAAAGAAATGGAATAGATAGAAACAATCGTCGTTAACAATTATTCTCTTAACGGTATGGTTCGTTGTGAAAAGAGGTCTGTCAAAACCAATCGGAAAAAAGCAAAATTTGGCTGTTTTCTCTTGTTGTCCAAGTCCGACAGAAGAACTTAAATGCTGAAACGCTGCCTAGCGGCCTGCAGCCGTTACAGCTGCACGTAGTATTTAAAGATAGTCGCCAAGCCTGTTCGAAAAATTGTAATATTCTGGCATGGCGCAAAAATCACTGAGTAAGGATTTACAAGGCGCGGTTTATTCAGTCGCTTGCCGTGATTAGAGTCAACATTGTATCAATGAAACAAGCCGCTGTTTAGAAATACAGCACAACGAAACGAACATCACGGCGTCTTAAAGAACTAACATTTCGATAAAAGCGCTCGAAGTCGGCACATGCTTGATTTAAATCATAAAATGGACTGGGAAAAATAGAAAATCTTAGCTTTGAATCAGACTGCTGCAATTGCCGTTTTATGTGGTTGTATTTTATCAATGGTACCAAATTAACCATAACCGAAAAAAAGTCGGATTTATTTCTCGACAAAAAGCGCTTTGTTCTTTCTTGTAAAAAGTAACTGCTCGTTATCAATGTACTGTTTTGTAGGCGTTAGCCAGTCTCTCATTACGCTACGTGTTTTTTCAGATTTTGTAGTTTTTTTAATACCGTTTATTTTATTCAACTATTCGCTGCTGTTTGGTGAACTCGTTGACAGCTCCCTCCATGTCGTTGAGCTTTGTTCCGCTAATTGTCGGGCGTGTTTCCTTTCTTTTTTCTCATTGGAGACCCAAACCCGTTCTTTTCCGGCTCATTACAGCAGGAACTGCGCCAGAATTTTGTGCCCAGATGCAGATGGACTGAATAGGTACTCAAACGTCGGCAGCAAGTTTTTAAAATGCTTTGCATTTTTTTTTCAACCGCTAAACTTTTCAAAATAATATTTTAGCTTTAGGTGGCTTTGGAACTGCATAATCAATGTTCACGATCAACAAATTCTCGAAGTCATGAAAAACATACGTTCTCTTACCAATAACGTCACTCAACTTGGCTACAGCCGCAAGAGTTAACATGAGGTAAACTCCAACCCACTTGATCAGTCGATCCGTTCCAAGTTCAATGACGAGATTTACTTCGTTTTCCTTTGACGCGTTGTCCAACGCAGTGAGCAGCTGCGTAGCACTGCCACTCATCGACATTTTATTAGATTAATGTCAACCCACTTGCTCTCTAAGAAAATGTATGAAAATCAGACTGCGAATAAAAAAACGTCTCGTGAGTACTTGAAAAATCTAATGAAGTCTAATCCAAAGAATATTCAAACTTTTTAGTTGTATTTATAAGTGCTTGCTTATTGCTGAAGCAACTTTGCTCAGAGAGAACTCGAACTGGAAGTATGGTAAACTTGTCGTTCTCGCTGGAGCAGGCAAATCCCATAAGAATTACAGCGAGCACTTCAGATTCTCGCTGTGTGTATGTTAGAGACAAGCGGTCCATATTTCATTACTGGCAATGTCTACGACACCCAGGCATCAATAGAAAAAACAACCGTTTTTTTCGAGACGGAATAAGATTGTGGTGCCCAAGGCTGAAACGAACGGGTATACCTTACTCAAAGAAGTTGTTTTTTTTGTAAAATTTACTGTGTGATGATGACTGGTTCAATGCTGACATCATCAGCGTTAGGAAAGGTAACTACCTGAAACAGTCAGCAGTAGGCCTATCATGCGAGACGTTTGCGCGGTGGAGGAAAGCACAACTGTGCTTTATGTGGTTGCCCAATTGACATGCTTAATATTTTGCATTGCGTATTCCTAGTACCACGCTGAGCATAAAAATTAGGCTGCTCGTTAAAAGTCAATTTACACACTTTGCAAATGCATATATGACTGCATTTCACTCAGTTCTGCGTTATCAGTTTTTGTGCATTTTGAAAAGTCCTATTTCTTTGCGACAATGGGAGTAAGCAAGCTATACAGTTCTGTAAAACAACGTGCTGAACAAATATCATCGGTATTCACCCCACTGACTGTTTTACAAATATCAATTGATACTCGGTTTTGTGGATGAGGCATAGGTTGAAAACATACGCTGTTGATCTGCGAAAACCAGCGCAAATTGTTAGGCTGTTGCACTTGTAAGTCTGCAGCATCGCTCCCAGAGATTAAGTTGGTTCTAATTTGCTTATATTTTAATAGGCATAGACAGAAAAATGTACACCGATATTTGCACTGATTTTGATCTCAAGTAAATAATCTTTTGCGTATGAAAGTACGCAAGCACAATTTTCCGAAACGCTGAGACTATGAACAATGCGCCGAAGTTCTGCTTCAACGACAAATATTGGCCCCAGTCCTTTATAACATTTCTGGGCCATCTTTTTTTCTACGTAAAAAAGGACCAGCACACAGTGTGATTCTTACAACAAGAGTGTACGAAAGTTGATAGTTGACGAGTATAGAACGTAGCCAAGTCTTCCTTTATTTTTTCGAAACAAAAGCACGTTAACCCCACAGCAATTTGTCTTTTCTTCTGATCACCGCCCAAACTTGATCATAAAAGTCTTTCACTGACTGCAACCGAACAATGTCATCACAGCGCGAACTGACATTCGAGATCCTGAGACTCAATCAATGTCTCGTCATCTGATCGTCAGGCGGGCGGTTTTTCTGAAAAAGGGCTGAGATCTCTACATTACCTTTTAACAAGGCTAAAAGGCGAAACCTGTTTCCACAGATCACCAGTTACTGTCAAATCTTCCTATTTGAGAAGCTTTCGTATAGCTTTCGTTAACTTGGTACAATTGGACATTCACACTATTGCCATAACTTGCAGAGAACACCAAAACTGTATGCATTCATTTTTTGTGATGGCGAGCAACGCAAAATTCACTTTTCGTCGTGTCCGATTGTGTCCGCTTCAGTGCCTCGGTGCAGCCTCAGAGCTTCACGACATTAAGTGCATTCACAACTCATGGCGGCCTGCTTGCCGCCTTGATTAATAATTTACGAATCTTTGGGGATAAGTGCTCATGAGAACAGCTGCACACAAGAACACTAGAAGTAAACTCGCGCGGAAACACGTTTGAGCAAAATAACTGTTTTTATGCAATTGAACGAGAACGAAATGTCATGTTCACTTCTAGTACTCTCCAATCACACAAAAAATTACCAATATGTCTTACAGAAACCAATTCCATCAATTTTGAAGTATATGTTTCAAATATGTTTTTGGTTCTGGGCTTGTGGTGTGAGTCTTTCACTTCCCAGTCACTGTTAGACAACTATTTGCTTGAACGTCATGAACAATTTCAATAAAAAAGAAGCTGGTCTGAAAATGTTTGTTAATTTTGTTTGTGTCAATGCAGATAGAGTAGTTAAGTGACAACGGTTTTTGGGGTTTCGCGTTCCTAATTACGGAAAACGTAAGATAAGATATACGACTTTAAAATGACCAGCTCAAAAATTGGTCGAAAGTTGGCAAGCTGCAAATTGCTAAGGTGTAACGTTTATTCTGGTCAGAACTATCCGTTTTATTGCAACGTAGGATGGTTTATGTTTTACAAAAAGCTTTTTATTTGCTTCTAACAAGCAACTTTGTCTAAATACTTATGATAATAGAGAAGAAAAAAATGTATGTCATGTGCTGCCAGCAAAGTCAGCTTGCAAAAGGTAAGAACTCAATCCACGAAAACCCTTTCCCTTTCTTGTTCGTGCCGCCCCACCGATGTAGATCCTGAGTTTGTTTCTTGCATTTCATTCACTGAACGTTTCTGGCCACGAAAGCAGATGTGAACCACTGCTACTTTCAGCAGATGTGAGGTTTCAGCAAAATTTGTCAGGTGTAAACCACTGCTGATTTCAGCAGTATTCTGGTCAATACAGGCTAGTTTTATGGTAACTGTTTTAGTCAAAACTTTTCGGCAGGTAGGTGGTGCGGTCATAAACACTGAATGCAATGAGCAGGTCTCGGTCGGAGGTTAGGTTTTCAAATACAGAAAAAACGTTCAGTGGTTCGCTATCTAACCACTGTAGGTTATCGCTATATTTGACCTTCCCAATCCCAGGGATTTCTATTCTTAAAGATATTGGCTGGTGGGGGCCCCTTCTCTGCGGTTATGTCATTAGTCAAAGTGGCGTCGCTGTTGCTTGTGCATCTGCGAATTAAAAGAAAACATTTAGGCATTCTTTCTGGGCACCCCAGATTTTTCACTGGGTACCCCGTTAAGAACCACTGACCTACACCAAATACTGCTATGCGATACAAATAACGACCAAAGCAAATGAAATCTAAGACATAACGTAGACGTTTCGGTAANCACTACATTACGGTGAAATAACTATAATCATGTTCCAGCAGGCAATTGAAAAAAAGTGTCAGCTTTTGAAAACTGGAAAACAATTTAAAAATGTTAAACACAGCATATTAAAAATTCAGATGAACATAAATTAAAATTTTTTCTTCTTTT
>JGI24158J21664_10002603_pt1 | contig 22080 bp, 14 predicted proteins | sample Ectturendosymbi3_FD_21664 | JGI IMG/M metagenome (IMG submission 21664)
CTTGGAACCACAGAAAATGTATAATGAATCTTTGTTTTATAAAAATTACGCTGAATTATCTTGAGCTGATTTGCAGTTGTTCCAAATGATGATAGACGATCGGTTGCATAAACGGAAAACTGCCGTTGATTACCGTTTAGCGTCTTTGCCGCAAATGGTCAGGCGGAAAATTTGTAGGAGTGTCTGATATCTGACAATTCAACATAAGATAAATCACAAAACATTAGGAGATTTTATGAAGTGCTGACCATGGAAGTGCCGAGGGACGCATGCGGAAATGGAATATACTTAATAAAACAACGTTTGAATATGCATTTAATTTTCTGTAAAAAAAATGAAAATGTTTTCGTACCATTTGCAGCAAAGATGGCTCTTTCATTCTTTTAAAGCTTCGCATTTAAACATTTTGTGCAATGTTAAAAATTGGTTGACATAAATTTCAGACATTTGCAGCAAAAATTGTATGAAATTGTACTCATCCAATATGATATTATATCATAGATTTATTTTGAAAATATAGAAAACATTTGTTTTATTGAGACTGTATTTTGTTTCGTAAAGTACATGGCTATACATTTTCATTTTAGCTTGTACCGCAAAGATTGTCAAACTAAGGAGAAAAGTATTAAATTACTTGACGATGGTTTCGAGGTAACGGTTTGTACTTTAAGTTGCCTGTTAACATAACAATGGATGAATTAATGATTTTACTGGAAGAATCTCAGTAATCGTGGAGTTGTCTCAGTGATTTTCAGATGTTTGCTTATTCTTAGGTTGTGTTTTTCGACAAAAACCATTAGTGTAATTCTGTTCGTATTTCCCTGCCTTGCCATCTGAACACCAAGTGCGTGCGACTGAGGCATACACAACCTCTGCAGTGTAAATAAAACTCTGCCTATAAACCTCGTTGTGATCATGCACGCTGTCCATATACAAACATGTGTTCGTGAACGTATCTTGCACTTGGGTTGTCGCTTGACCATCCCAGTATTTATTGCAACGGCGGTATGGGTCATAGTCCTATGTTTTCCAGAATTCAGAAGACTTTTGCATTAATCTAGTTTATCGGAAGTTGAAGTTGTAATTGTTGCGTCAATAAATAATATTTCTTGAATATGCATCAGCAATGGCAGCTTCAAGGAAAACAAAATTGAGCAATTTGCACTTAAATTTAGCGCTTGTTCGCCATAAAACAAAAATCTATATTTTGTTATTCAATCCTTTTTCTGATTCTACGGACCCGATTCCCTATAAAAAAAGCTGTTAGGACATGAACTAAAAGTCGGTCTGAGTAACACTCGTCGAGTAGCTTTTTTAGTAAACATGCTTTCAGAACAAACACGAAACTTGTTAAAGAGGAAGTTGTTTTCAAATTATTCTTCCTACCTTTGTTCTTCCACCACGGCATCAAGCAAAGCACTTGCGCTCTGATAACCAACACCATGTCTTTCAATGTTTCTGAGCATCACTTGGCGAACAAGTTCTTCTTCGAAACCCATTCCTGAAATTGTCCATACACTTTTTGCAAAGTCTCGTCTGCTTTGTGCTGCTATCAGTATAACAAAAATGACTCGCGGAAGTTTAGCCAGTGTGTTACGTGGGCCTAGCGTAATTTAAAACGTTTTTGACAGTTTCTCAATTCATTTTGCAAATTCAAAGCAGAAATGTTCATAAAACAGCAAATTGCCTTGAGAACATATTCGGCTATTTTGTCTTTGTGGTACTGCGAAACTTGAATGTTGATAAGTGCAGTTAAAATCTATGCAGAGTTATGAAAACACAGCATTGCAGGACGATTCCTCGGATGACCTACTTCACTTGATTTTGTTTATTCATAATTTCATTTAGCATAATATTCTCCAGCTTGCAGTTGCAATAAAATTACGCATACCATAAGAGAAAAGCGCCAACAAGCGGGGAATTATTGAAAGATAGCAAATGTGAATGGAATTTATTTATCAAACATTTTGTAAAATTTTTTAAAGACGTTCATAGATGATATCAACCGCAACGCCCAAACGAACAATTGCACCACTGAAATGAAGACGGACGTCGCTAGAAGAAAAAAAGTAGTTGATCGTGCGTTCTTTTCTACAGGGCATAAAGGAAGTTCGTGCTGCTAGATGACCAGTTAACATGCAAGTGCGTGAGTATACGCGCACTCACGTTGCCAACCGTGGTCCACAACAGCAGTTTAGAGGCAGTGTAAATTGGTCGCCAGTAAGATGTATCCTTCCTCTTTGTTCAAGAGAAAAAGAAAGAAGTCGCAAACACCTCCGTATCAGAGGCGGCCGGAGTCATTTTTCCAGACTCCGACTCCGCTTCTGTTCCAAAATTTTTGAATCCGGATCCGGGTCCGGAAAGTTTACAAATTTGAGAATCCGACTCCTTTCCAAATTCGAGCTAACATCGATCCAACCGAAATTTACCCATGTTTTTATTCAAGAAACGACCACGCAGACGCCTGCTACTGTCGAAATTGAAAATTGACTCCGGATCTGGGTCCGGTTTTTTCACAAAATAAAGACTCTGGGTCCGGATCCGGTTGCGAAAGCAAAACGCAGAATCCTTCCGGAGTCGACTCCGGCAATCCGGATTCATGGCCGCCTCTACTTCGTACTTGCCGGGGATTTCGCTGGGAATTACGACGAAAATACCCTGCTGCTTTTTGATAGAAAAAACGCACTGCGATGCAGTTTTATCATACACATATCAAGTGAAAGTCCACAAACTTAAAAACGAAATCAAAGTAGACATGGGGCCGACAAACAATTTATTTTAAACAACTTCAGATTTCATTCAGCTAATAGCATTGGACATTTTAGACTTACATGTTCCGGTGATTGTTTTCTGAGTTTGAAGCTAATGCTAACATATTTTGGCATGTATGTGGCAGGTGTTGCAGTTTAGCTTTTTGTAAAAAAGTGAAAGTGAAAAATTATGCATGTCAGGATGGAACGATTCTTCCTGACCTTTCAAAACGTGTATCATGTGCACTAAAATTTGTGCAAAGTGAGTTCGAGGAAACCAGTCAAATTGCAAATTTACAATGATTGTGACTGGACTTTTACAAAATCCTGATTTAGTCCTGAAAACTGAACAAGCCATGGTTTTAGTGTTGGCATTCGTTGCTTATTTGATAATAAAACTCGCAAAGAAATCTGCCCAAAGTTTTCCAACTACTTCGTTTATTGGCAAAACTATGTTTTTATATTCAAAAACACAACTGCTCTTCGTTTTGCATGCATACTGACGGATAACCAAGTCATTGACAAATTTCTCTCATGCGTGTTGCTGGAAGTTAATTGATTTGTTCACGTTTATGTAAATTCAGATAATTTTGAATTGCTCGTTCAAGAGGATATTCCTTCTGAAAAGTCTTTCTCTTACATTTAAAATTTCTGGCTATCGACTTCTATTGTCAACAACAATTGTGGTTTCAGCTTAGTTTTGTAATGCAGGCTTACGTAGAACATTTATCGCAAGGTGAGGTGTTTCAAATTCATTAAATTCATTGCTTTTTGTAAATTGTGCAATCTTATTTAAAACTATTGAAACAAATCATAGACAAAGGTTTGGCAAAAATGTTAACTGGATGAGATCCTCAATTTTCACCACAAAGCGAAGGCACAAAATTTACTACTTGACAAACCTCCTGTTGATGAGAGAGAGGCATGTGCAAATAAAACTAGCCCGTGGTCTAGTAGAAAGTGCGTCCGCTGCGGTGCTAGTAGGTCAAGAGTAAGACTCGTGGCCGGGTTTTCCCGAAACCTTGGAAAATGGGACTGTACCCTTCTTACCAGACGCTAGGTGTGCAGAAGAGCTGGAGGGAACACACCCAGAATGCAAAACATACCAAATGAAATGAAACCAGCTATTGTAGAAACGCAGTCGTGGTCCTACAAGACCACTGTAGTTATAAAGCGCCATCAACAAAAACACCATATAAATAAATATACAAATATTTCAACGTTGCCCTTTTACCGCTTTTCAGGTGGGGTGTTCAGTCAACTGGACGGTAGATTACCAAAGAATGTTTGCAAATGTGTAATTTATAAGTCTCCAAAAATCAGACTTCGGCACCTTATATTCACCTATATTGTGCAAATATAATATCATAACTCATTAAAAATTAAAGCACGACAGATTATGACACATAATACCGCTGTACAATCATTTGATTTAAAATGTTATCTGAGTTGATTATGAATAATATATAGAAACTACTTGCAAAAATATTGTTTCCACGACTTTTCTTTCGAATTTGCTAGTGGTTGTGTGAGAGGGCGTTGTGTCTTATATACAATGTTTGTTGTTTTTGTGCACATGTCCACAAATCACTATTTTTTGAGTGACACCATCAACAATTTTTGGCTGTTTTCTGTAAAGCTACCTTCACCTGTCATTATATCTTATGATCATCGTTTTTCAAACCTGCTATTAAGAAAAGGAAGGTTTTTTTCAAAATGCTTTGTGCTGAATTTATTATTCTGACAAAAAATGCATTTTTACAACACATGTCTCACTAGGAAAAAAAAACATAAGACATACCAATTACTGTTTCCGCAACTTCTGACTGCATCGCTCGTTCAACAGAACCTTCTTCCTGAGATTGCTCCATGGCCGCTTGAGACCCCTTTCGTCTTTCGGATGGAGGTGATGGTAAACGTTCAGGCCCACTTTGTACACTTTGGTTTCAAAGCAAGTTAACTCATTTTGGTATTACTGCATAGTGTAATGGAATTGTTTTAGAACATCGAAGAGATAGGAAAAAAGTCGATCACTGTTTTTGTTGATCAAAACACTGAACATTAATTATACGGTGTCCACTTTGTCCTTATCGACAGTATGACAAGAACTTATAACAAATCATGTAACTGTGGGCCAAAAACAATTTGAAGTAAAGAAAAATTGATATATTTTAAACATCGCAGTGGTGCAGCATCTTAAATTACTTAATTTAATGCAATAACAGTAACGCTTATAAAGTGCTTGGCGCGTAAACCGGCAAACAGGCACATCGAAGCATATGAAATATCAAATCTCTGAGTAACTACGATCTCACAGAGGAAGGTATCCTGACAACAAAGCAGACGTTTGGCGTTGCGTTTTTTCTTTTAACCACAGCTTCTATCATTTCCACTTTAACCGATCGCTTGGCCACTGAAGCGATTGTTGTCAATGCCTAATGTCCTTGATGTCAATTGAATATTTGAAAGGAAAGTCTGCCAGCAATTGCTGCAGTTATTTGCAAACGTGAAAGCTAGTAGCTGACATCAACATGTAAAAGACTGCTGAGAATCAAAAGAAAGATTGAAATTAATGCAAAAACGAAGATCTCTGCGTTATACAGTTTAACTAAAACAATATTTTATGTACATAATAACTGAACGTTTCCTGCGTTTGATTCAGTGTCAACCGTGTGTTTTAACATTATTTATCGAACGCAATGCTTACTATGCCAATTTACACTGTTTTCTGAAGGTTCATTCTGCAGAATAGACTTACTGAGCAGCGGGAGGAACATCAAGCCCTGGTGCTCGAATCAATGGTCTGTTGATGTTTGGGAATCGAGCAACGACGTTGTGGATGAACTCGGGACCTCTCCGCTGGAGGAGAAACTCACAAATCGGATACCACTTAGCGTGCTCTTCCCAGGGATTGTCATTTTGCCTCCAGTTCTGCAAACCTCCGTTGCAGTAGAAGCATTTCACTCGATCTCGAACTCCTTTAAAAAATGCTTCAACTGAAAATTGAGGACGAGTCTCAGAAGCAACCATTGGCCAGCAGCGATTCCTTGTTGTGTATAGCATTCACTGTTAATGCTATGATGTAAGTAACAGAAAACAATTTTTTAATATTTAACACAACACCAAGACAATTTTATGTGAAGTTTTGTGAATTTTTTGTAGAGATCTGCCACACACGGGAACTGTTCGGAAAAGCTACCCAGTAAATATGTAAAAAAGCACAACTTTTTTACATCAGCTATGAAAAACTAGTAATTCAGCTTGAATAGAAACCAATTTCTGCCAGCGTTTGTGAGCCACTCTCATGAAGTGGTTCAAAATAAAACTATCACTTGCGCAAACCATACCGAGTGAAAAGAAACCAGCTTCTGCCAACATTTGTGGGGTGGCTCTGGTGAAATGCCAGTTACTGAAGGTTCGCACTCTTTCATCTGCTGACCTCATGCTAGGAGTTGCAGGGAAGTTGCAGGGGAACACGAGACGAAGATCTGTGCTTTGCTGATCACTCAAGCCATTTGTGTTGAAGGGAACATGCTGTTGCACAAATATTGCTTAAACTTGGAGCTAAATCAATCTGCTTTGCATTGTATATTTGAGAGCAACGTATAAATACCTTTCTGTGCTCCTGGAAAACATGTTAAAACCAATGACTATAGTACCATTACACCTCTATTCGAAAGCATTAATGATATGGATATAAGAGAGATCGGGGTTGCTATAGAGTACTTTTGGGAACTCAAGTTTATCTCTTTTTCGCTGCTGCAAAACCTTAGATCATTTTCTTGAAACAAGAAAATTTTTGAATTTAAAACTATACTAAGCTTGCTTCATATGCTCCAAAACCACATTCGAACTTGTAGAACTATTAGTTGAAACCCGGTGAGCCATTATCATTTGATTAAATGTTTTGCTTTCTTCCTTCATCACCCAAAATAACAGCACATGCCTGTCGTGATGGATCAGGTATATTTCGATTTTCATTTCCTTGTGCCATGGGACAATGAGGAAAATGAGTGATGTGTTCCGCAGTCGGATTATCCATTCTTCGCCAATTCCTCAAAACTCCTCCACAACTGAAGCACTGAGTCCGGTCCAAGTTACCCAAGTAAAACCAACCTGCTGCCGCCATGTCTATTTCTGGTGGAGCATTTTGGCTGGACCAGTCGGGGGTAAATGTCTGGAGCCGGTCACTTTCGCGGCACAAGTTCAAGGTGCGAATTAGTCTTGCCTGCTGTGGGTTTGGAATGGTTGCAAGTTGACGATGAATTGGGACATCGTATGTTGGTGGAGATGGAGCTGAGCTTGCAGTCTGAAAGTGTGTTATGTCCAATCCTTGGTAATATCCCACTGGTGCGGAGCTGCACTCGAAAAGAAAAGTCGATTCGTGTTATTGCGTGAAAACAACTACATTTTCATTGTCCAACACATATTCGTTAATCGTGCTTAATAAATGTCTCATTATTTTTTTGTTTACCTGGCGTTTTAATTCTCTCAATACTTGTATCCAATTAAACTCATGCAGTGTTAGCATGGCAAATGTGAAAAATCAACATAGTGATGTATTAACTTAAGAACATTTTGTAATCGGTTTTAAGTCACCAAACGTATGGACCAGTAATTCTCAACGTGTTCCACGTGAACCACCGATGGTCCACAGGGAGTTCCTTAAACTTTGGCAAAACGTTCCTGAAAAGTGTTGACTAGGTATTCATGTGGTTTCAGCACAGCAAAGTGGTCCAATGGATGTCTTTTTGAATGGTCTTTGGGCCAAAAAATGTTGAAAACCACTGTTATAGAAGCATCGTTCTGCATGAGGTAAATATGACACACATATCAAAAAGACAAACTTCGCCCGATGTCACAAAATGCATATTTTAAAAATTATTGAAAGGCTATGTAACATATTAAAAATTCTTTACATTTTTCGTTTTCTTAACGAAACGTTTGTTTGAGCAATTTTTTAATGACAGCAGAAAAAGCTTTGACACACAAATTACTTAGAGGAACTTGTGAGACAAACTCCTTGCGATGAAGCGCTGCTCGTAATTACTGGAGGCATTCGAGTGGATGCATTATCGTTGGTGGCAGACAGTCCAAGCAAAAGCTGACCGGCTGGACGAGGATGTTGCGACTGTGTCTGCAAAATTTTATCTGAATTAACTGCAAATGTAAACGGTTTCAAAACGTTTGATTTATTCACAAAATAATATAAAAGATACCGTTGTGATTCAGAATATTAAACGAGAATTGGCATGAAACGAAGACTGTATAATGATTGGCATCAGGAGATGTACCTCCTACAGTAGTGAACGTTGTGTATAGTCATGCACCCAATCGATACTTTCTCTTTTTGTTGAATTGCACAACTTGATGTTGCTGACCAAGAACAATGTTCTCACAAACCACATCATTTCCTACATTGTATACGAGCCACACTAGCCATTTGAGGGAATTTGTCCTATTTTTGATAGGTCGTGTAAATTTCTATGACTTTTTTACCGGTTTCCCCAGTGTTTGCAACAAGGGAGAGCAATTTCGGATCGTTACAAGTTGTGATCATGGTTTCTCATCTATTTGGTAGTGATGCCTCCAGTGCCACGAACACAAATTTTCCACGTCGAAAATGGGAAACACATAATGTAACCAGAAAACCTAAACTATTAGCAACAAGTTCGTACTGCATTTTTAGCAAGCAGATACATGCAGCAGCCAAGAACAAAAGCAGAACTCTTGGTTTCTTACGCAGTTGCAATTAAGTGTTGACATTCCATGATTCGAAGGAAAAAGCAGACAAACAATTGTATTTCACCTCTGATTGTCGTCGATGCTCATATGTTGCAAATTACCACTCATAACGTTTGATTCTTCTCAGAAGCGTTGAAGCATATGGATGCGGCGGCAATAGTATTAAATGAAGATACTTTAAAGAACGCAAATCGGTCACTGAGAATGAAGTGTCAGTCACGTGTTGTGAGCGTAAGCGTGTATGACGTGAATCGCTGCACAACAGACTACCGGTCACTTTTGTGGCCTACTTCATTCTGTTTGTGACCTATGCGTTCAGAAGTGCTAGCCGTGTTCCTGTTGATATGTTTTCATACGCTTCGTATTTTCTGTCACCTACAGTGCAAGCAAAAGTTCAAAGTGGGTTTAGAAAGTTTTAATAAACGCTTAGAAAAAAAATACAAACACGGAATATTTGTATTTTGTGGATTTGGCTTTAATTTTATGACAAATTAATTTTAAAAAGGTTGTAACTTGATTTGTTTTCAAACTGCTTTTGCAACCTCACACGTAAGTTGCAGGTTTTCTTGATTTACCAATGTGCTTTTCCTAAATTTTTTTCTATGTTTCAGTATCGAACTCAAGGAATTCTATATTATGATTATAAAACATCACATAACAACAATTAATTCGTCCGTAGACGGCATTGTCATGTTTCTGTTTTAGAAATATTTACCCAAAATCACCAAAGGTATGTGAAGCTATATTTAACTCTTCTAGTTCCACTCGTGACTCGAGATACTTCACGAAGTTGAGATCTTGAAAATAGTTGACCTGACTTGGGTCGGAGATTTTTAAAGACTTTGGTAAGTTTTTAAGTACAATTCATGCAAAATCGATTCAGGACACAAACACTTGAGACTCGATTTGTGTTCTCAAAGAATCCAACTCTACAAGGAAATTACTAATCGTGAGCTGATCAAATCAACTGCGTGGAGCGATTCTCGCTGAACTAAACGACACTATCCCGCAAGTCATACCCTTAGCTTCTCAATGATTGATCAACTTTACTTAGCAACAACCACGTTTTTCGTATTTTTGGAGGTCGAATATAAAAAGACGCTTATATTGTTTTTCAAGACCTTTGGGTGCGAGAGAAAGTTGTGGGACTATACATGCAATAATTCGAAGTTACTGTAGATTCAAACTTTCTAATTGAAAACAAAGAGAGAGAGTATAGAATACCAGGGTCATTTTTTCCACGTTAATCGCCAAGAAGGGTAAAATGAATTTGGCTTTACTCATACAAAAAGTCTAAAATTTCTGCTTGCGTTTTGACACTAGCCTTATTCATTAAGAATATTTTAATTTTGCATTGGCCGATAAGAAATTTTGCAAATAACCCAAGTATTCCTAACACAACGAAATGTTAACATCTCTACTTTTCCAAAAAAAATTTGTGCCAGTAGAAAATTTCCACATACCCAAACTGGATTGTTCAAGTGACCACCTGAACCAAACTGCTCCAGTCTGATATTACCGCAGTCGTGTTCACCACGAGCGAAACGGCAGTCAGGTCTGAAAAAGGAAAAAAGTTATGAAGTTGAATATCTTTGTCCGCAATTTTAACTGTAAGGTCAAGTTCTTCTCAACTATATCTACAAAGATAATTGTTTGACTTGATCACTGAGCAGTCACAAGGTCTCCGAACATTTTCTGTCAATCAGGAAAAATCGAAAAGTAAAAACATGCATTAACATGATATGTTTAAGAGCACATGTTGTCTCAAGTTATCTATCCGTGACAGAAATGTCTGGGATGCAAACAAAAGGATTTTCATTATTTTTATTTCAGAATTGAACCCTCACAAAGTAGTCTTTATTACTTTGGTTAAGTTTAACACAACGCTAGATATTCAAGTTGACAGATGCGTCAATTGCTGTTTCAACTTGTAACGAAGAGCAGCTGTTTTGAATAGTATCGTTCAAGCCCTGGAATACTATCGTGGGTATGGTAGACCCTGGTCAAATGAGTTCACCAAGTGAAACTACGTAAGCACGCGTCGGAGCGCTCTCCACGCCTCAGTAGCTTCTTTTTTGTGCACCCTATAAATAGGTGCGCGTGCTGTTGTCCTCGCTCTTTTCGATTTTGCAAAGATAGTGGTTTCGGACCAGCAGACGCGACGTTAGTGTGAGGTGACGTAATCACGCTGACCCGACGGTATGGTTAGAGGGGTTTTGCGCCAGGTGCCTGTAAAAAGCTGAAACTCATTCAGCGCATGTTTCTACGGTCTTGTTAGCGGTATACAAACGGAGATGTTCTTCACACCCACGATTTTTTTTATGAGTAATTCAGTTCAGACATATATGACACTTTCGCTATGTTTGGTATACTTACTTTTTATCAAAAATCGTATGATATTAGAGTTAACTTTGTTAGTGCTCAAACTGCTCAGTGAGACTTCTATTTGCAGTGTAGTTTTGTGACAAACTGCAGTTGAAGGAAAGTATTTTATTTTATTTTTGAAAACCGGGTCTGGAACACCCGACGTTAGTATTAACGTGACAAAAATCGAGCGATAGTATTCTAGAAGAGGTAGCGAATCAGACAATTTTATCAAGAATGAACAAATGTTCTTTCTAAAGGCCACTGACACAGAAAAAAGCTCCGTTGTACCTGATTCTTCCGGCAATTGTAAGGAGAAATAATGCATCTTTTTGTGTTATTAGATATGTTATGTTTAGCTGTGACTGATCGAAAATCATGAATAAAATGTTATTGTAATGACCTCTGTATGGTGGTAGAACATAAAACAGTTTCAAACGAATTGACAAATACCATGGAAGAGTTGAGTTGATATATGTTGTCATATACATTACTACTTTCTACTTTATTGAAAGTTCGATGCTTCTCTTACGGATGCACTTTTCTGTTGTCAATACCTGGATGATACTCGAAAAAGAGAAACATTTTGCTTTCTAAAGAATAAAAATGTTATCTAACAGCACAGTTAAGTTGTAAGCTGGGAAAAAATTAGAACAAGTGTTTTAAAGGTAATTGAAGATGTGGAGTTGAACCAATAAATCAGATTTCAAAACGTTTTATCGGGTAAATGAAGCTAATCAACTATTTCACAGTTGTGCCTTGGATAACGCGTACAGAGCACCACAAGCAATGTTTTGTGTATCCAAGACAGTTTCTATTGGTTGTTTAAAGCTCACTGCCAAATTTCATGTACTTAAACATGCTAAATAGTGTCACAAAAAACTGCTAGATTCTGCTAAAAATCTTGTCACACATTTCCAGCTAATATCTGCTGAAAGTAGTGAAATTCTGCCAAAATTTCTACTAATTTTAAGGTGATTAAAATAAACATGTGAAGCTAAATATCAATATTTTGTCTTGCACTCACTATGAATGGACAAGGGTAGAAAATATCGGTCTTGGTCAGCACACTTTTTGACCTACAATTTTCTTTCGGTTTTCATTTTAAACAACGTAACTGCAGCTTACTTCCTTTTGTGTATAACAGACATTTTTGACAATCTCTTTCAAATGGTGGCATGTGTTTGCAGAACAAATCCCAGCAATGAATAAACTGAGTCAAGCATCAACCAAACAACTTTCTATGTCTGGTCTTCGAACACAAAACTCTGTGTTATTTTCATTTGGGAGTACGCAAAACGTTCTTTACCCTCAAATGGGTGCCATTTACTTAGCATGACCTGACTTCACAATGTTTCGCTATGGTTAAGGTATTGCAAACTGCAATTAGGCTTTTTTTTAATCAGCAAGATAAATTAAGTACCGAGTCAACATTTTGAATCTTGCAAACGTACACGTCGAATCGTGTGACAACATTGTTTTGGTATACCAGAGAGTATTTTACCAAACGTTACTACTTACGAGCATAACTGAACCACTTGGAAACATAAGTATCGTGGGGTACAACATATTCTACCAATGTAGTCTTTTAACTTTAACCAGCTCACTACTCACGGAAGCAAATCATTTTGCTTCATCAAGCGATCTAGCTACTTGTCAATATGACGCAACTGCTGCTTGATGCAGCTTCGCGGCGTCATAATAAAAATTCCAAATGATTGAAGGTAGCTCGTTGTGCCTGGTCCTGGTGGTGTTAGCCGATTGAAAGCGTCATAAATAAGATAAAGTATTCTTTGATAAGGAAAGTGTAAAACGTTTCAACTTCAAAAATTTTTGACACAGTACTGTACTTTTTTGTCAGGAATTTGCTACTTGCTAAACCTGCCAAGTGGGTCTTAAAATCCTACTATAAAGCCAACTAACTGTTGGATTGAAAATTTTACATCAACAGTGAGAAAGCCATACTAGATTTACAAGAAAATCAGCTAAAATGTCAACACTGAGTGGACGTGTCATTGACCTTATGCGATAGAGAGCGGATATGCCCAAAACACTTCCTTTTCTTGGGAAAATACATTTGCGACAAATGCCTGATTTTTGCAGATAGAGTTTTCTTGCTAACAACTAGAAGTTTCCTATCATTTTCGTTTCGAATTTATTGGTCAGAACACAACCGTCACGTAGTACTTCAAAATTTGAAAAAATCTTGCCAAAGTTTGGATTCACTCTATAAAATTCTAAAGCACATACGATATGCTTCAGACTTAAAGTAACACTTTTTCTTCTATAACATACTCATGACCGCGAGTACTCACTTAAACGCGCATGAGTTAAATCAATCAGGACCTTGGAGATTATTTTGCAACAATGTATGATCTCATTCCTCGCCAATCTTTTTGGATATTTGATTAAATTTATGCGTGAGGCAAACACTATACTTACTTGTGCATGCTCAACAAAAAAGGATCTGTTCGCAACGGGAGGTTCCTCAAAGTATTTCTGCAAGCAAAGCATTGAACCTCGTCAAATCTGCCGGTGTGATAGAATCCAGCCGCTGCAAATTGACGGGCGTCGATGGGTATTGAGGGAGGAAAGCTTTGGAAGGAAGACATTCTGTAACTCTCCCGACATAGGTCATCTGCAAATCAAAATTGTGCTGCAGTTGGACGACTATCAGAAACTGCTGCACGCGTGAACATAATCGGGACAGAGAAGACAATTGGTTACTGCTATGATATTATCTGTTGCTAGCACCAAAACAAAATTTTGCAGAATTATGCGGTCAGAAAGATTCAGGTCTATTTCAAAAGCGTATGGTTTCATCCTTACAGTTCCGAGGAGGAGCATAGTTTTTTTCAGTGTTTTCTTCTTCGTAAAGAAATGCTCTCACACAACCAATCTTCTCAGCAGTTGATCCCCGCAAAGAAGTGTTTTCGCTTGAAAACCGGCCTGAGTAGCATCTTTTAAGCAGAACACTGTTGACAAACGTGATGCAACGGAAAAGCAACAGAGCCACAAGAATGTAAAGTTCCCCGATTAAGGTTAGATGACTTTTTGAAATTTTAAATTGTTTTCCTTGTTCAGAATCTCTTTTTAAAGAAACTTGAAGGTCTGAAAGAACTTCTGAATGTTTCATTAATTTTCCAAAACTGCCTTCGCTGTGTGAACTTGCAGGTGTTTCAGCAAAGTTTTTGAGAATCCTTTCTTCATCTATTCGTTGAGCAGCAACAGCAGCTCCATATAAGTCAGTTCGCAACGATTTTCTTGGTAACGTTTCGTAATCAAGGTAGATATGAGAAAAGATATCGTGAAACTGCATGCATGTAAACTTAACACGAAAGATTTCAAATAGATTTTCAGAGTCATTCACTTCGTCACAGCTTTGTTTTGTTGATTGACTTTCTTTTAATTGAAAATACGAATATAGTTCGTTATGGTTGTTTGTTCTATCTAAATTGATTTTTGCAACGCAAGAAGATAAATGCCGTTCAGAATTACGTAAAAACGTATTTAAGCTGTGTTTTCTTATTTTTGCAAAAAGATTGCTCATCGTTTTAAATTCTTCATCTTCCATACACCTTTCTTCCAGAACAAGCAGCAGACCTGTTTTTGTTACATTATTTTGAGTTAATGACCTAGAACGAAATGCATCCACCACTTTTAAGAAATGTTCTTCAGCAAGAGCTTGGTTGTACCTTGTGGTTCTCGCTTTTTCATCAAAAATATCCCCACGTTCCTCACGCAATTCTTTTAACTCGTCTTTGACCTCCGTCACTTCAACAAGATTGCAAACCAAGACCCGCACTGCACACCTCAAGGTGTATCTGTCTGAAACTTGCAACATTTTCCTTATCAATAACGGAGCGTGCACCTCGATTATGACAGTCTGTTCATTCGCACAGCCGATTGTGCTTTGGGGACAATGGAAAACTGAATTCTTTGCAGAATAACACAGACTTGTGTGAGAATTAGCTGACGTGTCCAACCCAAAACGATCCACGCTGCTTGCCGTGGTTTTTCTCGTTGCACTTGAGAAGTAACAAACACTTTTTCCAGTTGCAATGAAATTTGGAATTCAGGACAAAATAATCGCCAAGATACTTTCTTCTGAATCTTTATATTGTGTTTGGAATGAAAAGTCGTTAACAGCAGACCAGATAAAATCGAAAAAGTCTTTAGAAAAAAGTTGAACAGCACTGTTTAAGATTCCAATCAACCTTGTATCTGAAAAAAGAAAAATGGTGCAGTGTATCCAAATTTTGCCCAAGCATCTCACTAGAAGTTTCCAGGAAAAACGTATAATTATTTTGTAAGAGTCTTCAGTTACGGGAAACTGTATCATATTCCGTCAGGGACCAGGCATGAAAGAAAAATATTTTAATATGATTTCGGTTTAGTGGAAAAGTTTTGGATGTAAAAACATCTACAAAAATGTTTTTTTACATAGTACAATTTGACTTGTCCAAACATTGTTTACTTCGCAAATGCAAATCACGGGAATAACTAACTTTTTGTTATAATGACGTGGTTATATGTGAAGATTTACTTGTTGGGTTCTCCAACAACCTGGTTATAGATATCACACATTATGTACAGTAATATTCCGTTGTAGGAACTCATTAAGGAAATCAAATATCTTAGACGTTAACAACACGCTATGTCGCTTTTATTTGTTTGTTTGCAAATTCACTGAGCATTATGATATTTCACCTAAACCAGGAGTCGAAATGTAGAAAACACCACTAAAAACATTTTTGTATAAATTTCCCTCTCGTTTTCTTACATAATAATCTTTCCTTAAGCTGGGATCAAACAGTTTCGCATGTAAGAATATAAATAAATCGACTAACAGCATGTGCGTGTGCGTGCGGCAGAATCACCAACCAGGAGGATGATCGATTTATGAAACTCTGAAACAATAGCCCGGTTAAGGGTTAGAATCAGTAAATTGCCCAGTCATCAGTAGACTGCACTTCACATCCCCAACGAGTCCTATGGGAGAGGCGTAACCAACAATTTGGGGGTAGGTTCAGCTGCAAAGGGCTGCCAGAGTGGGAAAAAATGCCCACTTTCCTATCGGGTGCTCATACTTAGACTGGTTACCTTCCGTGGATGAAGAACTCAATCAGCCTTTGAAAGTGCTATTTGACCAATAGCTGAATCCTTGCCTGTTTTGCAGTGCCGGCTCTCAAAGTGTAATAAAGCAATACCAGCTTTTTAAAAATACAAGCCAACCACAATTTAAAGATTTGGCATTGAGTTTCTCATTTAACCAGTTTTTGTTTATGAAAACAGTTTAGAAAAACAATAAACTGTCGAATATCCTGTAAATGCAGAACCTGTGGCGCAAAATTATATGTGAAAACCCACCGAAAGCCATGACATTCAATTTTACAAACTAACACATAAAATTGATGATGTACAATACAAATTGTATTGATAGCCGAGAAAATAGTTATGATTTGTAGGAAAAAGATTATCTAGATTCTTCCGAAATAGTCCACAAAAGAATCCTGATTTCAAGCTGCAACTTCTCAGTTTTTTCAGTCCTCCATATTTTACATGCATGAATTCCTTGGCAAAAATTATTTAATACCATGTCCATGCAATTAATCTGAGACTTCAGAACAGGGAGAACAAAATACGTTGCTCAGCTGAGTGCCGCACACCGTTTCATTCGTTGTATGTGACGTTTTCTACTGGATAGCAACATTCAAGCTAGTTTCAAAGGACAAACGTTTGATTTATTTAATGCCGTAGCACGTTGTGCGCCCGCAGTAATTTCACCAATCCCTTTATCTTTATTAGCTCGTGAACGGCTCCGGTGAGGATCGAAACAAAGATGAAAGTAAAACTGAAAATTTTGCGGTATTAGAAAGTTCACGCGTTTCGACCACAAAGCGACGAAGTTCACATAAAACTGCATTTGTTTTACCGATCCGTGTATCGGTCTCCTTGTTCTGCCTTTAGTCATTTGTGAGTATCCCCACAAAGGACTTGACCTTCTCCACCTGCTACTGTGCACTGCTGCTCACTTGTAGCGTGTACTGGATTGGGTTTCTGGAGAAACCTTATACCTCGGTCTTTCTTATGTTAATCCTGCTTGATTTCATGCAACAGAAAACCGATAAATTGCATGCTGAAGACCCTGTTTAGAGGATGAATGCAGTACAAAATCTTTCGAAAAAAATGAAAGTTTGATCCTGCAGCTTCCAGCAGTGACAGCCTCGTTGACCCTGCTGTGACTGTCTATCCCATTCGTATAGACTACGATAAGGAATAGTGACAACACACAACCTTGTTAGAGTCCCACGCCCACGGTGAAATGCTCTAATTTAACTCCGTCGACAAGGACGCAAACTTGTACAATGACTTGACGTCCAGTAACGGATAGCCGTCAACACTGTATACTCTGCATCACTCCTCAAAGCTTCTGCGGAGGGACCGGGTCGTATGCTTTTTCGAGGTCGGCAAAAGAAGTGTAGGTATTTTTTAAATTATTTTCTGCCTCACATTTGTATTTGAAATTTAGGACAACATCAAGTTCCCCTCTACGCCCAAACTGATACACACTGGCGAAGGATTCCCACACTCCACAAGCAAAGCGTTTCGCTGTTAGACAGTAGTAGAAAATGTAGAGGAAGTGGACAATTTTTTAATTGGACTGAGAAGACCATCTGAAAAACAAACGGTTTGAATAATAAAGGAATTACACCAACGTGTGGAGCAATTAAAATTCTTACTTGGTTCGTAACTTCTGTGCATGTTTTCTATAAACTTGACATATAGACTTTAACAACAGAAAGCGGTTTGTAGGAATAATCACTTATTCAATTGTTTCGTTTAACAACATCAAGTTCTGCAGAGCTTTATTACTAGAACCAATGAAATGACAAGCTGTTAGTGCTAAACATTATTTCCAAGAATACCTTTGACGATTTGTAATGTGCTTAAATTGAAAACGCTTCCAAAATGGAATAAAGATCTTTGGAAATAGTGTTGAACATATGAACAAATCATGAAAAATGAGATGACAGTGTAAAAAATAAAAATAGCATGTGTTGCTTTAAACAATTCCAAACCGTTTCTCGCTACATTTTCAACAAAAATGTCTTGTTTCATACGCCCCTCAAAAATCTACTTCCAGTATTTACCATCTCTGTTGGGAGATCTGTTTCTCGGGCGATGAAAAAGCACATTGGATCGTTCCCTGGACGTCATTGCAGAGGACAGCGCGGAAAAGACAGATTCAGGCACATTTGCCATTTGCGCGAACGCTAATAATTGTAGATACTGATGTGAAAATATCAAAAGTCAGCACTTTAAGAGTGTGGAAATACGACATGTGCAATATTTTCTGCAGTAGGTACTTTGTTAATACCGCAAGTTTACACCAACAGTTTGACAAAGTCAAAAACACCATCTCGTTAGCGACTGTTGCTGTTAAGAAAAAAATGCAGCAAAAGCATTTCATTAATATTGAACATTAGATGGATGCAAGCTCTTTCTGACAAATTCTTTTTAGTAGTGGTGTAGGCAGTTCAATCGTTACGTCTAAGCTTAACTTTCAAATACCATTTTTCCAATGAGGTCCTGAAGCTTGGTATCTTGACGATGCGACGAACAATCTGCACCTGCAGAAAAACACCTGGGTATTCAAAGGAAGTTTTACATGTTCCAAAGCGTTAAACCTGGCCAAGTAGATCTTCGGAACCTGGTTCATAACATAACAGGCTGTGTGTGTGAAAAACCTCTATCAAAACTGCGAAAGAATCATGCCTAAGAGTTAATTTGCTATTTCAGGCTCTAACAATTCTAACGACACATAAAAGACCTGGAAAGACTCAACGACGCATCTGGGACGTGTCCACTTCTCTGGAAATGGAACAAGAGTTTTCAAGCATTTAAGAATTTAGTTGCGAAATGTTAATTCTAAACTGCTCATATCTAAAACTGAAATTAGTTGGACTTGGAAAATCAATGTGTTCACTAGATATACTATGTTAGCAGACGTACCACAAATAAGAATTGATTTGTAGCCAATCTAATTTGCAATCTCCAGAAATCAATTAGAATTTAGATTAATTTTCAGATTGTTTTGTGCTCGAATGTAAATCTCAAAATTGTGCATAACGTTCATTGAGGTCTGTTAATGGCAAATGTGCAACAAAATTGTGAGTTCTTTTTCAGTACATCTATCTATTTTGAGTACCCTCTACGTTTTTTTGGAGTAGCCTTGTAACTTGTTTAGTTTGATCTGCTTAAATTAAGCCATGGCCGTTTCATGTACAATAATTAAATTGTGGACAGCAGACTAGCTATTCCCAAACATTGCCTCATGTCAGTAAATACTCTAGCAAAGCAGTCGCCGATTTAGGCGAGCTTGATTTGACCCGGATATGCCAAATAGAACAAGTTGTTTGATAACTGTTTGTTTTACAAAATCACGTCTTGTGACTTCTCCAAAAGGGTCCTGATCCCACAGAGGTCACAATCTCCAGGCTAAAAACGCTGTTATGGAGAATGAATAGAAGCTGGTAATAACCTAAGAATAGCAACCTCAAACGAAATTACATTCTGCTGTTGCTTATAACTTGCATTCATTACATAAATGTACATATGTCATGACGACAAGACTTCTGACGATTGCGCTTGTAAATTTTTGAACATATAAATTGTGTTGCTTGAAGCAAACACCAAATTTAATAAATCAATCGCTCAACCTCCGTTATAATTATTAATTTATAATTTCAGACATTCCTGAGTCTTCCTTGCCTTCATTAGAAGAATTCGAAGCAATCTTACGTTGCTTCATTGATTCTTTGCATAGATCCCGTGACTGAACCATGCATATTACCTGCATGCCATGGTGAGCGGCAAGAACTGCTGTGAGCCATAAAAAGATTTATGCTGCAAAGTAAAATAAATAAGTAATCTCACGAATTTTACCATACCTCTTTACCGCGTTAACACTTTTCTAGTAGATAACAACGGATGTGCGTACTTGAACTTTACAAATTTATTTTCTGCGACAAAACACGATGAGGTTAGTTTGATTTTGTAGGAAACCTTTGTTTTGCATGAATATTTTCTTATAAGAGTCGTAGATGTTCTCACTAAAGCAGAGAAATCCAAAATGATTGGTCCAATATATTTCCGAAAATTAAAGCCATCGGGAAGGACCAAAACTGTTTAAATCTTTTTTTTACTTTTGCAAATAAAAAAACTCGGAAATGCATAACGACAGCGCAGATAATTTGCTTTGCGCAAGGATCAAACGATCAGACCAATTCGGACCACAAATGCTGGCATATTTTATATTTGCGGTACTTTCGATGTTTTTCTATCAAAATTTCGTTTCTAAACAACAAGATATTTTTCTAATCGAAAATGTCGAGAACACCAAACAACAAATCAACCAAGCGACCAGTTTTATCCAAATTACGGTTGCCAGCGCTGTTGGAATGAACGTTTCATAATTAAAACATGTCAACAAATTTCATTTTTTCTATTTCCCACAGAGGTTTGTAAATATTTGAAGTGTCACTTAACGTGGTATTTATTTACTGCATGTGAACTGGTTCTGGACACAAAGCGTGAATTAGAGAAGCAATTCTCACAGCACACGCCCAAAAGTCAGTCATTGGTGAAGCGCTGCGGTTTCCCACCAAGCGAGGCACTTTCCCTCCAGGCGAGGAAAATAAGGTAAAGCATCAGGTGGTTAAGACCGTCTTGGATTTATTCAACTAAGAGATAAAATACAGTTAACGTAAAGATCGATAAATTGTATATTCACCTTCATCAAAGTAGCTAACAGCTCACGGTAAAGCAATTTATTGAGCAGTGCATCAAATGGGCAAGAATACGACAGTGGTTTACGACGCCGTCGTGCGCTTTCTACATTTCGGATTTGCGGAGTCAGTTTTTCTAAGCAAAAACGCTTTTCAGTTATGAAAACAGAACCATTTGAAAAGTTGGTAATATTTTGCTATATTGTCAAGGACGATACGAGCTACAAAATCCGTAAATTGAGAAGTTGTAACTTTTGTCGCACAGCAGCAACGTTTCTTAGTCACACAGACTTTAAATTCCAAAGAGCTGTAACTTCATCAAACCTCTGCTCGTATTTATACGAACTCTTAGCAGTGTTGTTAGTGGAGCTGTGGAGACCAAATGATAGAAGCTCACGTTGCCAACCAGAACGATTGTTGTGTATCCCAAGCGACATTTCACCACCGCGGGGGAATCACCTGGTGCTTTTCACGAGCTTTGTATGCAGCGCACTGTTGGATGGCAAGCACTGTGAAAAACAACACGGTGATCAAAAAGAACTGTACCGTGCCAATTAGCAATTCACTAAGGCTCCTCAGTTCGTGAAGACCTGTCATACATTCGAATGTTTGCAGCACTGTTGCAGACAATTTGGAAGTTATCGGCATCCTCGTAAAACCGTTGCAAAGTTTAGACTTTAAATGTTCATCTAGTAACTAGTGTGCATTGCTGTGATATGGCTACACCAGGGGTCGGCAACCTTTAGCTAACTGCGTGCCAACTGAACGTTTCAAGGTGCTACTATAGCATGAGGTCTACCACACTATAGCTTGAGATCTTTCTCCTGTTAGCACTATAGCGTGAGGTTTACCGCTGCAATATAGCAAGAACGGTAAAAATAACCATATCATCATAATTTCCTCCCTGGGCTGCACCCTTGGCCAGTTTTGTCAACCTGTCCGTCTGTCCGAAAAGCAAGTGCAATGTAAGCGATTATCGCTAGTTGGTCACTTGCATTTCAGTGAAATTTCAAAAAACTATCATAAAATATACGTTTTGTTCTCTGTGAAGGCAGTGCGTTTGCACTAGTTTGTCCTTCCGCTTTTACGTATTACCGACATCGCATAACTCAAACTAACGCAAAGTTGTGGATGAATTCAACAAAGCGTTGCCGCTCGTAACACTTCGGTAATTGTGTGAAGCATTTGCTGCCAGGGATATTTAGGAGTTCTTGGTATCCCTGCTTGCTACGAGAGCAGGCCTGCGTTAACACCGCCGGGAAATTTGCTTTCTGACCAAGGAATTTAAAATCAGCCGACTGTAACAAAATACCTTTGCCAGTAGNTGGCACGTGGTCTTCATCGACGACAAACTGCAGATGAAGAATTGACTGCATATTGCCAGGGCCGGATTAAGGGGGGGGCAACGGGGGCAATTGCCCCGGGCCCCC
>JGI24158J21664_10002604_pt1 | contig 22080 bp, 16 predicted proteins | sample Ectturendosymbi3_FD_21664 | JGI IMG/M metagenome (IMG submission 21664)
AAATTTTTTTATTGCATAAAGTGGTCCGTGATGCAAAAAAGGTTGAAAAACACTGCCCTAGGTCATCTTAGTTTTTGGGGCCTCACGCAGGTGTGACCTATTTGACCGTTTGTCTGAAAAGAGTGAAAGCATGCCTCTCTCATTTTAAGCGACCACTCAAATATATATCTTTTGTGGTGCCGATATTGGTTCTACGATTGCCTTGGATCTTCAACAAAAATTAAATCCTTTCTTACCTTCTTCTTAAAGGGTTAATCCTCTAGCTTAGGGGTGTGCAACATTTTTGTCGGTGGGCCATATAACCAACTTCAGACATCTAGCTGGGTTACACGAAAAATTTAGTTTTTTCATGTACATTAGGATTTTCATGCATGACGGGGAGAAATCAGTGTTGGCAAGGGCCACACTAAATGGCTTGGCGGGCCGGGTTGTGGCCCGCGGGCCGCTTGTTGCACACCCCTGAGTCTAGCCTATGCTATAGGCTGATGATAAACAGCATGAAGACATGTTTTGCACAGCAAAGTATTTTTGTAACACCCTCAAGTAATCATATGAAGTAAACCCAATGTAGACACGTGTTTCCACGTAAAATTCACGAGAAACTGTTTTAGTTGATTTAACTAATGCATTGAGTTTCAACAAGCAATTTATTGCGGACTATCTACAAGTTGGTAACAACCAAACGTAGCATCTAATACTGACAACATTGCTTTTCATCGGAGTTCTGCAGTGTCTGGAGGTTATGCGTCATTGCGAGCTTTTTGTCAGTGGGAGATTGAACATCAAGTAAGAACTGTTCTTTCTTTTTCATTCTTTTCTTGTAACCACAGGCGTAGGCAGAAGGGGCCAAGGGGACCATGCCCTCCTCAAATTTCTGGCATCTCTTGTGATTTTTTGCTTTGACAAGCAGTGTTCCGAATAAGGTGCAGTTCCTCGCTTACATTTAAAACATTTCCCCCTAATTTTGGGCTAGTTACGTTACTGCTTGTAACCACTTTCGTACAGACGACCTGCATCTCTCACGCACCCAGTCACGTTCGTCAGTATCAAGCTTATCACATAGCACTTTCTTACTTGATGTTCAATCTTTCATAGACAAAAAGCTCGCCACGACGCAAGAGCGCCAGACACTGCAGAACTCCAATGAAAAGGATTATTGTCATTCTTATATTGCGTAGCAAACAATATTATCGAGTTGCTACTGTACTGATAATAGTCTAGACTAGACGTTTGCATTTTTCCATATTCACATTGAATTTTCCTCTGACTGATCTTAAAAAGCTGACTTTTCAACCCTACGTTGATTTATGACTGTCTTGCCATAAGCGAAACACGCACTAACTCCAAACCTAAACAGATTCAGACGAATACACAATGAGCAACATGATTATCACACAGATCCTTGCACAGTCTACGTTAGAATTTATATCATCATCACCTCAATGTAACTTAATCCTTCGATTGTCATGTAGACTGTCAAATCCATCAACAAAATNATCTAGATCTATTTTTCAGCTCGTACCTGTCAACTGAAAGTAGATCAATGTTGCCCAATCTTTTACTGGTCATGGAATTTCTAGGAATTGTTTTCACTAATTTCATTTTTGAAAAACTTCTCTCGCATGAAACGCTCGTGGCGGCAAGAGTTACAGCTACCAGCAACAATCAAACGCAGCTTGTTAAGTAGGCTACCCATAAATGAAAAAACTTGTTCGAGCGATATAGGCAGCTTCGACTCCTTCCGAAGCAAATTCTTTGCCAAAGTTATTTCATGTTTTTCAAATCATTTCAATAAATGAATATGATTTGCGAATTCTTTCAAGTGTTTTTCAGTTAGAAATGCTTGAATGTGTCTTATTTTCGAAATGAATTTTTCAACGCCCCGACCACGGTCTGACTAAAGTTCACACGGGATCCAAGCACCTACAGTACTGTTGTGTGTCGTCGTAAACAACTCTAGTTATCCGCCCGTCAAACACAACAAAACAGCTTATCATGCATTTGGTAAATATTGAATGCAGGCTAGTGTGTATCTAGATAATCGTTCAAAATATTGCTGCCCCAAAGTTTTTTACTTTATATGTTAACCAAAGGAACTTAACAGGAAAGTAAGAGGAAAAAACTGGGGGGGAAACAGGGGGCCAGCAAAAATCTGGGGGGGCATGGCCCACTCAGGCCCCCCTTAGAATCGCCACTGGCCAAGAGCGTCAATCTCAACTGCTCCCAAGAAGCACGATCCACGTTTCTCCCCACCACCAATTGCCATCACTCAAATATTGCAAAAATGGCAAAGAACTTGCTGTATATAGCAAGTACAACACATCTTACCGGTCATATGCACAATCTGTATTGCTAACAGTAGTATCTGCATTCGAATCAATAAGCCATGTGAACTGCGGATCGACAACCATATCCAAGTTTTGCCACTCAGCAGCAGAAAGGTAACTGCAGTCTGCATTGTAATCTCCTCCAATTAAAGCATTCTGCATCAAGAAAAACATTTTATCGTAATGTTAACTTTGCTGGCTCTTACTAACAAGACAATTATTCTTTATTCCTCTGTTACAAGACATGACCGTCTTTGTTTGTTTGATTCATGAACCTTAGTGTCCAATTAACAAAATTATCAACATCACACCCAGTGTTCAAGATGATGGAGAAAATATTATTGGAATGTTTGATGGTTTAAGAAAAAGCAAAAATAACATGAATTGTGGTAAACATGACACTTCTTTTAAGCCAGTTCTTCAAACCACTGCTTGGCCGCACTGGATCTCGGGGCAGGTGTTGAGCAGACATTCGATTGTCTCATCGTCCAGAATCGTCAGGCCGTGCAGTCCATGAGGAGGTCGATGGAATGAACAAGAACATTCGACGGTTTGGTCTTCAGCGCCACACTCAGGCCGCAGAGGAGGCCATACCCCATTTGTGCAAGCAGGAGCGGAAACGTCCGATACCAGTGCGGAAGGGGCAAAGCCGGATCGATGCTGTACTTGGGAGGGTCATTCCGGAGGAGTGGGTGCCGGTGACGGGGATGAGAATGTGGAGTCTTGCAGGGTTGTCCGCCCACTGCGCCGTACGTATGTTGTTGTTGTCAGATGAACTGATGAGTTGTTGTGCGGCCGGTGCAAATGGATGTCTCGATTTGAGGCGCCATGCATTTGCACTCGATGGACAGGTGCGCGCTGAGTGGAGCAGATGCCCAGGCTCCATGGCAGGGAGCGCTAAAGACAGTGTGGCTCCATTGCGACGAAGCTCAGCAGGTTAGATGCCTGCGAAGATTGGAAGGTTGTCCGCTGGTGTAGGACGCAGCAGGGATGTAGTGCCAAAAAAAGGTGTGGGAACGCATCCAAAAAACAGCCATTTTTAAACAACTTCACACTCATTTTAATGCAAAACGTGACAAACGTGCGTGCACGCCATTCCCAGACGTTCCCGCCCCACTAGACCCCTGGTACGCAGGTATCCAATCACGATTCGTAAGGCATCGTTGATGGTGGGGTGGATAAGGCGGGTGTGAGCACTGCGGCACAAGGCAGGATCTCAGTACTCGTCGGTTGAATGCACCAGGGCTAAGATAGCTGTTCGCAACGTTGTTGCTCCAGCAATCCAACCGGAGCCAGCAAGTCGCCTTAAGAGCGCGACGCGTTACGTGAGCTTCTTGCGAAGTGACTCAAGGTGTCGGCGATACGTGAGCGACCTGTCTAACGTTACTCCGAGGTATTTAAGCTTGGAGCAGAAGGGTAGGATTTCGTTGTTGTGGTTGACTTTCAGCTCGCGTTTAGCTTCCTTGTTGATGGACGACTACCGATACCGTTTTTGCAGTGCTGAGCTTTAGCTTGCAGGTCTGGAGGTATTCACCTAGTGTTGCCATGTCCTTGCTCAGCGCCCCTTCCGCTGCCAGCCAATCTCCATCAGCATGCAGGATTGCTAGATCGTCAGCATATGCATACTTTCTGGAGACGGTGGTTGGCAGGTCAGAGATGTAGATGTTGAAGAGAAGGGGTTACAGGACAGTTTCCTATGGGACGCTGTTCTAAAGTCATCGTAACCTGCTCCGTTTGCCATTTCCGATGGTAAGGGTAAGGCTGCGATTGCCAACCATCTCCGTGATCATGCGGACTATGTGTATATCAGGCAGCAATCGCAGCAGCTTGCAGGTGTGGCCGCGATGCCAATCGACAAGCACAGCTCCGGCCTTCTTAGCCGAAAAGCTATCCTCGATGTTCTGTGTCAGCAGGATGACCTGGTCTACAGTCCACCTCCCGTGTCGAAAGCCCGCCTGCTCCTGTTTGAGCAATAGGTCGGTGATTGGTTCGACACCAGCGTAAATGAGTCTCTTGAGGATTTCAAAGGGGACACACAGAAGATATATGGGACGGTAGCTCTTTGGTTCCCCCAGTGGCTTTTCTGGCTTATGGATCGCAACTATTAGTGCTCTTCTCCAGATCTTTGGAATTTTGAGTTGGTGCATGCAAGAAGTGAGGAAATTGCAAAACCAAGATTTGAGAACCGACCCGTCTTGGAGTATAAACTCCGGGAAGATATAATCCAATCCTGGCGATTTTTCTGGCTTCAGGCGTCTGAGGGCAGCAACAAGCTCCTCTGGCCTAAAAGGGTCAGAGATACTGTGACACTCAGGCGTTGGGAATGAGATCTTCCATAAGTCGGACAGCTCCTTGTTGATAAGCCTGGCAATTTCGCGGCTCCCTGTCCTGTGTGCCCCGTTGTTCACACGTTGCGAGGCGATGGAGTTTGCCGAGACGGGGCACAAGCAAGAGGAACGTCCAGACCTGCCAGTAACTTTGGTGATGGTGCACTACACCTTGCGGCTAGAGTGCGGAAGTCGATGAAATTACATATGGAAGAAGACAATTTTTGTAGTATAGCAACAATTTTTGGATTAGGCCCTGTTCCAGAATCTCCACAAAGTGTAACTTAATTTTGTTGGAATGGTTATAGATTAGACAGGGCTACCCCAATGAAAAAGCAAACAGTTTTATCTACAATTCGTCTTCAAATTGGTGAAACAAATGTATTGAATATCTTGTCGAAAAAAATTTCAAACTGATGGATTCCTCTAGACTGCGCAACGCGCAGTTGCACTTATGATAGTTTCGTGTCTTTACCTCAGAAGAAACCCAATCCATCAAGGCATTGAGTTCAGTGCTTCACATGTCACTTTGTTCCACAAAATTTAAGACATGATTCCCAGATTTGTCAATGGGACACATTTTTCTGTCCCATACAACTGATGAATGTCCCACCCAATGGTATTCGTACAATAGAACTTCCTATACAGAAGTACGTTATATCATGTACATGTCTAGCCTCTATTTAGCAATGGCTGAAATACCTTAAAATTCCCAATGAAACCAATTAAAATTGGGTTAGCCTTTTTTAGTTACCACCCAAAAGAAGGACCAACAACCTTATTTTCGGAGGCCACGGATCACTACGCCATGTCACTGATCATCTACGACTAATGTGCTGTGAGCAGTGGCGTAGCAAAAGGGAGCGACCAGGGTTCCGGGCGGCACCTTCTGGGGGGCTGCACTTACTTAATAAACAATAATTTTTGGAAGGTGTTTACAGGTTCTAACTCTTCTTTCTTATTTTTAAGTAAAGGTTTAAAAGTTCTAACTCTGCAATTTTTGTATTTAGAAGCCCTAGACTGGTAGGTTGGCCTAAAAACAAGGCATGTTCCTGTGGAGCGAGCAAATTGATAAAATGTTTACTAAAAAATCTGGGTCGAATCCAGTGTGTTAAACTACCTCTGTGTTTGTCTTCAAATCAGGTTTTTTTGACACCCTTTCTTGGGGGAATTACCCAGTCCCTACACCTTCCACTCAGCCAAACCCATCTCCCTTTCCCAGTCAAAAGTATTTTGAACTAAGGAAAGTGGTGGCATTTGAGCGCAGACTAGCAAACATTACTGCTCCGGTAGTTCGCGGTTTATATTGTTCTCCTCTCAAACTCTGGTGAAAAAGGACCTGCATGAAATGACGGTAAATAGTCAAAACTAGCTTAATCCTCTTTCTCCTACCGTTGGTTCCTTAGCAACGTCCCAACGGCACATCATAACATCACCTGACACCAAGGCATTGGCTACAAACATTTCGTTGGGGGGACGATATAGCTCACTGGTTGAGTGTCCACTTCTCAAATGGAAAGTTGGGTCCACAGTCACGGAGTGAATCACTGAATCGCTACTTGGGCAAGAGTGTTCGCCTCAACTGCCCAGGAAAAGAGCGCATTTCAGGAGTTGACTTGCCGCAAATTGCCGTCACCATAATTGTGAAAAACATTTCTAATAACATCTCATGTTACATTTTATTCTTCAGTGGGATATTTTCAATAAATGCCGTGAGCTGTAGCCTAGCCCTTAGATGGGCTTATCAACATTAAATTTTGGCGATTGAAGTGAAGAATTCTGCGAAAGTAACTCAGCTTAGTTTCAATCATGGGCGTTGGAAGGATTTTTTTCCAGGGGAAGGCACTAGGGGATTTTCCAAAATTTTCCTAGGGGGGAGCCAAAAGTGGTGAAATTTGTTTTTCCCACTCGAAACTAAAAAACAACCTTTTTTGCTTATATTTTCAAAATCCAGGGGGCCTTCCGATGCTCATGGTTTCAATACAATTGATGTTTTTCTGCATGACGTAATAGTGTTGCAAAATTACGTTCGTGAAGCGGGATAGTGCAGTTGATGTCTTTGCGTTTGAACTGCAAACTAGAGTGAATCAGAGCCAGCCGATGGGCAACGTGGATTTCGTAAATGTCGCCTTTGTTCAATGGTACACCTAATATTTGCAGATGTGTAAAAAGTCATTTGAACAAGAAAAGCTCAGAAAAGGTGTTGCTTTCATTTTGATGAATTTGAGGCATGAACATTAGTCTGAAAATCTAATGCAAGGACAAAGGATTGCTTAGATATGACTGTGCTGAAGGCTTTTATTAAAAGGGACGTTAATCGCAACTGTTGCACAAAATTGCTGTACTGAATAAAGTTGTTCAACGCAATTACCGTCAAACGTACGACGTTGTATTTGCAATCATTGCTGAGAATTCAAAAGGTCTATGTCCCACCTACCATGATTTGGTAATACAGTTTTTGAAGTAGATATCTGTTGGTAACGAACGAAGTAAAGGAATAACTGTGCAGGTGTAATTGGAAGAATCGCAACAGCTAGAGCTAGTGTCCAGGTTACGATGAAGGCTGCTATTCAGCGTTTCAACCAGAGCCAGTTTTAAGCTTATTTGACCTATTTTGTCAAAATGGGTCCCGCACCTGTAGAGAGCCCCGCGCAAGTGCCGACAGAGTTAATGCTTGAAGCCTTTTATATATTCTAAAAGAATTAAACCAGCATTGAAACGTGAACAAGTAAACATTCTTTACATGACTCAGATCATATTATTCAATTACTTATGGCCTACTATATGCAGTGTACATGCTTCGTTTTAGTTAAATAGGGGGATACTACACGAAATATTAACATACATAAATGTTTACATTTTAAATTAGTTATGCCGCCATCACATCCATTAATTTTATTCGTGAAACGAGTAAAGTATTAAAAACCCAGCGGTGGGCTTACGGAAGACTAAAAACCAACAGAGAAGAACAATTGACGAAACGTGTTGTGTCCAAATATGCCTATATAAAAAAAGCAAAAATGTAGTAAAAGTAATGATGAGGAAGGTGGTGACAAGCAGAAAAAAGCAAGACTCATAATCGACAATGAAAAGCAAGACCAACTTCAGTTTGTGAGTGCTTGGTTGTGATCTTCAAGATATTTTAGGAATCCTTTTACCTTTAAAGAAGCACGAAACATGATCTTTCATTTGAAATTCTTGTCAAATTTGAGGGGTGGAAAGGGCGGCAGTTTATGGTCGCCCTCGGGCGGCACTTGGCCTCGCTACGCCACTGGCTGTGAGTACATAGTAATCGCATTCAACATCAGAAAATTCGTGCTAAACATGATGTAAAATTACTAATGTTGTTAGGTGAGACAAATTCAAGTCCATCGTCCCATACCAATGGAACAAATACCATGGACAAACCTGGCAATTGCACGGATATCGTCTGTTGCACGGTTTTTGCTGAGAGGTCGTTGACGCGTAAATCAGGCACAAACTGCATAAACGAGAAAATTAATTTCGATGTAGGATCATAATCCATTTGCCATACACCGAAAACTAGAAGTCTACAAGAAGATCTTTGTATTTGTTTCCTTTGAAACACTTTTTCTGTGTTGGATGGTGAAGCTACAACATCAACGAAAAATCAAATATTTTTTAAAATATTGCTGTTATGCACAGCACTCATGTTTGGACATATTTTCTAAACTCACTGGGTTGTCAAACCTTCCTTTAACTATGTCGTATACGTCATCGAGGGCGTTGATTTCTGCTTCGGCGTCATCAGGTTTCGCATGAATTGAAACGTAGCTGAAGGTCGACGGTGACGCTGACACAAAACCAAGAAAAGAAAGTGTGACAGAGAACATCGTTTCAAACTATCGGATTGAATTTTTTCCAGAAAGTAAAAATTATTGATTTGTAAAAGTTTTGCGCAGCAATTTTTACTGCGGTTAGGAAACTGACACTTATATAAATTAACACAAATTCCAGATAATTTGCAATAAGCATTAGCACACTGCTGCCGCCCCGAATTCTTCTTATGACCTCAAGTCGTGACCACCTTTTTCGTAACATCGTAAGAGTAACAATCACATGAGAAAGCTTGCTTCTTTATAAAGTTTGAACCTATAGAGCAGCAGTTCTCGATCAGGGTGTTCCTTGTTTCGGACCTCCAGGGTCTGAAACAAGAATTTCGGAGATCCGAAATGCGATTTTCGAGGGTGAGACTTTGTATGTTTTTGAGTGTACTTTTTCAAAATAACCGAGATTTGTGAAAGCTTGCAAGTGCAATTACTCAAAAGTAGAATATCCAGCCGAATAATTCCAGCTAAGGTTACTAATTTAACAATTTTAAATTGCTAAATGCGTGCATTGCTATTTCTGCTTCATGCTGCTGTTACCATGTTGAAGATGGCCGGTGATGCGATTGCAAGCGCATTGTGGCGTTTAAATGTTTATGGCGCAATTATGGCAAGACGGTATTTTGATGCTGCAGAGCTCAAGTTTCTGGTGTTCAACCATGCAAAGTTACCAGAAGTTGAGTACAAAAGCCTTCTCTCCTCTAGTGACCTTGCAACTGCATATTTGCGCGAATCTGGATTTTCCTCTCTACTCATTTGAAAAACGAGTATGAATCCTTCGAACAGTTTTCGCGTGGCATTGAGTAATCGTGTGCCAAGGTATGAGCGAATAATTTTAGAGAAGCAGAAACAAAAAATGTCACTTGGTTTGTTTCTAATGAGCAGTAATGCATGAAAGTTAAACACTACGACTGAGTGTTATCGGTTGTGTTGTCAATATGTATTAGGAGTAGTAAGTCAAAAAATGAAGATACAGCAAAGTTTGATTGTTTCTGAGATTTCCGTGCTTTTTCAATACCAGGGGGTGCGAGCATCACTTTATTTTTATAAAAGGAGTGCCAGCTTGAAAACAGGTCAGGAACCTATGCTTTATGGAATGAAAGGTCTGTTACCTCTACCTGAAATGGTCATTAGCAGTTTTACAGAAAATCCTGTTCAGCAAAAAATGCAAATCTGTTGAGATTCCCGAAACCAAGGCATATTGCTTACCACCGTCAAGTCTTTGAAATTCAACTGTGTATGGTTCCCTTTCGAAGATGTCGTCATTATCAGGGTACTGGTATTCGTTCTTGACTTGCACTTTGTCGATTCTGATATTCAATAGGTAAATTGTTTCGAGCAGAACATAAATATAATCGAACAAAATTTCCAATTATTTGTATTGACGTTGATTTGTGGTGAAAAGAGGTAATCCACACTACAATGAAAGCATTATGACGAGAGCAAAGATTCTAGTTGACGAAAAAAATTTTACTCCGCGAGAGTCATGTATTTACCTGTATATGTAACCATACTGTTCTTGACTTGATGTCCGTCCTGTTCTCGGACTAACAACAGAACCATAGTCATGGGGTGAATGATCATTGACCCTTGCTACCAATTCTTCAAAAGCGGTTCCATCCTTGTTTCTGATTTCTTGAATCATTATGATATCGTACCGTTCTACAATCTGGAAACATGCATTTCGGTGGAAGGTAACAAAACTGAACCTTTTAGCTTTCTGGCAGTGAATGTAAGCTTGTTGGATAGAATCACAAATTATTTGATTCAAATTTTGAATCAGCCGGAAATACCATCACAACATTTACAAATATCAATTTTTTTACTTCAAATTTTTCTTCTCCAATTAAGATTATTCAACGAAATTATCAACCGCGTCTTCACCAAACTCTTGAGATGCTCAAAAAATAAACCTCTGTTAAAATGTGTATTCGCCAAACTTTGTTTTCATGAACCGAAAGCTTCTACTGGGTGTAACCAGTTGTATTATAACTGCATGCTATTTCGAACATCAGTTTGAAATTCTTCTTACGCATTCAAAATTTTGAAAGCTTTACCTCTATGAGAACGTCCACAACATCTGGCTTGTCCATCTTAGATACACCGAATATTTGAACGTTGAAAGCTCCGATGAGGAGTGGTTCAGCGAAGCAGCAAGAGGCTGCCGCTAGAAATACAGCTAAGCGCAACATTTTCCTCATAGCCCTTCTAAAAAAAACACACTATGTAATTGATTTTGTACCGAACAAATTTCCACTACTTTCTCATGCCCTTAGTTCTTAGCATGTGTACATGCACTATACGAATAGCCATTTTGTTTCGATGTAAAAGCCGTGAATAGTACCTTTAAATATTGAATAACGATAATTCTACCCAAATTCATGCGACATTTTATCAAAATATTTACCCTATTTCAGATTTGATTTGTACCGATGGGTCTTTGGCGGATAGTTGCTTCTGTATGAAAGCTGGCAACATCATTTATGTACCACGTCGAGGCATATAAAGTTTTTTTTAATGGGTTGAACTGAAATGTCTGTCTGGCAACATCTATATATTTGAAAACGATTTATGGCTGAAGATCAGTTTTTGGACGACAATTCATAGAAGCTAAAGCGCAGAGGCCAACTGACGTTGTGCTGCAAATACTGTTGTATTTTATGTCATGTAGCGGCTCCTCCCATCCTGTAATATAGAGAGTAGACATTCATTACGACACGATACTGGTTGTGCGCATCGCATGCGCGTCTCATAAACGGTAAACTTGCATGTGCGTGCGCATTGCCACATATGGTGTTCACTGCTCACCAGGGTTTGAAGAGCTTTGCTTTTCATTTGCTTTTGTTACCGCGCTCCTGTTGTGCAAAAGGCTGACGCCAGCCAAAAACACAAATAAAAGAGACTGATTCTTGGAATCCTGCATGTCGTTGTCATGTGGTAGAGTTCCGTTTATGCTCAACCATATGAGAGCCTACATAAGTGCTTCCCAATAAACCCTACGTGACTGGTTCCTGTATTACCACTGCAGTCATTAACATCGAAGTAACGCTAAACCGAAAAACTGAGCTCGGTCAAATGAAGATAACCTCGTGCACCTTGCTGGCTGCATGAATTATATAATCTCAGCACGAGCTCTTTTTTACTACATCTTGTCAAGCTGTTGGAATGCCTTAACACTTAACGCTGTTTTTTTCAGCAAGTCGATGGTAGGAACCCCAAACCACGGCAGTATTACACAACTGCACTACATCGTATATCGGCAAATACTTTTCTTGCTGACTATGAAAGCAGTTGTGTTTGAAATTTAGATTATTGTTTCATTAAAATCTGTGGTTTAGTATATTGATTTCTTCTTACAAATTTGCATGATTTCCGAGTCGTAGTTAGTGATGTAATTTGGTTTCGCTGAAAAAAGTGAAAAATCGCAAGAAAAATTAACTAAGGTTTTGTTTAACGTGTTTTCATGAAAGAATATTACTACGAGAAAAATTTAAAGCATTTCAAATCAATTGCATTTGGTGTGCAAACGAAAAAAACTCCATTAGCTACAAGGTTTTCAAGTATTTAACCAAAAATTCACTCCCTATAATTTCCTTGATTTGAAACATGTCTGCATATGTGCAGTCATGTTTATATGCATGTGGGACAACCATGTTCGTGGGAATATTTGGAGGGCTTGCAACCTGAAAAAAGATCCACGTGCAACCTACGGCGTTGGTAGCACTACGTAGAAGAAAACGTATTAATGGACACGTGGCTAAAACTATTTGTTCTGCAATGTCAAACGATTAGGAAAGACAACCCACTACAAGCATCGCTTGTCCCTAAAGTACACAGTGCAATCACTCAGCTTCAAGTATTTCTAGGCAAGGTGTTACTTGTTATCTTGGAATCTTGGAAGTACTTTTTGACTGTTTCGACATTGTTTTTATCCATATAAGTTTATGGGCTGAATTTCTATCTTTTGCTCATGAAAACGAGTAATGAATTTTTTTCTCTTTTGTGAGTTATTATTAGCATTTGCAATCATTCTACATGCTGTACTTCATTTTCGAACATGTGCCACAGTGAAATTTGAACCATGAAAATATTTCGGTAGTTGACTGTTGTGGTAAACCATGAACATGGAAAGAAAGATCTACGTAAATACCCAAAAGAAATGTTGCGGCGACAACTGCATGAACAGAAAAGATGGTCACAATTTACAGTAGTAGAGGAATTCTTCTCTGGGATGCAATGAAACATGCATAAACTCGCTGGAGCGCCCGGACCTTTTAAACGATTATCATAAATTGGTATAATTTGAAACAATCACTGCTCAAACCATTTTTTGGTGCCCACTGCGTACTTCTTTGTCCAATCTTTTTGTTTGCTTTCAGCAGATATCAATAATCCTGCAACTGGCAGGCATTCCAAAGTGCTGCATAAGCATGTTTGCATGGGTAAAGCAAGAATTTTTATCTCTATAAATTTCCTTACCATTCAATGCGGCAACGAATCTTCTCAATACGTTGCACTAGCGAGAAAGCTTCATCTTGCATTACGGGGTTAAATATGGATCTCAAAACAATTTTTGCAAATCTACAAATTGTGGGAGATTTTTCGCAGCTTTTGAGATTTCTGGGTACTAGCAGTACAATGCATCCCAACACGTCATCGTTCAGGTTCCTCTTTGCCATATAAGATTTATGTTGCTGTTGGTTCGCTAAGTACAAACTTTCTGAGCCTGTTTTACATTGACCGAGCAAACAAACTCTTCTGGCCTACCTTGAAAACAGGTTCGTAAGCATATCATTCAAGGGAGCATTGAAGCTAAATGAATGAGCGTAGCTGAATTTCACTTGGTGAAGTGAGTTGTGCAACAGAAGAATGAAACCAGTTACTTCAACTCTCAAGCAATTCAACACCAAAATTTCGCACTTTTTAATTGAGCTTACAAAAAAACGATTTGCGTATTTCTTCGTGGACCAAACACAATCTAATCAATTTCATTTAAATCAAGTTGCTGCGTAATTGTTCATTTTTTCCGAAGCCTCTTGAAATATCACACATCATGTAAACGTTTTTCATTGCAGCATTAACACATTTTGCCTGAAACCTCTTCTGAAACTTGTTTTAACCCTTCATCTTTCATGCGGAGCACACTTCATCTCAACGACATCTACTGAACTTTATATGCTACTGTTGCATTCGCAGTGTTGAAATCCATGGATATCAGAAACTCACAAGAGCCTTAAATATCCACTTCGTGTCTCAGTGGAGCAAAGTAAAGGACATGCTTTACATAATTTCCCAAAATTTTGAGCGTGCTGTGAAAGTTTATACCTTTTAATATTTTTTCAGCCTTTGGTATCCGAAAAGAAAATTATAGTCTTTTGACCTTGCTGACACTTTGCTATGGATTCTTCGTGTACTGAAAAATACATCCACTTGCCTCATGTTTGCACACACGTAAAGAAATTTAACACGAGCCGCTGTCACGCAATCTGCAAGTGCTTTGCCAGACGCAAGCTGCCTGAATACTGGTGACGAATTCAATGTTGGCCCTTACGAATGTTGACTAACAGCAGAAAATAGATGTATGAGATCGCAAGTGGCACCTGTTGCCTTTTCATCCTAAACGTNATCGACTGCCAANAGTCTCAACAAAATAGGAGCCTGTTTATTAATCACCATAATAGAAGCAACGTCTTCCACGCAGATAAGAGTGTGAGAAATGCGACAGGTGCTATGAGCACGTCAGGTGCAAAGGCTGGGGAAATGTCAAATATAACAATGGTTGTTCGGCTTCTCAAGTCTCATAAATTTGTAGATCTTTTTTATCAAACCAATCGCAAGAGGTATAGTGAGTTGTGACCGTTTTGTGCTCAGCTATTCAACAAACTGACCAAGAAATGTTGCAAATGCTTAGAAAAATGCATATGGTTAAATTTCAAGTAATGTTATGTTACACAACGTGGCACAACCAACTTACACCTGCTGAGATGAAGATATAAAAGAGTGAATACCCGATCTACAGCTTTAGACTAAAAAAACTGAATATCATAAACTGCAGCTTAAACTAGAGAAATACTCGAAATCGCATGATGCAATTCTACATAATTATATCTACTCTCACAGATCACAAATATGCACAGTAAGAAGTCAAATGCATGATTTTATTCTCTTTTCCCCAGAAAGCAAGTAATTTTCAGCTCCGCCATTCATTGCTGCATGAGTAGCCTGCTTCATTCACCAACAAGATCGAGGNAAAGAAGCAACTACATTNGGTTATTTTCAAACACGTGTAGACCACGTTGGCCTTCAAAGNTAGNAAACTTTTATAAAATGTTCTGATAGAAATGGATGTGCCGCAAGGTCAACGTGACGTATCAAAAGCCTGCAGGCTGCAATTATCTTGTAAATGCAGAAAACCATAACTTTTTTTTATGAACACTTCCACTGGAGAGGATGTTGACTGTCAAAAACGGTGTGGCATTTGGTGCTTTTGCAGCAAATTGTTGAAAAGAATTAATGCTTGATTGCAGAGAGCTCCTACTCGAGGTTGAATGAAGCAGGCCATAAGATTTGAGTTGCAGCTTCACGGTTCTGACCATCATGGAGGGAAGTGCAGTACAGTAGTTCAGTTTATGTTTGAATGTACAGGAATTGATCTCTGGATCAGTCACAATTTAGAGTAAATTCGATGGGATAATGGTCACTGATTCTTTCAGTCTGGAATAGAAAAATAAAGTGATCGGGATGAATGCGCCTCGTACTAGCACTAACGCTGATTTGGCAGCAGAAGGGCAGAGGTTATTGCATATTCAACTGCAAAAATATGTTGCATTAAAAAATTCGTTATNGGGTCGTAAGGTNAGCAACGTTGTGCTGGTGCAGAACTTCACACCACAAAAGAAGGCAAATGAAAATATCGCCAGTTTTTTTGCTGTAAAAAGCATTTGACCAACGCAGATGAAAACTTGCGGAGCAAATAGGATGCTTGAAAAAAATGCACATATATTTACTATCCATGAAACAGCAGATGATACCCGAGCTTGGCCGATGTTGAATTGCAGATCATATCGGAAAACACTTCCGTTTGCAGACTTTGTTGTCATGCCGCAGCCCGCAACTACGAACCTGAAAATGACAATAATTTCCTAATTATTGCACCTACTTTTCTGTTATGTTAAGAAAATTGTTTGAAAACACATTTTTATGTGAGTTTTCACTAAAACTCTGCAAAGCAAAAGGTTTACTGCTTTTAAAATAAATTTTCTTTCACTCAGGGCTTAGGCCTATTATATGTTTTCGGCCAAACATAATACAGGAGTAGGATGCGTTTGTTAGCTTGAATGGGTAATTTTTCAAGTGACATGGGACATCAAGGAGCATTTAGTGTGACTGAACAACGTGGATATTATTGCGCTTGAGGAAATCAAAACATAAATTCAGTTATTGAAAGTTGAAACGAAAGAAGCCAGAAGCCGTACAATACCTAAGGAGAAATTGTTTTTTAATTCACTGAATACCTCAACATCTTGGAAAAAGCACACATGAAAAGGAAAGTATTTTTAGTGAAAAGCTTGGTATCAAATTGACTGACTATGATATTGACCGATCTCATAGACTAAAAATATCATGTAAATCAGGCCAAAATCTTCGTAAAATTCCAATAATTATCAAAGTTACCAGACATGACTTGAAACAGAAAATATTTTTCTCTGGAAAAATACTTGCTGTTAAAAAATACCCCAGTTACGTGGTCACTTACAAAGGCAGTCATGGCAGGTATCAAGCAAATGAAAGATTATGGGAAAAATAGCCTTATGGTCTTATTTATGCTGTGCCAATGATGGTAAAGTACTGCATGAAACAAAATTCAAGTGAATTAAGTCATTATTTAGTCCTAATATAAATACAATAAGACTTTAAACACCCAATTTGGCTTTCAGATGCCGCTTCCGGGTGGTATGGGTTGTATAAATGCTAGATCTGATCGAAACTTGATCACACATCTATTATTTTGTGTGACCGTTTTCTTTATAAATTTAATTTTTTGTATTGTTGTATTGTTTCTTTAATATTTTCAACAAATTTGTTGTTTCTCTGTTTGTAGTTAAGACTGCAAGTGGTCATCCACATTAATTTTAGGTTGTTTAACTAAATATATCTTCCAGGTTTCTTCAAAATTGCTGAAAGTGATTGGCTGTTGGTTGTTTCTATCAATACGTCTGACATTGCTAATTGTCCTACATGCACATCAGTTTGCAGATCATCTCAAATCCGTATGTTATGTACAGTCAGAGGATGCACCATAAATGTACTGATTTATCATATGATGAATTTATATATTTATATATATTTGCTCAACTCAGATGTTCCCTATTTTTACAGAAATTATTACTTTAACTTTTCCCTGTAATAGTTTATCAAACAATGAACATGACGATCTATATTCTAAGAAAAGTGACATATTTATATGGCTCCAAACTCCACCGCGGTGTTGTTCGCCCGAAAATATAACAGAGAAAATTAGAATCTCTGGTATACTTTCCCTAATGTATTTTGATATAATAAGTATATCAATAAACATAGATCAATGTATTGAACCGATCATGATAATACATTCCGATTTGATTAATATAAGACCTGATCTTATTGCTTTTCGTGAAACAAAACTAAATCCATACAACAGATGGGTCTGAAGAGGGGCGGGGAAGCTGAGCCCCCGCGCGTAGGTATTTAAATTGGATATTTTACGATTAACATTTAGTAGAATTATGTTTTTGTTTTTCTCTTAGTTAAGAATTTGGTAAAATGAAATTTCACCACAGTTTTCACTCGTGTAAAGAATCCTTTTGGACACCCCATGGAAAATTCCGTTATTGACCCACCCAGGAAAAATCCTTCTGTTAACATATAACTCCAAGGCTATACCTTTTTTAATAGCGATTCTTTGACAAATTCTGGAAACGTTGGCTGATTCATCAAACACCATTTAAAATATTCATTGCTTAAATTACTGTAATTATGGAGGACTGTGAGGATTTGCAGGTGGAATTAAGGTTAAGTAAGCAGACGTGCATTGCAGGAGTTCTCTACAGACACCCTTATCATACATACCAAGATTTCTGAAACAAGTTAGAGATAACACTAAACATAAGCAAGACAAAATATTTTATCTGTGGAGACAAAAATATTGATCTCATGAAATGCGAAAAATGTCTTTAGTTAAAATGTATCCAAATATGCCGTATGGTAAGGGATGCATCCCGCTAATGAAATGCCCAACAAGTTGTACGTCAACTTATGCCACACTGTTGAACCACATCTGTACAAGCGACACCACTGCAGATATAACGAGCTATATTCTTTTGTCAGATATTTCAGATCATCTTCCAGCATACATGACCTCACAAAGCATGAAATTGCAAGCAGCTGAAATGATCAAGTCTCAATGAGGTAAGAAACACATTGATGCTGTTTTAAAAAAATCAATACGCAGTGCCTTTTGTGGATTTATTAATATGTTTATAACCATTTTTAACAAACACGTGTCATTGAAAATGCCACCAAAAAGGGAGCTGAAATTACAAAAAAACATGGATCACAAACTGATATTAATATCAATCAAAATCAACAATACGTTATACCACAGCTTCCTATAAGTAAGATTCCAAGCACTCAGTACACAATACAAAAATTATAAAAAACAATTTGGAACATGCTAAAGCGAAAGCAATATTAAAACAACAGCCTTATACAAAAGAATAAAGATAACTTTGAACAGTTATGAATAATTTTAATGTTCTAATTCAATTCAAAAATGGAAATTCAATTTTACCATCTAAAAGCTTGTTGATGTTGTCCAATCTACAGGAAATTAGTAACACATTCAATTAGTTATTCCATAAAATTGGGACTAATCTAAGCATTCAATAGTATATGATGTAGCCCCCACTGTAACCCAGGTGTGTGTGGGACAAATACGGAGCAGTATTACACAGGGTTATGGAAAATTTTTCTTTGCACAAACTGACCAAGCACCACATAAAGTGTTTCGCGTTTCCGATTCAGTCACCTTTTTCTTATTTTCCCAAGACTAACCATTTGGATGTAGACGTAAAGTTCTTTCATTTAGGTCCATGCATTTCTAAATTATTTTCAGTAATTCAACCTGGCTGATTGGTTCACCAACGAACTCAAAGAAACATCATTTCTTATAACCATTATGGAAGAATTGAATACTTATTATCAACCGTCTTCTTGTAAAGGGAGCCAAAATTTTATTTGTCGCATAAGTCACTATTATTGAGTCTACACAGAAGAGTTATACATTGGAAAATATAGGTAAACACCTGTCGTAAGCGCAGTGCATCTTGCTAACAGCTGTATCAGCTTCATTCCCAATGAGCCAAGTAAATGCCGAATTGGTAAACAAGCCAATTTTACTCCAACAAGATTGGCAAACGTATCTACAGTCGGCGTTAAAATCTCCTCCGATGACAGCGTTCTGCTGGGAAACAACAGTAAGGTCAACGGACATCCATCACATGAAACGAAAGCCGTTTCTGTAGCAATATTTCGATTGTATTGTAATACAAATGCAGACAATGCGGAAAACAAATGAAAGCAAATCTCTCTACGTCAGATCTTTACAAACCTTCAAACAGAAAACAAGTAACAAAATTGTTTTTTTTTCAAGGAACAATATTTTGTTTACCTCACCAAATCTTCTTTTCGTGACTGCATAAACATCTTCCAAAGCGCTTATTTCTGTTTTAGCACGTTTCGGTTTGGTGTGAATGTTGATAAATGTAAAGTTGAAATCTGATCATTAAAAAAAACATCATTTTCAAAATTTTGCAATGTACTTTCAACATATGAGCCAACCATGTCACAATTCGATCGAAATTGCAGTGAAAGGTGCAGTGAAATGTTCCTTTTAGAGTCAGATGTTTTTCATTACAAACTACAAATTTGAAAAAAGCTCGTAGAAACCTGAGCAGGACTGGTGCCGATTTTCATATAAAATGTCAGTAGCAGTTTAATATCGATAAATTTTTAAGATGAATAACATTTATTGCAACTTCTTGCTCAAGTTTTCAATTCTTTTCAATTAAAGTACCTTCAGGAAGAAATCTTATATCTCGATTCTCGAGAGAGCTTGTAAACATGTTGTTTAAATCATGACGAATTCTTATCTATCGGCAAAAGCTTTATCAGAAAACTCTCCACATTAAATTGGTATTTGTGTTTTGCAGTCCGTGGCCTGAAAACAGGCCATTGCAGCTGCACATTGTTCCTCAAAAATAACTTTGTTTGGAACAAGTAAGACCAAGTAAGCTTCACAACAAACAGTGCTCGGAGTTTCACTTTCTCTTGTTAGTTCAGCTTCATTGACACTCGCTGCCTGTACTCCTTTCAGAGTGTCGCAAGTGGTCTGCGGAGATCTCCGCTTGCTTGCGCCGTGGTCCATGCGGCTTCCTAGGGATTTTCCAGGGGTTAATGAATTATCGTTTTGGGCAGAAGTTGCCAACCACAAACCTTAGATGGCCACTCAAGGGCTCTAAATATGCGGATTTTCGCATATTTTTTAAAGGAAGAACGGGTAAATTGCCAATTAAATTTTTTTCCAGGTCCTGATGACGTAATCTAAAAATCCCTTCTTTACTTCCCCCAGTCATGACGCCACACCAAAACAAGTTCAAACAGAAAAATGCCAGGATTTTTTTAATTGAAGCTCTGAGACTTTAGGCTTCGAACAGCTCTCTAGCTCTATCGGTCGGCAAGTTATGGCTGCACAAAGTCAGAGCCACCACAATGGCTTTGCGTTCCTACAAGGGTTAAACAGTACTTGAACCACTGGGGCAATTTTTGAGGAGAGGAAGATTGAAACGTATTACCAGCAGCAGCCGAGAGTTTCTGTAGTAGGTGATACACAAATGTGGCTATTCTTGCCTCTACATTACCATTAGAGTTGAGCGTCCGAAAATGAACAACATACGGTTCACGCTCAAAAGCATCGTGTGGATCCTGATGCTGGTAAGTTTGCAGAACTTCCAGTTTGTCTTCTCTGAAACACAAACGCAATTTGCTAATCCAGAAATCCTGCACACGCATATATTGCATGTTTAGAACAGCCTTTTTAAATGATGATAATAGTAATATTTTTGCGTCCGACTCATGGTCCATATCACAAGTGTACTCGAACAACACAATAACACAAAAATGTTTAGCCACAGCACAGTACAGAGTAAGTGTTAAATGATCAACACAGACAGCACAGGGAGATGCCAAACACTGAAACAAAGCACCAGCTATAACTACATTCACTCATCATTAAAAAGTAATCCGGCGGCAAGTAAGGGAAGGACAAAGTGCTTTTTCAAATTCTTCTGCTTTCTTCAAATAGCCAAAACCTATTACTACTATGGCGCATGAAAATCAAATGGCTGTTGTGTTTCAGTAAAAGGCCTAAAGATTATGAAACGAAAGCTGTTCGATTTGCATCATACTGTAAAGGACTCAAAGGCCTGCGTGCTAGATTTAACTTGTAATGTAGTGAACTTCCACGCAAAGACAAATCCTCAAAATTCCTCCCTGAAAAAAACTGGCCACGAAACGCTGAATGCAGGAATGAACTAATGCGAACCAAGAACATTTGACCTCAGTTTTCATGATGCTGTCTTTTTACCACGTAGGAGAGAACTGGATATGTTGAAACATTTTTACATTTTTTGCCATTGTTCCTTTGGTGTAGGCACAAGAAACTTGAAATTGAGGCATTTGGTGGTTGAATCCTTATATCACAGTTGTTTGATATATCCTATTATATTCTTTGCATAAATTGAAAACGAAAAACATCACTTTTTTGGTTCAACTTACCCGACGCGTGGGGTAAGTTGAACCAGGTAGTGGGGAAAGTTGAACCAAAAGGAAGATACGCTTCGAAGACGAACTGGTGCAGAACGAAATTGCGGAAAATTTACACTTGAGTGAACTTATTTAAAAATATGTAAGTGCGTTGTGCACGCATCTAACCACTGATGCATGAAGATGTGGAGTACTTTCACTTGATTAAAGTTATCTGATATTTGAAGTCTGTTGAAAATACATATTTTGTGTTGTTCCAGTAACTTTTAGAAACGGGAGTATTTTACAGTGTCACGTTTCGGAAAAGAGCACTCGTCAATAAAGTTGAAAGTGACTGCTGGTCTTCCTGTTGTAGGATCATTCAGTGGCGTAGCCAGCCCAAATTTTTTTTGAGGGGAAATGTTTGACTTCAGGCGAGAAACAGTTTTTTTGTTTGGGATGTCTCTATTAAAGCACAAAATGAGTCCTAGATATGCTAAAAATTGGGGAGTATTTCCACTTGAGCCCCTTCTTGGTTACGCCTATGGAATCCTTCCTCTTTACATTCCTTCCTCTTTACAAAATCTTTTTCTCGCGTTTCCCAGTTATGTCATCTATATTCTCATTAAGTCTAGCATGAAGTTTACAAGCACATAATCTCCCTTTAATATTTCAACACATGGTAAGTCATAATCACTGCTATCATCACAAATAGTTGTAGTGTTGAATGGTTGTAAC
>JGI24158J21664_10002608_pt1 | contig 22062 bp, 21 predicted proteins | sample Ectturendosymbi3_FD_21664 | JGI IMG/M metagenome (IMG submission 21664)
GGGGGGGGGGGGCATTCTGGGCCAGTGCGCCCCACCAACTTTTTGTTCCTCCCTAAATTTTATTCTGCGTAGAAAGATTTATTTTAACATTTAATAAAAACAAAAATCTTTCCCCCTGAAAATGTATCTTGCCTCCCACCCCAAACTTGAAAACCTGGCTACGGGCCTGACCACGCATCAACCAGAAGCGATACAGCTCGTTTCGAAAACGTACGGCCTAAATCAGGAGTTCCTAACCGTTCTTTGACCGTGTACCCTTCAGTATTTCGACAGATGAGCATGCACCCCTAAAATTTCTTATGAAGCAAAGCTGAGTAAAGCAACAAACAAATATATTTAACAATTAGTGTGTAATGATTTTTGAAAATAATATTCAGTTATATGCGCATAATATTTGGAAATAAATAACATACAAATATATTTCTCCCTTCTTCGACTGCTAACCTCAAATGCACCCCGTCAAACAGACAAATGTTCCCCTAAGGCAGGGGTCGGGAACCAATTTACTATCATGGGCCGCATGAATTGTGCATTATCGCTGGAGGGCCGCAAGATCAATTAATTTTATCCTAAAATTCTACCTTATCCAACTATGAGAGAGAGTGACTTCTCTTGGCTTACGACCTCAAGTACCTGCTTATCATGGAGCTTCGTTTTGAAACGATGTTTTGCTCTTGCTTAGGTAACGAACTTAGGTAGGTAAGGTTTAGGTAAGGTTCCCCACTCCTGCCCTAAGGGGTACAAGGGAACCCCTGCCCTAAATGCTGGCACCTGCGTGAGGGACGGGTCGCTGATGGCCTTGTCGCCGACGAAGTACAAGTGCTGCTCGCCGACGAGAATCTCGCCGATCGTTTCGCACGCGGACGTGACGTTGACGCAGGTCTGTGTGACGCTTATCCTTTCGTTCTTGTGCAACCTGCAGAGCGGAAACGCCGAAGTTGGGCGATTTATGAGATGGGGGGGGGGCGGGCGCTGGGGGGAAACATCGGTACAATCGAACACTCAAAAGTTTTTTCATGTAGGGTGGCGAAAAATGTTCGCTTTCGAAGGGGGCATCTGGGATTTTGTCGAAAAGTGATCGCATTTTTTGTTGTTGACGCAAAATCATGTCAGCTCTGCAGTTCCAAGGAAACTTAAATATCGAACAAGGCCAGTGGATGACCGGATTCAAGGTTTTGACGTCATTTCCTCTGAGCCGCCGACCACAGTCACAGTTTGAAAAGTATCACGAGGCTTTTCCACTTTCGTTACTTTAGCGTTGCTTGACCAGCGAATGAGCGTTAACGCTGCTGTAAGTCGTAAATAAACATAAACAAACAAATATAAAGATTTAAAAAATGCACTTGGAAGGCGGTCACCTAGCTGGACATGACCTGCAAAATAAGCAAAGAGCCCACAAATCCCCTGCTCTTTCTGCATGAACCGTATAATTTTTGAAACGTGGCACCGCGATAACCGTCAGAGGGCAAAGAGTTCGACACGAAAAACGGCAAAATTTTAAACAGATGCGCACCTGGCCCTTATTGTAGAGGCGTCAGACGAGTGGGTGTCGTCTTCAAAGAGGAAACCGAGCGGACGCGTGTGACCTACAACAAAGGCCTTTTCTCGGGCACCNCTGTGCCCCGCGGCGCTGTNCATGGACACGGGCACTCCCCGCTTTAGGGACAGCTTGGATTTGTTGAGCATGAAGCGCTTNTCCACGCCGATGTGGCAGCGCTGTAGACGACGCCGTTCCCTGCGCACAAAAACGAANGGATTCATTTCAGGTTGGAATCGCGCATTTCTAGAACTTTCACCACAAAGAGGAACGGATTAATTTCAGGTTCAAATCCCACATTTCTAAAACTTTCACCACAAAAAGCAATTGATTAATTTCAGGTTGAAATCACGCATTTCTAAAACTTTCACCACAGAAAGGTACGGATTCATTTCAGGTTGGAATCGCGCATTTCTAGAACATTAAATAACCATTTTGCTGTTTTTCTGTCGTCATTAAAGTGGAAAGAACACAGAAAAGTTAAAAAGAAGCTTCCCAACAGAAAGAGTTAGTTTGAGATGAAACTTGCTGTGTAAACAAAACGATGACCTGCACTTGACTGTAGCAATTTTCAAGACAAAATTATAACTCAACGACGTGGTGCTGCCGGCCCTGCAGGAAATCACGCCGCTTAAATTTTTGACGTGATTGGAGCAGAACGCAATTTAATTACGTGGTACGTTCGGCAAATGTCACCATTCACCGCAAACCAGCGATATGACGCGACTGCCATTCCACTTTATTTCTACCATGAGCCTCCTACAAGGCGAGGACGACAAACGCCGCTAGTTTTAAAAGCGCTGCGGCGATTACAGCGCGAACGCCGGTCGCTTTCTGCGCTTTAGTTCGAAACTCGTCGGGCGGCCTGACCTGCACGGGCCTTCGGTGGGATCGATTTGCCATGACTTCGGGTACTGTTCCGGATTGTACCACACCGCCCTCTCGTGTGCGAGCTGCTCGAGCAGGTTTGTCCACTTGGTGCGAATCGACAGATCGTTCGAGACCGCGTCCTGGGTTTAGACGAAAGCAAAGGGAATTGCAATACATGAATTTCGTTTTCAAATAATGAATCATTTACCCACTTTACACTGCACTGTTGTCGGATTCGCGTTGGATTGGAAATCCCACAAATCACTCAAGCACGACCGTGAGTGTCTCACCGAGCTGCTTGAGCGCGCATTTTTTCAACCATACCCGATTCAGCGAATCCAACTAGCAGAGGTAGATTGGGAATCTGATAATAAGGATCCGAGCGAAAAAGGTTTGTATCAAGTCTTGGGCAATCTTTTCTGTGCTTGTTTGATGCTAAAACCACTACCGTGGAACAGATTAGCTTATTCAAGCAATTATGTAGCAAAAATGACGGATTAATTTATTTCATAGTTTTGCCTGTAGGCTAACTACGCCTAATTAGGGAAAACATCAGCAAAATTGAATCGGTTAAGCAAACTGAAAGATTATTCCGTAGGCCACAAGACATGGGACACTGGGCTGAAGGACTATTACCCCAATACTGATTAACAGATTTTCATTACACCTTGGTATAGTAGAGTGATTCAACCTCTGTGCAAAATAGGTACTATTGGAAGTGGATGACTTCAGTAGGCTGTAGGCTACACTTTGAACTTTGTATCCCAATTATGTGGCTATGATTCCTCAATTCATAATGGAACAAATGGAGTAGCATATAATGTGTCACAAAAGTTTGTGAAATAGCTTACAATTGCAATTTGGTGAATTGCAGTAGGCTACTTACTGTTCATACATTACGACTTACGAAATGCTGTTAACCCTCACATTGACACTCCGTCATACTGTAGTGCAGAAAATAGACTAATTAATTATCTTAACTGGAATCAACAAAGTGGCTTTGCAATGTGAAAACAAACTCCCATATCCTGCCCTGTAGAAGTTGTTCAAATTCTATTGAAGTCATTTGAAGAATGCAATGACAACGCGATGCAGTTTTCATGACGTCATCGCCCAGCAGTTCTCCACGATTTTCTCTGCCGGCTGTTATTTTTTGGACTACACCAAATAAAATCACGTCTCGGTTATTCCAACTACACCTACGAAAAGCACCTTTCCGTAGTGGAATAGCTTTCACCTTTTCATTTTCACCTATTCCCCAACTTGTTCAATACCATAGGGCAGGGGTGCTGAAATCAATTTCAGGGGGTGCTGGGAAAGGTCACGTATGTGGCGGTGAGGAATACGTTTGTCTTTACTTTATCGTTATAGCAACCAGGTGTTAGCCAATGGTAGGGGCTGCTGAGTGCTTAGGCGTGACCAAAAAGGGTGCTTGAAGTAGAAAAAGGTTAAGAAACGCTGCCATAGGGCAATCGCACGAAGCTAATCTTCGAATTCCTTGCAGTGTAAAAACGCTCCAATATCGAGTTCGCAAGTGCGTTCACGAAGGTAAGCCAAGGGCGACGAATCGCTCACGCGTCAATCCGATAACAGTGCAGTGTAAAGTGGATAAATCAGGCAATAACCGTTACGCTAGCTAAAAACATTTAGCTTTCACTATGACAAGACGTAGTTGCTGTACTATTGAGTTTTCTGAGGGTCTTAAGTAGGCCTGTAACCAGCTTGGGACACCAGGGGGGTAGAAAATTTTTATGAGAGGGCTCCACAATTTTTAAACTATGTCCAACACGTTTTGCCAGGGGTGTGAGAAAAATTTTTCTTTCACCCCCCTAGTTACGGGCCTGGTCTTGCGCATTTCAGGAACTGCTGCCTGCAGATCAACGTTGAAAATCTTCAAGCTTTGCATTTGGGTCCGGTGCCTTTCGAACTCTGAAAAGTGGCGTTTTCCGGTCTGCGTGTAATTTCCAGACAGACGAGCAGCTGACGATGCTCCGTATGTGTTCGGTTAGAAATCGCGATCGAAATACAACTGACCAAAAAAACAAGTTCATTTTTGTCAAAATAAATAAATTTCAACATTTTTCGAGCGTTAACACCGCTGGACCGCCCACCACAGGCATTGCATGCTTTCAATGCGAGATTGAATNAGAAATAAAAAGCGACTCGAGAAAGCGAAAAAGGGCCAGAGCAATCGACGCTCATTGCAATGTTACCATGGATACAGAAAGGTAGCAATCAAAGCGGGTCGGACGCTCTGTATTTGGCGTTGCAAGAATTTTTTAATTGAACGAGGTCCAGTTTATTTCACTGGCGCTACAACGCGCGCGTTACTTCAGCAATGTGCTAACCCATCAAAATTAACGTTTGGCCAGTTTTCCGTTCTGGCCATCGTTTCCCGGTTCCGCATTGACAGAATAACAATTTTTTGGTGCAGAGTTTAGATCGGAATCTTGGAAAGTCGCACAGGAAACAGAGAAAAACCCATTCTTTTTTCAATGAAAGCAGATTGGACTTTTCAAAAAAAAAAACACCCCTTTGCTCAGGGATGGGGAACCTATTTACAATCACGGGCCCAAAGAATTGTGTAATGTCACCAGCGGGCCACAAAAATTAATTCATAATTCTACTTCACCTTCCAAAGGGAAACAAAGAGAGAAATCTATACAAACGATGGTTCGCCTGATATACTTGCAGTTGTTTCCACTCAGTACGTGCCCGGTTGTTTCCAATCAGTAAGTGGTTCGCCTGATATACTTGCAGTTGTTTCCACTCAGTACGTGCCCGGTTTTTTTCATGTAATGAACTTCAAAAACGTATTACTGTGAAACACGGGATGTTGTTTGTTGTCTCATCGTGTCTTTTCTCTTGGCAACGTAATGCGTTTTCAAAAATTGATGACGATGCACCAAAAATTGATGACGATGCACAAGCCACAATCTGTTTTTTTTGCTTGAGACATTTCGGTCATTTGTCCCATAATAGCTTAAAAATTCGGTCATTTGTTCGTTTGCGGATATTTTTTGTGACTGAAAACGCATTATGATCGAATTGACTTGTTTTTTTTCGGTCACTTCAGAAAAATTCGGTCAACGACCGGAAAAAAACAGGCCACAACTAATCAATGCAACCAATCAACCAACGTTATAAAAACCAGTACAACGAAAAACATTAAACTTGCCATACCCTTTTGTACTGAACCTAATCCTTGCCTTTTTCGTACGAAAAATTACTACCTGTGTTGCCGATATAATAAGGCGCAACTGTAATGGCTGTTCTGGGAACTGCTTTTGATAACACGGCTTGGCCTCACCTTTAACCTCAGAATCATCAACTTCTTCTGGCCGTGCTGACGTTGAACCACCTGTTGCGTCACGTCCATCGCGTGCTTTGATACGTGCTCGGCCAAGCGTGCAGTTCGATTCCTGATACGCTCGTATTGTTTCGTGTTGGAGGATTGCCATTCCTCGAGCTCGCGACGTCGTTCTTTGTCAAATCTCGACTGTAAAATGAAATTCAATTTTTGTTGCTTCGTTTTTTCAACCGACTGTTGCACAAACGTAAAAGCAAAACCGGAAACTGAGGATTCTGAAGAACAACGCGTGATCTGTTACAGTGGTTGGCCTGGCAACAGTGGGCAAACGGTTAAATTCCCTGTTTTGTTCAAAAATCAACACTTCATATCAGCCTAAGTCCTTGAACATAACGACAACACTGATCTTTTTCTGGACGTTTAGTTCAGAATTCCAGCGCGACGACAGGCAAGCCTTGCCACGAAAAGCGAAAACGCTCGATGTTGCGGAGGTCGTCGGGTCGTTCTAACGGTGACAGCATGCGTCGTAACTAAAAACGGAGTCTACGTTGAGTAGCAGCCAGAATGGACATGTTTTCTTGTCGGCTTGATTTTGCATATTCAGACGCGGCATTTAACTTTGCCAGCAAGCGTTCTTTTTCCCGCGCCTTTCTCACATGGTCGTTTTCTGCATTTCGCACGATCGCTACGTCACGCGCTTTTCCTCGGAAAGGAACGTTGCTTCGAGATAAAGTTTTACGTCATCACCACGTCACACGGGCCACGTGACAGCACTGCGGCTTAAGGCATGAAGCATGCAAGTATGGCCAGTGACTAGCTTTATTTCGGTCACAGACCATGTCAATGCGGTCATAATGTCCGAAAATACAGACTAGTGAACACTGTTGCGGCGAGTTTTAATACTGTTTTAAGGCTTTTAACACAACATGGGACATATAACCGAAATGTCTCAGTGAAGAACAAACATGCTGGCGACTGTCGAAAAACAGCAGCTCGAGGTTGTTTGTGGGATTAATGCGAAAGTTTTTTTTCTCTTAAGTGCGAGAAATAAGCACGAAAAGCACCTTTTATAATAAGAAAAAGCAAAACATTACTTTTCAAAGCAGTGCTCATGACCCGACCAGGACATTGCGCGAGGCCAACACACAACATTCCCACGCCGTGACGTAACCCGAAATCAAGCTTCAATCAGCGGCTTCTTAAAAAGAAACTGCCACAATCCGAGCGCCCGCTCATGCGTAAGCAGAGGAGTTCCCAACCTGGGGTACATTTGCCTATCTGAAGGGGTACATTTAAGGTTAGCGATGGAAGAGAAAAANATGTTTATNTCCANATACTCTAAAACATAAACCAGCATCAATTAAAAATTCGATGGATTTTTGTTATTTTACTCAGCCTTTTTGCCACAAGAAATTTTAGGGGTNCTTGCTCCTCTGTCGAAATGCTCAAGGGATATATGGTCAGGGAAAGGTTTGGAATCACCGCGTTAGCAAATACGGGGCACTACGTCACCGGCCGTACGGTTGCAAGGTCTTGCGATCAGGGCTCATGTACATTTTTCTAAGCAATCTTGCGTCGCATTTGTTGAAGCTACAACATCGCCCGCAAACGTTTTGAAAACAGCGTAAAAAGTAATCAGCATAATACGTCGAAGTTTTTTTCAAGCAACAAAACAAGCTTCAAAGCAGACCCAGTAGAGGCGCACTATTCAAACTAAACGCCAAAAAGGCCTGCTATTTGCACCTGAAAATCATCCAGGGCTCCTGGAGACGGCGGCTCCCCGGCAGCTGTGGCCGCAGCGGCCCTCCTGTGAAGGGAAGAGACCCGATGGCCGACACGGGCGATAGCTTTGGCCATTTTCTTGCCGTTGGTTTTATCAGCTTGCGATAACTGGTTCTTGCATTGGTGAAGTAGGTAATGCAGGTAAACGGCAACCTGGGGAACATATTTAAAACGTGAATACTGCAATGGCAATGTCCGGGAATGAACGAAAGTGAAAATAATGTAGACGCTATTTGCAGATTAATTTGGTACACCAAGCATAAGGGTATTGTGCAGGGATCATTTAAGAAATTTGGAAACTCAGTTCACTGGACTTTGGTGAGTACCCAAATCACAGTAGCACCGATTCTGATCCACCGCTGGGACAACTATAATGTCAAACCAACGGATTAGCACATCGGTCTGCACAACAACTCGAAAGACAAGATAAAAATCATCCGACGTATTTTTTAGTTCCATCGAAGGCGTGATGAAGGTCAAATTTGTGCAGGACACGCCAATCTCACCTTCTGCCCGTTGCTGCCACCTGGCGGCAGCATCAACGTCAGGAGCTCTTCGGATTTATTGCAAGTCATGACGTGAAAAGCGTGTGTGCGCTTCTCCAGGTCATCGTGATGGGGTGAAAGGATGTGAACGAGAAGCCTCCCCCCCTGGAACAGCATCAATCAATTTACCGAAAAAACAAAAGTTTGGCGCAGTGTTGTCATATCAAAAGAGCTATGGGTGTTTGAAAGCCAGGATGTGGTTTGCGAGTAATATTGCGAGCAAACACCGTGTTGGAGGTTGAGTGGGGGGAAAGGAGCTTGCGAGGTCTGAACAAGACGCGAACAAGCATCAGCTGATGTATTCGATGGTTGGGTGACACACAAAGTCAGAAGAATTTGACAAGCTTGTATGCTTTATTTCATTTTCTTGTGTTATTTCCGTTAAAGTACATTGCCGATGAAGCTGATAGAAAAAAACATGAGGGAATGATTTTCGCAATAAATATTTTATTCTTCAGTGACACAGGCAAAATAATTTTTGTTTTAATGTCCAGTTTCTTCTTTTTGACAAAAATTGTTTTATTCTTCAGTTTATTCTTCACGTTTTGAACTTTTTCACCAATAGTCCGAAAAACAGAAAATTGACACATACAGTAGCTCAGATTCGAGCAAGGAACTTTGACACCATATATCATCGTGCACGAAGTAACACCGAAGTGTTGGACGTGCTTTACCTGTTCAGCCAGCTGACACTCGGCGATCCGCAATATCCGTTCCCAAGCGACAGGACGCTGGTGCGCATGGCTGGTCGAACCATCCAACAATGAAAGCAACCACTCCGTTATGACGTCATAAACCACTTGGCTGAAAGTTCTGAAAGAGGCAATGAGTTGTGCTTCGAAGCATGTGGCAGGGAGGGAGCGGCAGGGCCCTGGTGTCGGCCCGTGAGACAATCTGACTTGCGAAATTTCTGACGTCACACCATACGCGCATGCGCAGAGTTATATTCCAGGTCATGCATTTCGCAAGCAGTGGCAGTTCGCTGAGATATCAAGTATGCTGAGAACTGAGGACTAGGGTTTAGGTCAGTGGTTCTTAACCTGGGCTCGATCGAACCCCTAGGTTTCGACGGAGCCGTTTTAGGGGTTCGAGGAAAGCCATCTGAAACATGACCAAAAGCGTGGTTATATCACAGCAAGAAAACCATGGTCACCGTTGTAGTCACCCACTTTTACATCCTGTTACATTGGACAAATTGGGGGTCGACAAAAGCCTGGAAAACTACGTAAAGGTTGGACGTGTTTGTAAAGGTTAAGAAGCACTGGTTTAGGGTTAGGGCTAGAAAAGAAAAATAATTGGCGTCAAGGACTAAGTCAAATACTTTTCGGTGGTTAGTTATTCCCGAAGTATCGCTTGTTCTGAACTATCTGACATTACATCAAAAGTTTTTAGTTTCGCAACAGAGACCAAAAAATCAATCGGCAAAGTTTGTTCCTTTACTCTGAATAGCAAATTAACTGACATGCAAGAATAGATCAGAAATTTCGCTTGGCATCAGGCGGTCCAGAATCAAGGCCGAATTGCTTCAAGAATGCAAAATTGTGAGGTTAACTCGCCGTGTTTGCCTATCTGTGGAAAATTGCAGTTGGCCTAAGGGTAGGCTTCACGATTTCAAGGCTAGTGCAGAAATACCAATTTCTTTTTAAATATTCAGAAAACTTTTGCATGCACCAAACATTTGTTGTTTCAGTGAAGGACGGTCCGCAAAATGATGCCAGCTCTAAACGGGCCCGTAGTGCGATAAAGGTTCCGGCACGGCCCCTGCCTGTGGAACAAACAGAGTCCAGCACCAAAATCATGGGCACACGAAATATACATTATCAAGTAAATACTCTCCGCAGTGGGGGTAAGCAAGGAATCAATCAGCAAACTTTTTGATAGGAAATCAATTTCACGTAAAATTACGCAATCTCAGTCCTGAAATTGGCAAGCAAAGCTTGTTTTTGTTTAGGGATTAAATTTGCGCTTACGGGTTTTTCACTATTTTTCTCCCGAAATTTTAGGACTGAGGTTGCACGGTTTTACATCAAATCGCTTTCTTATTAAAATTTTGCTGATCGATTCCTTGCTCACCATCACTGTGTAGAGAGTAGTAACTTGAATGCAGATATGTGCCGTTTCAAATCATCGCAAAAAGATGAAAGCAGAGCCCAGTCGGCTAAATCCTTGATAGCTTGCAGAAAACAGCTTTTAAATGTACGTTTTATGAAGTTATAAATTTGACTTTTGCAGCCTGTGTTTCATTCCAGATTTGACTTGCTCGAAATACCTGCTGTCTTCACCGTCGTCCTCTTCGCCATTGGATTGTCGATCAAGAGCAAACGTCTTTAGCTTTTCGGCGCTGTCGCAAAATTGACGTTGTTATTTAACACAAGCTGGGAACGTGCGTTGAGTTTTGGCAAACAGCGCTTGACTACAGGCGAGAGTCACACGATAATAGTCGTTCGGACTTGGATGTACAGCAAATAACAATAAGACTTCAAACGCGCGGCGAGTGCGTTTCTGACACCCCTACAAACAAAAAGTCAAATTTCAATCGCGCAGCGAGTACGTTTCCGAAACACCACAAACAAAAAGTCAAACTTCAAACGCGCGACGAGTACGTTTCGGACACACCACAAACAAAAAGTCAAACTTCAAACGCGTCTGAGGACGTGGCTGAAACTCCATGCTTTGGGAACACCAACTGAAACCAACGTATTGGACACAAACCGGTCTCCACCGTTCGTACTAATCAATATTTGCAGCACAACAAAGAGCAGGCTTACGTTGACACAAGATCAGATACAACGAACCCCTCACATGCAAGTACGATGCGCTAATTAGCACAGCGTCAATCGTTGCAAGAAAACGAAGACTCATAAATACGCACAGAAAAGGTACTCAATTAATCATTACCTGGCGTTGTGACATTGGCTCTTTCCGAAAACCACGTGATCGACAGCGATTGTGACGACTCGCTGAAGGCGGTCGGCGGTTTCTTTCTCGTTGATTCGACGTCGCTGATTTCCTTTGAAGGAACGAGAGCGGAGACCGCCCGGCCTAGGGCGGTAACTGCGCGAGGGATACACAGTGTTTTGAAGACAGTGCGCTTTTCAGACTTCAGTCTGCATTTACTGAACTCCAAAACCATGGAGAAAAAATCTCGAGCGGTTTTAGTGGAAACGGGCAGGGCCGCAACCAGCTGGTGTTTTCGGGAGTGGGGGTCAAAATGATTGCAATTTGTTGTACTATTTTCTGGGGGAGGTAAAGTGTTTGTAACTTGTGCTATTTTCGGGGAGGGGCAAAATGATTGTAACTTGCTGTTGTGTCTAATATCTAAGCATGTTTTTGAAAATTTCGTGCGGGGGAAAATGCCCGGTTACCCCCCTGGTTTCGGACCTGGGCCCAGGTATGGTTATTTTTTACTCTTACAAAAAGGGCAACCCCGAACGAGCGCCGAGTGCGCGTTTTCTAGCCAATCAGGTGCAAGTTCGACACAAGTCGCGCCTCACCCCGTCGCGTCACTCTTCGGCTTTCTGTAAGAAAAGCTTCTTCGAGTGAACGTCGGTGACGTAGACGTGTCGCTGACGTTCGTTCCCAGGCTCGATATGCGTCGATGTGTCCTGAACCTGCGCGTCACGCATTCGCGCGAAAATAAACAAACAAAAACAGCAGTTGAACCGGACTCTTGTTCACGCAGGAAATGTTTGAAAGGTCGTCGGGCAAAGCCAGCAACATAATCTGCGAAACGCCAACGCGCTGTTCTAATCTGAAGAAACCAGACGTAACATCGTCCAAGACTTGAAAAGGCATTCGGTCAAACCCTATGCAGCAAGAAGTTACAAAGAGATTATCGGGGTGGAAATGTGTGCGGCTACCGCACACTGCAGGCGCCAAAAATCACACCACACCTCGAAACGCCGCTGACTACGTCTAATGATGAAACACGACGGGGGCGAAACCACCCCAAATTGAAACGAATCTAAGTTTACAGGTGTGGTGTGATTTTTGACGCAATATACTACAAATTCTTCGGCGGACTTCGGTAAATTTCGGACCCAACGAGCCGAAGCCTGAACCAGATGCAGCAACCCACAACGTTCTCAGCTAGCGCACGCGCAAAAAAGTTTTCTTCAGTGTTTACCGAGAAGTGGACGCTGAGGGGTTTCTGGCAGGGGAGAGGTCGATGACAACGGGCGGACTGGACGGCGAAGTGGAAAAGGAAGACGAGTAGTTGAAGAGCAACGGTGAATTGGGGGAGACCGAATAATTGGCGGCAAAAGCGGAGTCGAAGGTTGCCGTGCTGTTTATGGAAGCGGTGGATCTGAAAGCAAAGTGAGCTTGTTGATAAACAAATCGCGGGGAAGTTAACGAGCGCCCCGTTTCAGACTGTTTGGTCGAAATATTATATTGTGAGTTTTGATGTTTTGGTGGAAATATTGTGAGTTTTGATGTTTTGTTCGAAATATCGCGAGTTTTAATGATCTGGTCGAAATATGAGTTTTGATGTTTTGGTCGAAATATTGTGAGTTTCGATGTTTTGGTGGAATATTGTGAGTTTTGATGTTTTAGTCGAAATATTGTGAGTTTTGATGTTTTGGTCGAAATATCGCGAGTTTTGATGGTTTCGTCGAAATATTGTGAGTTTTGATGTTTTGGTGGAATATTGTGAGTTTTGATGTCTTGGTCGAAATATCGTGGGTTTTCATGTTTTGGTCGAAACATCGTGAGTTTTGATGGTTTGGTCGAAATATTGTGAGTTTCGATGTTTTGGTGGAATATTGTGAGTTTTGATGTTTTAGTCGAAACATTGCGAGTTTTGATGTTTTAGTCGAAACATTGTGAGTTTTGATGTTTTGGTGGAATATTCTGAGTTTTGATGTTTTGGTGGAATATTGTGAGTTTTGATGTTCCGGTCGAAATATCGCGAGTTTTCATGTTTTGGTCGAAATATTGTGAGTTTTCATGTGTTAGTTGATATATTGTGAGTTTTGATGTTTTGGGCGAAATAATGTGAGTTTTGATGTTTTGGTTGAAATATCGCGAGTTTTGATGTTTTGGTTGACATATCGCGAGTTTTGATGTGTTGGTCAAAATATTGCGATGTTTGATGTGTTGTTCGAAATATTATAAGTTTTGATGTTTTTGTTGAAATATTGGAAACAGCACCGTTGACTCTGTGGCGATGTTATCTGAAAACGAAAAACATCATTCTGAAGCGCGTGCGCATTTACCCGTTTCCGGAGAATTCCAGTGAACGCTTGGCGATTGTAATCGCCGACGACCGACCGCCGTTTGCTTGCTTCATAGCATCGACAACCTGTGAGTGCAAGATGTGCGGTACATTGAAACGGTAACGTACACACAGCGTGCATGATGCACAATTACCAAGTTGAGACATCATACAACTGAGGACTGTGGATGCGTAGTGTTACGTGAAATCGATTTCCTGTTTCCAAAAAAATAGCAGATAGATTCATAACTTGAATACAGACATGTGCGAGTCTGGATTTTTGCAGACATGAAAGTAGAGAGGCCAGTCTGCTCATTCCTCGAAAGCTTGCAGCAAACCAGGACTTTTCAATTACACAACTGAATTGTTCCTATTTCGCCAGTCATGTCGTTGAATTCTTACAATAATAGGTCCGAACTAGCAGAAATTCGCGGACAGCTAAATTGATTGTGAACTCACTTCGAGAAGCAAGCTGCTTGACAAGTCGTGTATAGAAGTTGCTGGTTCTGCATCGGCGCCGTAAACTTTGGCGAATTTCCTTTCCAGCGTTGACAACAAAACCATTAGATCCTCAAAAACCTTCGAATCAATTCATCATTTTTTCATTGGTAGATCAATCCAATTATAAGAAACACTGACCTCACAAACCGTGGCTTTGGTACGGAAAGTAAAAAAATTTTTTTTTGAATTACCGAAAACGATTGAGATAATAAATTTCCTTCAAGGCAAGGATTAATTTCTGTCACCCAAAGAAAAACAAACAAGACAAAGAAACTCTTGAAATGCGGACCTGAAAATGACCGGAACCTGAAACCAGACAGGACTTGGTCGCCACTGGCGCCAGGATTTGTTCCACGCCGTCGTACACGCTCTGAACAAAGATCAATCAAAACATGGGGTCAACATCAGAGGAGTAAACATCCTGAGAGAGATGTATCTAGCGATGGTGAGTAAATACACGAACCCTCAGAAAGACGAAGAAAACAAAAAACAACACGCGGCAAGCGCTACATTTGACAGCAATAAAAAACAGTTTCCGCTGTGTGTAGTGGTTTTTTTATGCTTCATCTTGCGAGATGGCGGGCAAGTAAAAAAAAACGTTTTCTTGCCTGTTTTTCAACCTGCTCGATCTCGGCATTATTTCCGACACTGACGAGGAGGTTGTGGAGCGCCAGGGTCAGACCGTTGTCGAGCATGACGTCAGCAGCCGGGCCGATGCACTCGAAGATTTCGGCCTGAGCGAAAAGAGAATCGGGGAAGGGGGGGTAAGGAAAACCGATCGAAACCACGAGAGTTTGAACAACAACTCTTTCTCATATTGCATTGTATCGAGGCACAGTATGGCGTTGCATTGCACCCAAGTACAGGTTAAGAAAACGAACGTCCCGAACAAACTTGGTGCGAATCGGTTTAATTCTTTCGTTTTGGAGAAATTAAGATAAACTTACATATTCAAAAATAAACTTTTGCATGAGGGGTAATCAACAAGAAACGAAACTTGCGGCTAAAAGAAGGCAACGACAATGCGTAAGTCGAATAAAACAGAAAAGGTCTTCAAACTGTACCGATGATGCCGTTATATGGGAGAAACACAAACTGCCGAACATTTGTGTCTAAGATCTTCGTAACAGACTTACCATTCTGGCCAGCAACTGGCAGCATAGTAGGGGAGACACGATGTAACTTTTTTCCAGGATGGCAAGCAAAACAACAACCACGTGATTCGTGAAGGGATCAGGCAAAGACCCAGGACTGTTTTGCTCACTAGCAGTCTCTGACGGCAGTGGCAGAGGCTCCGCGACGACCACTGGATGGCCAAGCAAGAAGTACAGGCAAGCTTCCGCAATTGACCTTGTTGTCGGATGTTGGTGCAGTTGATTTCCAAGCAAGTGGAAACCTTTCTTTTGTTGAAACGAATTCTTTTCTTCAGGCGAGCATCTGTTTCAACAGAAGGCGCATGAACAAACAATTCCAACCGCTTGCAAATGGGCCAGGATGTCCATCTATACGGAGTATACATCCACAGCAGACTCAGTGCTTTCTCTTTAATAATAACGCAACCTATTTCGACTCGTAACTGACACGACAATGAAACACATTGATTTTAAGACGCGCGCCACGAAAATCCGCTCAAAGAGAAAGTTCACTCTCTGTCTTTCAGAGGTAAAACCAAGAATGATTAGAATCTGGCAAGAGTGTTTTGATTTGAATTATTGCCTGCAACATCATTTTTCCGAAAATTTTCTACGCGAAATCAAAAATGAACATTTTTTCAAACTCGATCTATTCAATAAAAAAACGCACTTTTATAATTTGACAATACCCGTAACTCCAGCAGTAAAGACACACAATGCAAATTCCCCTGTCAATTTTTCATTCCTTTCGACAAAAGCTCTTCCAAGAAGATTCCAAGAAGACAAAACAAACATTTTTTAAGTACAAATATAAAAGATGACGAATAACAACAGTGTTCGGGTAAGACAACGAACCGAGTGAAATAGGCGACCATCATTCGAAGAACCGCTGTGCGGATATTAGGGCACTGATGATGGCTCAGGACGAGGAGCGTTTCTGCTTTCAACGCTTTGTTCAGAAGCTTGGGCACATCAACATCCTTCATTGTCATCACGGCCACGAAAAGAATGTTCATCATCTCGGTTATCAGAACGGAAAGGCTTTCTTGCTCTTGGGTGGTCTGCGTTTGAAAGGAGCAGCTGGTGATCGAACCCACAGTGCAAACAATCGTACTTTGTGACGACACAAACGCGCGACTGTGCAGTAGTTTGCTGTCGGTCGCTGAAAATCGTGTCTGGTCCATCACATCCGGGTTACCAAAAATAACTAACTTTCGAACCGACCGAACAGACCCTGTGTCGACAAAACTTAACAGCGTAGCGGTTGACCGTCGAATATTTCGGCGACAGAAGCAGAGCTTATTAACGAAAAATATGAAGATACAAACGCAGAAGCAGCTTATATAGCCAGGGCATTTGGGATACAAAGGATAAATCAAGACGAAGGTCGAGTTATGCGAAATGATGTTTCACGACAACCAGGGTTTCGGTCTTACATTTGACAGTATGTTCAGCAAGACGCTAAGTACACAGGGTCAGAGGAAAACGAATACCTTCACATTTCCATGCGGTCGGTACAATCAGCACAGCAGAATGGTAGAATCGATTCAAATAAGGCTTGATAGAGCTCAAAAATCTTGCAATATACCTTTCGGTTATTTTTATACCGGCGAAATCCTTGTAATCATCACAGTGTATTAAATCCTGTCAGAAAATTCTAATCACAGGTGCTCAAAGCTTTGTGGTTTGCGGGAATTTATTTTGAGACACCACTGCAAAAACACACGCAATTTGAATTTTGTACGAATTTCAAGCAAACTGATAACAAGTTACGTTACGGGACGTTACAGGTTACGGGAAAACGTTTATCGTTCTCAATTATTCTGTTCACAACTTTTCACAGGCATAAAAGATTTTCGTTGCAAATTGACGTCCGAAATTCGCGCTAAGCGATTGTGAGAACCTGTGAAAAACAGGGTTGCGGAGTCGGAGGTTTTTGGGTGCAGTCGTAGTCGGATTCCTAAAAACAGTGGGAGCCGGTGTCGGATTTTTTTTCCGACTCAGAAAGTCCAATTCAATCATTTTTTACATCGCACTCCTAATTTAGGAATCCTAACTCGTGTCTGTTGAAATGAAGCAATTTCTTTTGAAACGTTTATTGAAAGAACGAATTCTTGCTGTGTTCCACGATTTCAATTGAGTGCCAGTTGCTACAAAATTGTTGACAGCCAAACTTCATTCATGGTATGCTAAGGAGTCGGAAATTTTGGAAGGTCGGAGTGGGACATTTTACCTCCGACTCCGCAACCCTGGTTAAAAGCACCAAGCTACGAAGTACCTTCACAACCGGTTTCGCGTTCCACTTGACTTCGGATCCGAGAGGCACGTTCTCCCAACTTTCCGAATGTTGACGAATATCAGATGCGACACGCGACGTTTCGCTGTCGCACTTGGCGACTGGCGACTCTTCCCTGCATGTGATGTCGTCATCGATTGTTACGTCACATGCGGTTTCGTCGCGACCGCACGTGGACAGGATTTCGAATGAGTGACTTTGGTTCTTGGGCGCCTCAACCTCCGCAATTGTCTCCAGAGTGCAAGAAGAGGCATTTTCGGAAGCTTGGCATGAAGAAATGTGAAAAATCAAAAAAGTTTAAATGGTAACACATCAAAATCAAACCAGCAAACACACATAAAAATCATGCGGCAGGAAGCAGGAAATTCATTCCGAAGGTTGGCAAATAGTTTGCAAAACTAAGCGTTGTTAAAAAATAGCAAAAGTTCAAGAAAATACTAAAACTTAAGTTCTGGGGAAATATAATTCGAACCTTGTTCTTATTTTTAGCAGCACCAATCTGCAAACGTTTGCCATGTCCACTTCTTCAAAAACGAAAATATATTACAATTTCAACGAATTTTGAGCTTTTGACTAGGCATTCGCTTTGAAGGTTGCCACAGCAACCGCAATAGACGCAGAAGTGGAGTTAACTAACAACTGCAACTCTATTTCGCACTTGGGTGTTTGCCAAACGGACCAAGAACAAAAATGACGCAAAAAAACACAAAAATCGGAAGACGCTTTTCACGAAAATGAATATTTAAGGCAAACTTACTTTGTTCATGGTTTTCTGGTGGTACAGAGTCAGCAGCTTCAAACGTTTCGTCATGCGTGAACGGTTCGGGCGAGTCGTTGCGGGTTTCTTCATTGCTGGAGGTGAACAAGATCGGCTTGTGCGAAGTCGGTTCGGCGGGAGCGCTGAAAGCGCGCGACAGAATGGCGTTGGGCGAACGTCCAACAACCTGCCCGTGTCCTTGCTCTGTGAAACGACGGGCACGTCACAGATCGATCGCGGATGCGCGGGAAGTTTTGAATAAAAACCCTGGTCATTTAAGTTTCTCACGCTGTGCTGCGGGGCTAGCACTACTCTTACCCGGAAGAGTAGCGTTCGTCTCGTTGCGCAGCGACTCCATTGACCTCCAGGTTTTGGGGGGTGCCGGCCTGGCGCCCGACGGGAACCAGGAGTCGTTCAGGCTGAAGTAGAAGCTGGATGCTGAGTGCGAAACGAAAGTGGCTGCAAAAAAACGTAACCATAAAAAAATAAAAAAAAAACGAGGAAGAACTCGAACCCGACGGCGAGAATCAATTCATGCGAGTTTTTTTGCCGAAAATCCAAAACAGATAAAATTTGCAGTCAATCGTTTCTTCTGCACGTTCTTAACAAGAACAAGAACGGCACACGAGCAATTTTATGAACTTCCCAATACTTATTTCCCGTCGCACCTTCTGGCGGATGGAAGGCGATGACGAAATCGCACAACGTCGTAAGAATAGCGACGTTCGGCGGCGAACCAATGACGCCTCTGATGACGGACACCATGGCAACGACGACGTCAGTGGGCGGAAGACGCAGGGAGTCTTCGCTGAGGATCTCTTGAACGCCTGCAATGGCCAGAGCAGGTCAGAAAAAGCCACACAACCCACCTTGCTGCAAGACACACCCGAATCGAGCAGGTGAGCATTCCCAAACAGTGTAGCTTTCCAATGGCTGGTGCACTGTTTTNTTTCTAACCTGACTGCAAGTATGGATGAGGGGCTGCAGTGACGCAGAAAAGNTTTGAACGGGATTGCGTAGTGACGGACGCATGGGNGCGGGTTTCCGGCGAGCACCAGCCTGGTGCTCTTGCACATTTTCAAAAACCATTTTCCATACTTTTTCAGTATCTTTTCAATACTACCGCAGATTAAATTACTTTACTTCCAACAGTTAGCTTCATTTCTTGGTAATTTTACTCATGGAACATAATGCAAAAAACATCTGCAAAACTGTCATCAGTGGTGTAGAACAAAATTTGAATAAACACATGGATGAATTTGGAATTTCCATACTTTTTCAATACTTCCTTAACATTTTGGCCGAATTCAATGCTTTTTCAAGGTCTTGAAAACCAATTTTACAATTCAATACTTTCAATACCGCGTGGGAACCCTGACCAGAGCTATGTCAACGCAAACGCAGTGCCAACGTACACAGAGCAATCTTAACAAACTACGCGGTTCTTGGCATCGTTAAAGCGGTAATTTTTTCCTACATATAACACTACTTCCATGACCCTCGACAACTGAAACCACCCCAAAATACAAAGTTTAGATCAAGCGCTTTTCCCGACGAAGTTCCGCTGCTGAGAATACTCATAACCGTGGTGGCGGAGATAGCTCAGAAGAAGAGTCTCTGCCGCTCAGTTGGAAGGTTGGGAGTTCGATCCATGGTCACTACTGAGTGAATCGNCATAGCACTCATTGAGCAAGAGNGTTCACCTCAACCGCACCGATAAGAAGCAAATTTCTGGCTTCGACCTACCACCGCCAATTGCCGTCACACAAAACCAACTTTGACATTAATAACCAGCATGCACCAGAAGCAGCTCGGACCTGCCAAAATCTTAGCAGCCGCTCCAGCTTTGGTCAGCGTCTTGATGTTGAGCCATTGATAGGGGTTCTCGTCTCCGATCAGGAACTCGAGGCTTTGCAGCAGAAGCAGCCAAACCGAAAAATCTCGCTCGCCTGCAATCGCCATGACAACGGCGATGAACACGCGAAACGCCGTGTTTCCACTGACAAGAGTGGACCGGGCAAAAAGTGTCCTTTTCTGATTTTCCAGTACTGCTACTCATAAGAAAACGACATAAAATAGTAGATTGAGTGTAACAGCTTCGACAATACAACAATAAATTAAGTTTCCCTTTCATTTTCGCAGGTTTTGCCAATATTTTCGTTGCGTTTTTTTTAAAACAGGTTATTTCATGTCTGCGAGCCAAAACAATGACGTTGTTCCAATTCCGAACTCTACTGATGAAACGAACCGCCAAAACACTCAGCCCACCACCACCACAAGGCAGCAGAGGCATAGCACCACAAGATCGTTGCTCTTCATACTGCTGCGTCTGCCAACCTTTAGTGTTGACCGCTTTGTGCCATATCGGGCAGTCGAGCAAGAATGTCTTCAGGACAACTTCGTCGTATATCAGCGCAGCGCTGTCTTCGTTGATCTGGAAAAGTGCAACACGACTCTCGAGCCCAGCAGCATGACAAAAGCGGGATGGCGCAGGACACGGGTCTCCAAACTACGGGCTAAATCCGGCCCGCGAAACCATTCCATCCGGCAGAAACGACATTTTGTCAATAATGAAAATATATTGTATTTACGAAAAATTTGTTGATTGGATAGAATGTAACATAAAACGAAACAGTCACATTACGTAAGATGCCCGGCACTCGCACTGTTGTGTAACAGTAATGTGCTCGCAGACAAAAAAGAGTTTGAAGACGCCTGATGTAGACGAAACACTGCCGACCTGTAACGCGAAAAAGCAACATCGGAAACACCCTGAGAATCATTTCCCAGCACCATAGTTGCACGTATTAAAATTTTCCTGAGCAAAGCAAAACGGTGCTCGTATATTTTTGCATGACGCGACAATACTGGAAAAACACCGTGTCGTGCTGGCACTGGACCAACTAAAATATAAATCAGANATCACGAAAATTTGCAATATCTCACTGCGCCGAATCTAGTTTTTTTTCGGTCATTATTTCAAAAAAAAAAATAATTTGGTCATATACCGACATTTTCTTAAATAACCGAAAAAAGGCCATATCGGTCATATCTCCCAAAAATGTAGACTGGTGAATACTGCTACGGCGAGTTTTATTACAATTATGGGACAAATGACCGGTATGTCCCAGCGAAAAAATATGCCCAACGTCGAAGTATCAGCAATCGTTGATGTCCGCACTAATTCCAAACCGCCCACCCATCCTTGCTGTCACAACCAAGCGTTCATGGACACCGCATCAAGAACAAAGCAACCTCTCTCGCATCACGTGACTCACTCCAAATTCTTCCATTCCGTCATTGGTCTGACAAACGATGACGTCATCGGAGCAAGCCGCGTTGAACAAGATTTGCAGGGTCTTGTAGCCGACAACGCACTCGGGTTTGGTCATGACCTGCACAAGCGCAGGGGGTCATTCCCTCGCAACAGGTTTTTGAAAACAAACACGAGACGTTGTCAACGTGTTCGGCAAACAGGCAGCGCAAGACCCAAGGCTGGGTTAGCTCATCTGGTTTCTAGCTGCAGATGGAGGCGACAGTCTGTGTGCAAAGAAAGCACACAGACGGAGAAAGGCTGTGCAACTACAACAAACGACGCGTTACAAAAGCGATTTGACTCCTCCTGCCACAGACGGCCAAGTTGCTACAGGACGTTTTTAGCAAAGCAGGTCCGCAGCCAGGGTTTAAGGTTTGGGGCCACAATACATGCTTATGGGGGACAAGTTTTTTTAAACTATATGTTTGAAACAAATTTTTCTGGGCACAGCAAACTTTGGGGGGCAACGCCCCCGAATGACCGCGGGGCCACGGGCCTGTAGCAAACCACTGATAGCGCGCCACAAATCTAAGCATCACTGTTCTTGCAAAGTTCTGCTTGCAGTTTCAAACCGCATCGCTGGAACGCGGGGCTGCCAGCAATTCTAGCGCACCCTCACACTGTCAACATTTACACGGTCTTGCCGGGATCAGTAAAGACACGAGTGTGTTATTAAATCCCACAGACACGGTCCTTTCCGACACTTTCTCTCCTAACTGTCAATTTAGCCTATTTTTGCGCCCACTGTTGATCGTGGTTGATTTGAACAAGAGACGGGTTTTCGCGAATTTTTTAAGACT
>JGI24158J21664_10002609_pt1 | contig 22062 bp, 11 predicted proteins | sample Ectturendosymbi3_FD_21664 | JGI IMG/M metagenome (IMG submission 21664)
GCTATGCACTGAAGATGATAACAGTTGTTATCGAAACGTTTGCAAGATGTCAGTTGTATCGTTTGCTTTGGCCGTAGTATTTATTATAAGGCTATTTAGCTTGGTATACATTCTGAAACACAATTTGGTATATTTGCTTTGCGTGATGTTGGCAGCACAGGCGTGTGTGGTGCCACAAGCTCGTGTTGCTTTAGGGGGCAGAAGTTTGTTTTTGTGTTGAAATTAGGCCGTGGATATGTGGTTGGAAAAGCGCTTTTACGAGCAAGCTTACTACGCAAAACGATCCAGTTTTAAACAGCGTTCGACTGACATCAAGAAGACGACGCGCACACTACGTGATATGCATTCTGAATACTTTGTATGATTTACTTTCGCACTTTAAACCAGCATCACACTAAGTTGTTTATGTTTATGTGCGGCAACATTCCATCTAAGGCCTAAGCCAAGGCACTCATAAATACATGCGCGCATATACGCCAAACTAATTCATAAGATGCAAGTTACCCGAAAAAAGTGGCTGAAGCCCTGTTGCTAGGGCCTGATATGAATCTAGTTGAAATAATTCGCTGCTTTTAAACCTATAGCTTAAAAAATCAATCCACACGACTCTGGCATCGATCTATAAGGCTTGAAAGTTGTAAGCATACATCGGCATTACGCGTAGTGGGCTTGACAATATAGCGTTAAGCTACGATTTCAGAATCCATTCGTATACATTTTTTATCAAGCAGCACCTTATGCCGTGGTTAACACAAATTATAGCCACTCTGAAAGCCTCATTTGTTCTTTTAGTACACCACGTCAGAGGTCTTTGATTTACTGTAGTTTACCCCTAAGCATAAACTGGTTTCATTGAACGTTGAACTGCAGCCAAGTGCATATCTAGTCCAACTCATGGCTACTCAGCAGAAGTTCCACAACCGTTGCTGAAAACGTTACAAGCTTGAATGGCTCAAATAAGTTCTGTAGAACGCTTCAGTTAAAGTTGGCAAATCTTTCAGTGAAACTGAATTGCAATCCTTTGTTTTGTTTAGCGCCAATTTTATAAAAAAGCAGCTTTTCACATTCACAAATTGCAGAGCTTAAGGCTGATTAGGACTGAGAGTGGGCGTAGCAGTTTCCTACATGAATATTGAGTGAGTGACGAGAAGCACCATTAAAAATCCTGATTGCTTCAAGTTGCGTGGAAAAGTTTTTTTTGTGAATGGGCGCAAACATTGGCAATAATTAACCGAATTTTAAGTTAATTGCGCCATTGGCTGCAACATGAGCTGTCATTCCTTAAAGCACTAAAGCATACACGCAAGGAAGTCACGCTCAGCAGCCGGCTGCGAAGCTCTCGTCCCAAATTCTGACACTGCGCGAAGACAGGTCGAAACCTGGGAATTACGCGCGACTCACTTGGTACAATACGTCCGTCCATCCTTCCATGGTTATGCACTGGAAGACGGTTATCATAGAAAAGTAGAAATTGTCGAAGTTTATGATGCCGTGCGACGGTCCTATCCATCCCGATTCGCAAACCCAGCCTGGATCGCAGTGACGACCCAGTTCACCCAAGGGCGCGCAAGGTGCAGGATCGGCTGCCATCCGCCTTTCTAAAAGCATTTAGTGGGTTCAGACACACAAATACAACAATAAGACGCCCTGAAAAGAAGTGAGGTAACGATCTTCGGAGCAAAACATTGAGAAAAGTACATATGTCTGCGAATCGAGTTCTGGTGAAGCCGTAGAAGGCAGACAACAGGGGCGGACGGGCTGGTTAGGCGGGAGCCTAACGTCTGGAAGATAGTGAACTTACAATGTAGGAACTGCTATGAACACACGGGCACGGATTCGAAGCATTTTAGCTGAAGTAGAGCAAAAGAAACGCGCTTACCTTGGCTATATCAACATTTCAAAATAAGTGAGAGATGAACAATTTGGCAACGCTATTTGAAATATTTACTTACCAGTGTCGTTAGAAAAACAGGTCTTGTGGAGCTTCCCTTTGAAAAGTTCGAGGCCAATCACGGCGTAGATGATGATAACAAACATGACCAGCAACGCGATGTGCAAAAGGGGCAACATGGCTCGGATTATAGCGTTCAGGACAACTTGCAAGCCTATGGTGAAAGGTGAAAAAAGATTACAATTTAAATTTACGAATATAGGAGTTCCACCTACTCATGAAAACGCTCCAACGTTGCGCTGTCAATTTTTGTAAAAGCAAAATCTTACAGTTTCACTATTGCGCGGTAACAGCGCGAATTAGAACCGTTGAAAACTCAAAAGGGTTGACAACAGCTTGATGAACGCCACGACCATAAGGCGATCGCCAGTTGCAGGTTCTCCACGGGACATGACGGATACCTGACTGCCAGCTTCATCTGGCTCCCTCGGCTGCCCCCAGCACTGCGCTTGTTTCATACATCTTACTTCTCGTTTAGCAGTAGGTTTCACGGTTTATCATAAACGCTACAAATCTTAAAATAGGCTCTCGTGGCAACGCTCACAAAGCGGTAAAAATCTACAAAGAAGGCATTATACGATACTGCAGTTTTCAAATCCAGAAAACGTTATTTTCTGCAATAGCCAAGGATTTTTACCGTAATGATGGACATAAACAAAGTATTTTCGCACCATACCGCAGCTACTTCAGAAAGCGCTGAAAACGAGCAAAAAGAATTGCTTTAAACCAAAATTATAAACAAGTGAAGTCCAAGCAGTTATGAAGTTAGCTGCAAACTGCACAATCTTTGACTTACTTGGCACTCCTGAAACGAGCCGCAACGGCCGAAGCACTCGAAATGCTCGGAGGGCTCGAACTTTGTCCGTACTGCCCACGTTCGCGAACTCAAACACGATACTGAACAGGCTGAAAGAACGGTTGATGTTTAGTGACGTTTTCAGACCCTCATAGAATTCACTGATCATAAAAACATAGCAGGTAGCAAGATTCTTTCAAATTCAAAATTCTGGCAAATTGCAATATTTATACATATAAATGTAGGTGGCCCGTTCGTGGCAAATAAAATTTTTGTTAAAAAGATTACCGCACAAAAAAACTTATAATATTTTTGATAACAGACTTCGTTGAGAAAAACATGCTGTAGAAGAATCAGATTAGTGATAGTTTCTCCGATAAAAAACTGCTCTTATAAACGAACAAGCAACATATGAATTGAAACATGATTTATTTGCGAACTTCAATGGAAAACACTTCGCTGACGGAGTTGGGTACAGTAAAGAAAAAAAATTCGTGATGAAATATTTTTCTTGGAAAAACTATTCTTCGCAAACTAATTTTTTGATAAAAATTTTTTTCAGTTTCAAAGAATTTGTCAATTTAAATAATTCTTTTTGTGAAAAAAATTTGTATTGTGATTTTTTCAATGCAACAAAAAATTTTACCTGCCGCAAACGGGCCACCATACGATACAAATGTGCATGTTATGCACATAGTCATCAAAAATTGACTTTTCTTCACGCAGTGCTAAACTAAAATTTCATGAAGTTACTCAGGAAAGATGAAACAGTCGTAGGATATACAAAACAGCCACGCATGTACTGAGCAAAAAGATCCTCAGATGCTGAGTGCAAAACCCTAAAAATAAACAAACAGTGCGAAGCGGCCGCAACAGTCCAGATCTCCCAAATGTGAAGTGAACCAAGTTGAAATAAGTTCTTCAACATATGCTGACATCCACTGTTCTACAACGCTAATAAGATTTACCGATCTTTAGAACACTATTTTTGTTTGTGGATTGCCAATTTCTTTAAATAACACCTAATGCTTTTGACAATTTCAGCCGAAAAAAACTGCGCTTACAAAGCTTTTTCGTAGCAATGTTATACGGATGCCGGAAAATTGGTGTTTAGTAAATATGTTTTAAAACTTAGTTTGCAAAAATCAATAAAGATATTTAAATCTGCGAGAACTGCCCTGTCACAACACTGTGATTGAACAGCTAGGCTTTCATTGCTCTTCTTCGGCAAACATATCAAACAACTTCTCGTGAAACGATCATGGCTGTTCTTACCCAATGGTGACAATAACGAAGTCCAGGATATTCCATCCATTTCGAAGGTACGCATCTTGATGGCAAACAAAGCCAAACGCGATGATCTTTATAACAGACTCAATAGTGAAAATGGCAAGAAATAGGTACTCCACTTTTTCCTGACAAAACAAGTTTTGATTGAACTTTGGAAACGTGCGTTGTTCGGAAAATACGGAAACACAGATATTTCGGAAACGTGCAGCTGAGGGCTTTTTTAACCAGCAAAAGCAACCTCAGAATAGTTGTAGAATTGCCCTTCTGGTCACTGTTGTCAAGAAAAGGCTTGTTTCGGTCCCTGATGTCGTATTCGATATAGTCAGGGCTACCATGCCGTCCTTATTTCTAAGATTTTTCCTTACTTTGCAGTACCACGTCTTAGAAAATATCAACGTCCTTATTTCTAAGAAATGTCCTTATTTGTGACTTGCGTCCTTATTTTTTATTTTCTGTAGCATAACAATTTCAAATAAGCAATATGTGATAGGCATACAGACCATTTCTATAACATTTTGTAACCTAATTTTTTTTGTGTCATGAAAGTATAGTATAATCTTGCAGCACAGACGTAACGCACTATCAAGTAATGTTAGCACTGTAAGCTGCCTACTGTGGTTAGGATTCTTAGGAAAGCTGGTTTTGTGGTGAAGGTTTAGTATTTCAATTGATTGAAGAAATAAGCAAGCGTAAAAAGTGTTTTCCGTGACGATTCCAACAAGGAAGTCGAGAATAAGGCATTGCTAAAGCAAATGGTTCCGGGAGATAAATAGGCAAACATATGACCTAACATTAGTTGTGCAAACAAAAACAATTTTCTTTTTAGGTAATAAAATTAAATTTTCCTCAGCCGTCCTTTATTTTTAATTCTAGATCGATGGTAGCCCTGGATATCGTTATAATGTTGATTTCACAATGAAGCAAGCAACGCCTTACGATCTTTGCCCCTCCCGCAACAAAATCACTTGTCGGTGACTGCGTCTTTGCTAACCAACTGGGTCCACAATGTTGACAAAACAAACCAGTCTTTGAACAACTTACAAATGCGTCTTGTGCCTCTTACACATAAAACTGAGTTATTTGCAAGCATGAAAATCAACCGAAAAGCAGCTCAACCAAGAATAGCCTTGACTTCAGAGTTTGTTATGGAGTGTCCATAAAATCTTGGGATAAAATCAAGTCCAGCGTCTGCTGTTCTCACGAAATGCGACGTTGGCATCATATTTCTTGCATTGCGTGCTAGCTATTGCAGCATTTCTACGATTGGTCAGATTTCTAGCAGAACGATGGCTCAAAACAAATATCAGCAAACTGTTTTGGAAACACAACTCAGAAACTGCAAACATGCAGCCTTCTGTTTTCAAAAGATCCCCACTTTGGTGGTTTTCACATTTCAAAACAAAATTTTAGAAACACAAGTGCGGTTTCAAAATTGCTAAACTTGATAAATTCGGTACGTGAAACAATACTTCAAAAAAAGAAAATTTCGTAAACACTTTTTGCAGAAATGTTGACTTTTGCGTTGAAAAACATAGGTGAATCTAACGCTAGGTCTTAGCTTTGTATCTGTGACACCCTCTCTTCATCGTCATACAAAACAAAAATCGCCTGCTCGACATCTTGTTGATTCAATTTTGTGCACAGTGATGGGGACGCTAAGCTTTCTTAAATTTTTCCTTTTCTTAGAATAAAGGCAGCGGTCATCGGGTGCAAATCACAGTAGGCGCATAAATAATTTTTTAAGCTTGTATTCTTCGTATGACGGGAAATTTCCCAGGAGTGTGCGATAAAGAACTGCCACAATTTGTTGCTGATCTTTCAAAAGCGCGTTAACTGCGCAGAGTCTGATTGCAACACTTCGCAAAAGGTGGCCCTGAGTTCAAAAATGTTTGATTTCGTCAATTTTAGGGAAACTTTTATTCAAAAATTAGAAATTTAGTAAAGTTGGATCAAAACCTTAGTTTGTGTAAACCCTTACCAGTGAGAGAAACACAAAACTACCTTGAGGTTAGAGAAGCTCACGCTGCAGAGAGTGGCGTAACTAGAGGCTTGAGCCAGAGGGGGAAAAGATAGCCGAAGGGGGCTCACTGGCCACCGTAGGGGGCCCATTGGCCAAGATTCAGAAACAATTTGAGAAATGATATTGAATACGGATGTGGATGTCTATACTAAAACCCGACATCAACGGAAAGCAATCCAAAAAACGCAAAAAAGAATAACCTAGTGAAAACAAAAAAAATACTAAATACCGAAATATAAGCAAAGTTGGGGCCCGGTTTTTACACTTAGTTTGCCAGGTGGGTGGTTCACACCCCTGCTCCCATCCAGTTACGCCACTGGCTACAGAATATTATCACTTGTTAGCAAGAGAATTTCTCACTTCACTTGTTGCAATGCATACAATAATTGTTTACATTTTTGCACAGTTTTTAGTAGGCCGATCTTCCAAAGCTATTTTCAAATGAAAGAGGCATCTGTGATTAGAACAGAACAATATTCTCACTCCACCAACCTGCTGCTTCGTTTTTTATTTTTTGACCATTTACCCGGAAATCTATCACACACGCGACTTGCTTACCAGAATCTCATTTACGGAATTCGAGTCTTCGCCTGGAAAAGGCACGTAGACGGCTAGTGCAAGGCAGTTAAGGAATATTGTTGCGAGGATTACGACGTCGAAAGGTCTGCAAAGCGAACGAAGCCAGTTAGGGCGCATAAAACGAGCGCTGTGGTGTTAGTCTTGGAACAGAATTTCGATTAAAGCTGGTGCCAAGGCGGTAGTTCGGCAAATGCGGCATCTTGCAAAATTGCGAGCTGGGTTAAACAGGCAACAAAATCATTTTCAAATGCAGCGAAGCCCTCGTTGTTGTATTGCACCTTGTATTTGAAAGCAGTCTCCTTCACGACTTTACAAAAGCGGACCTAAATTATTTCTAGTTCTACAGTATCATCAAACATGGGCGTCGGAAGGATTTTTCCAGGGGAAGCCCTTAGGGGATTTTTCCAAAATTTTTCTAGGGGGGGAAAAAGTGGTAGAATTTGTTTTTTCCCACTCGAAACAAAGAAAACAACCTTTTTTTGCTAAAATTTTCAAAATTCAGTGGGGGGGACCTTGGCCCCCTTCCGCCGTCCATGTCATCAAACAAGATTGTTCTGAAACACCACGATACCACCACTAAGTACTTTTCACGCAAAGAACACACGAGCCGTAAGAAGCGTGCGTACACATTTGCCTTTCTTGCAATAGTTTTAGCAATTAGCGGGAAGATATTTGACAATTGCGTTATCGTCTGTATATTAACGTGACGCTTCTCGATTATGCTATAGTAGTTACTCAAGCGGAGTTGAAGTGCCGAATTATAACTTTCTGTCAAAACACGCTTTCTAAATTAACAGCTACCCAGGGGCGTCCTGAAGGCGGCGAGTGGGGCACAATGCCTCGGGCGCCAAAACGCTGGTGGCGCCGAAAATCTCAGCAATGTCGCAAGTACTTTCTTCAACACAGTGCATTTGTTCCGAAAGACGTTACGTTTGAACATGGGGGCGCCTAACTTGTTTCTTGCTCCGCGCACCATCTAACCTTTGGACGCCCCTAGAGCTACCATAGGAAGTCACGCGGAATAAGTGTACGTGTATTGTTTTATGCAACAAAATAATGGTTCACACAGTCAATAGATCATACAGCATTGCGTAGAATATAGGCTAATGCAGAAGCTATAGCATAATTTAAAAGCAAAATTCTACACAAGCAACATTTACTGGTTTCTTTGTCACAAAGGATTGGCGAAAGACCATGAGGTTATCTAGTCTACCAACCCTAGAGACAACAACGTCAAGCGTGTATCAGTAAGTATAAAGTTTAACAGGTTTCCATCACTGTGTAAAGATGTGCAAAGCAAACTACAAAAGTTATTTTGCAGGCGTTTCGGGGAAAGAAGGTGAATAAATACTATTTCCCTGGATGAAAAAATGCCAAGTTACTGGAGATGGAAAAAATACTGTACAAAAAATATTAAACAATTGATAATATAAGTGGATGATCACACATGAAACTCGTTTGCATCCCAAAAATCGCAGCTAGCGCATTAAATGTTTAGTTGGCTCAATAGCTGCACAAACTGACCACATGAACTTCACAGCTAACGTTTCATGGGGCAGTGAGTCGAATTTCAAATGCTTAAGTGCTCTACCTACCGACAAAATTGAAAATAAAACAGGCGGTTGCAAGACCCTAAACTGCGCAGTTTGTTTCTAAGTTACCACGAAGTATACTGTTTTTTAAATGAAATTAAACGCAACAAGACATTTTAACATAAAAAGACAGACGGAATCATAATCGTGACGTACAGCAACACACTACAAAACAAAAGCGTACCGTGCAGACGGCAAAGGAGGGATGTAGTAACCGCTTCTCGAAATAAATGAAACGTCCTAAAACACTGAAATCGTCAAGATTACTACGAAACTGCAGCGTGCTCTAACAGCAAAGGAAGTTTGGACCTTACTTTCTTTTCAAAACTTAAAAATGTTTTGGCCGTCCAGCTCACGGGCTATCAAGTGTTTTATCTCACCTACGACTTCTTTCTTAAAATGCGATGCAAAATTTGTCTCAGATATAAATTGGATAGTGGCGACAGAAAACATGCTCCAGCTATTCGTTGCCGAGACACAAGTCTTGGAAAAAATCAGTGCCATTGCCAGAGTGCGTGTTTCCGTATGTCCTAAGTTTTAGTGGCGCCCCTTAGGCCTATCCTTGCAGCAGACGAAGCAAGATCCTTTGAATTTCCAACGCGTTCGTTCAAGTTGGGTGCGTTTCATGTATAGACGAATGAAACCAGTCTGCGGACTGCATACAACAGAAGCAGGTGGTAAAAATAAACACTCTTAAGAAACTTTCCATATCCGTATACGCTGCACAGTTTTCGAGTGACTTAAAAGTAATTGCATCGCGTGTTATCAATTTAATGTTACCCCTCCCACTGTTTCAGACGTTGCGGTTCGCATCCCGCACGAAGCAACTGTGAAGAGTTGGCTCATGGCAAGATGTTTTGTTGAAATCACGGTCTTAAAATCAGGTGCGAAGGTCAGATGAGACCGCTTATTACGCCGATTACTGCCTGTGCAACTCGCACCAGTTAATAAAATAAGACAACCCATCTACATTTAACTGCACGCGTGTACCTTCACGACCTTCGTTCAGTAATTATATTGGAGAAAAATATCGTGAAACGAACTTCCCACAGGTAGGTTTCGTGCACTCTTTGTAAGTGACTTATGTAGTTCTGTATGCAGGGATGCCATACCGTCCTTATTTCTAAAATTTGTTCTTATTTTAAAGTCTGTGTCTTAGAAAATGTATCCATCTCTATTTCTAATAAAAGTCGTTATTTTAACTTGCATCCTTGTTTTTGTCTGATTTTCCAGTCAGCAATGTGTTTGTGGAGGGGAGTATCTCCCTTGTTTCGGCACAGTGGACCCAAGAGAACAGCCAAACGAAAGGACAGTCAAGTCCAGGACCGCAACCAGCTAACATTTTAGGGGGAAAAATGATTGTAACTTGTTGTTGTACCTAAGAACTAAACATGTTTTGAAAATTTCGGGGAAGAGGGGGCAATTGCGCGGTTGCCCACCCCCTGGTTGCGAGCCTGGTCACATCCACCATACAACTGAAAGTAACCTTAAGCAAGAGCTGCAGTGAGATGCACCAGGTCGTCTCTAAGGACAACGCATTGCTGAAGCAGACCGTTACCAGCACAAATCTTATTTTGCTTCCCGACCGTCCTTATTTTTGAGTCGAGATCGATGGCAGCCCTGTGTATATGGAACGGCGATGCGGAAACAACCAACAAAAGACGTCAGCGACTGGTGAGTTCATCACATAAAACGTCGTTGTACGATTGCGGTTCCGCCTGTTTCGACATGGTGCCGAACCGAATGCGGAAATTTTTGACAGCTGCTTGCAATGCATCCCTCGACTGTTGCCTGCTGATCAATCGATCCCCCGCGATGAAAGGACAGCGCTTTTATTGGTCCAAATTCGACAATGGCCGTGATGATTCTGTGTACAAGGCAAGGTACGCCACGTACACTGCGGTATGGCGCGTGGGTTGCGTTTTCCGTCGCGCTCGAACGACTTTCAACTACAGACATACTACACTCAAGTGCAACAATTTTAGTGACCGAGGAAAAAGCAATAGCAATGTATGTTAAGGTAAGACATCGATACTTGCACAATGCTGGCAATAATTATGGGATAGACAAACAGCACTGGATCATTTGTTTCGTAAAATGTGCAATCTTAATTTGCTTTGAAATTTTTGCATTGCAGGACGTTGCCTCCGAAGCAATTTGCGGGATTCCAATTCAGTTCTTTTTTCTTAAGCAGATTGTTCAAGCGGTTGCTATTTGAGTCGAGCTAATGATCTTTCAACCACGGAAGGTGTAACACTTTAAAGCAACCAACAGCAAAGAACAGAAAAAAACTCGGTAATTTCAACAACTGCCACAACATCAAGTTGTCATTACCAAACTTTGTGTGCCAAAATGCCAATCAAAACACAGTTACTGCAACAGCCATGCTGAAATTCATACGTTATTAGAAAATTTCAGGGCACCCAATTAAGACCCCACAATTAAAAAAATTGTTTGCTGGTATGCTTATTTAGACGCGATTTTAAATACAACTAAAAATATCTAGAAAAATGCGCTAAGAACGATCAGCCGCTGTAACCAATTTTTTTTTACTCCAAGTCTTCAAAAAAACACACGAAATAGTTAAACATTAATGCACACAAAATCTGACGAGATTCTTTGCAAAGTTTTCTTAAAAAGTAAAATGGAGGTATCATAAAAATGCTGTTTTTAATGCCTTACGCAGTAACGTAAACACCGCAATATGAAGCGTAATCTTTGAAGTACTCAAACGGATAATATCAAATGTTTGTGCCACGCGCCCCAGTAACTAGCAATCAGGAATCGAACGAACATGTCACTGTACCATTGCGTACAGAGAGGAGCCACTTCAGAATTTGTCTTCAGGGCGTGTGATCCACCAGCCATTTCATGACTCAAGCCTTGGATGACCGAGACGGCTCAAAAAGTTTCCGAGTGAATGGACAGCAACAGACTTCACTACAACTGGCAAAATATTGTCCCACTTCAGAACCTCGGTGTGCACGTAAGTCGGAATAAGACATGGTCGAGCTTTTCAAAATATACTACTCGTCTATGGCTCTCAGATCATTTCAGTCATTGTCATTTGTTTTTTTCAACCAAGTATGCGACAAATTCCAAGCGCCAGACAACGCCCAGGAATTTCGCCGCTGACTGCAAGCGCCCGCATGCTTGTTTCACGCAGAAACGAATAGACCAATGGTTTTTCAACGCCAGGATTTGAACTTGACACTCAACTCATCTAGAATCAGCTGTCACTTGCATACAAATGCAAGCACAACGAAGACATAAAAAATATCTTTACACGTCGTTACGCAAATTGTGATAAGAAAGACGAACAGCTCAGACAGATGACAATTCCCAAATCACGGGATGACAACTCTTTCAAGTCTGAAATAGACTCACGGCACGGGTTTCAGCACAAAAACTGAAAATTGGGACATTTTCGTTTTATCTCGGTGCACACTGTTTTTTATATAGCACAATAGCAACCAACAAGCATTCTTGACCCATCTAAAATAATCCACTTCAAAAATAAGTTGGGTACTTATCGACGAAACAAGGGCGAAGTTTTTCAAACTTAACAAAAAACCGGCTAAATCAAGTTCCTGCAGAGATTGTTGGCATGATAAAATTGCAAAGGCTATGGTCATTCTTACAAATGCGGATACGGTACAGCAGTAGCTTAAAGTACATATTCTGATGCAGCAAACGGTGCCGTTCTTGCTTGTGGCCTGCATCCCCAGAGAAACCCTTGTGGTACTATTTGCGATGGCCTTGATGCGCCAGCCTCTGATCGTTGAAGCGAGGCACAGCTGTTCGCGAATTAACGGTGTCGCGCTGATGCATTAGGTGCTGTTTCCAAGCTCACCACCTCCACATCGAGACTTTCGCCACTCTCACATTAACAGTGAAATAGAAAGTGACAAAGTCTTCGAACGTCCCAGTCAACCAACCACGAAATCGCTTTAAACATGAGTTTCTTTGACCAAGGAATGTGACCAGAGGGTACATGCTGAAGAGTTGTGCGAAGATTTAATGTAGCCAATGATTTCGCAGCAACAAATCAAGGTATTTTGCTGCTGGCTATCACGTAAGTTTGAAGCAACAACAGCTTCACGATTTTTCTCACATTATCGGAAGCAACATTTTTCATTTTTGTTACCACGATATCGATTCAAATGAAGCCTTAACTGAGGTAGGGTGATCTGACTGACTCAGAAAAATAGTGTACACAAGCGCAACGTTTTACGCTGCTTTGCAGTGAAACTGAAAGGTGCTGAAACGAAAGTGATGCATGATGCACTTAAAAATAATCCATCTGTATAGTTGTATTAAAAGCTGTCAGCAGACCAGCGCCGGTATAAATAAGTTTACATTAAACGAAGGAACAATGCAGTGTGTCCAAAGTGCTAAACTGCATCATATCTCATGGGAAAATAATTTGCTTCAAGACAAACTTCACAGACGTTCAACGTAAGGAAATACTTATGTTCGCATCTCAGAACTGAGCAATATGCGACAAATATCCAAATGCAGATCGCCATCACTTTATCCCAAAGGTTTCCACTGAACGCAATGTTAATAACATACATTATAGTATCTGAACAAGTTGTTCAGTCATGGCACTTTCACGTGACGCTGAACCTACCGGATAATTATAGTACAAAGTGAAATTGTTTGAAAGTTTAATTTTGCTTCAGTACAAGGAATTTCATGGCAAATTAGATTGAGCTTAGTATTAATTTCTAACAGTACGTGTTATAAAAATCTCGCATTGTGATAAAAGTTAACGAAGTCATTTTTTGTTTTTTGCTCATCAAAAGTGAAGAACCTAGCTGCGTTACACAACAAAGATCAAATTTATGCAACTGCAGATTGACTTCTTTGCACGAATTTTAATTAGCGCAATCGTCAAGATGCCGTTTGCCTCTCACCGTACGTTCACTGCTAACACTGCTCTGCAGCGAAGCGCGTAGTTTCAGAGAATCTCACCGTGCAATGGAAAACTAGTAAGCAACATCGCATGGTTTGTAAAGTAACAGTAAATGCTCCGGACAGTAAACAACACTTATTTATAAGGAGATTAGTATCAAAACGCTTCAAGAACACATAATAGATAATAACTAACACATAACAATACAGTCAAATTTACACGAAGACACTAAAAGCTACAGAATAAAAACGTTACATAAATTTTCGGAGAGACAAAACTCCAACAAAATTTCACTTACTTCCATTCTACGATCCTGATGCACAGTTTTCGAAAAGGATTTTTCAAGGACAGGCAGCAAAGCGACACTTCTGCTTTGCCCAAGTCCTGAGTTGCTTGACGCCGACGAGCAGCTCCGTTCATTGTTTTGTACTGTTGCTGCGCAGCCTGTACTACTTTGGTCCAGTCTACTCCACCAGAATTGGTCGATTTCACTTGGGTCTCACCTCCTATACCAGACTCTTTCGATGCGATAATGCTGGGCACTACCACTGCGGAAGCAGCAGATGAGAGTCCGTTTGTCGGCTGGTTTCCCACAGAAAAAGGGTTATTACGGCCAGAATCAGAGTTCGCAGAACTGGCAGTGTACGCAAGTCCGTTTGCCTGCTCACAAGAAGGCGGCGGGGCGGAAGAACCGCCTGCTGCTGGTTCGCCGCCGCTTCCGGCTGTATCCTCTCGCAGCAAGGGTCTTCTGTCCGCCGCGGACGAATCAAATCGTCCGAAGTCTCTGTTTCTGTAACTGCTTGACGCTGGTCGCTGAAGTTCTGTATGATGACGCAAGGGTGCACCGCGCTCGCCAGAAGCACGATCAGCCGAGTCTGGCCGTTCATTCTTTATTCCTGCGGATTGAGAAAGCATGATGTGAGCCAAGTCGCATTGGGTACGGATGGCATACAGATGAGATTAGCCCCGCGGGACACCCGCCGCGTTTACACCTCTGCAATAAACGATAAAAACTACAACTACACCGAAACAACGTTGAAGACCTGACTCCTTGAATGATAGGATTCAACAACCTGACCGAAAGGCCACGACAGCATTTCACAAAGGCTTGTATGAGGCCTTTTTCTCTCTCTTTCCGCACAATAATTCACGTGTCCCCAGGGAAGCTGATCAGGATAAGGAGGTGTCTGTCACCTGGCATGCTTGTTGATTGGTCACATCAACTATGCTACTAAACACTGATTTGCGGCGTTCGATCTTAATTCGCAGGGCGCCAGTACAAGGTCTTGGCCTTAGACTTAGTAAGTTTTTCATAGGCTTGTTTTTAAAAAGCACTACCGGCCGTCTGTAAATTTTGAATTCATAAATATTGGCAGACCCTTTTGAGTCGCCAGTGCACAACTCTGTATCAGTTCTGTTACGAAATCAAATTTGCAAGTTTCTTTTTTGCTTAATCTGCATATGGGAAGAGCTTTACCACGCGTGAAACGCAATTAGATACTTTAACAAATTATCTATGTTGGATCTGTTCACATGAAAATGGCATTTGTTACAGTATTTTTGGTGCTTATAAAGGTACGGTGGTGTTGAATCCTATCCTTGTGAGGACCGTTTGAAGAACGGGCGCCATTAGCAGGGGGAAAAAGGGGGTGTTTCTTACACATGTATATTAATGCATCATTACATAAACTTCATGCTACTTCTGCGATCTTAAATTAGGAAGTGTTGGAGTGATACGCAGCACCACAGGAGTAATCAAATATTAAGTCCTTAACAGAATTCGACGAGCAAATTGCACTTAAAGGTGGAAATTGGTGAAACACTGCCCCAATTTTAATTTCAAAGGCAAGTGCAGAAGCCCAGAAGATTCTTTGGCACAGTAAAAAAAGAACGAACGAAGCCCATTCGAATACTGCGCATTCTCTTTCCGGAAAGTGTTTGTGTTTGTTCGTGATTTCCCTTTTGTCACTTCCCATCCCATTGTCTCTCTGCGCCTCTCGTGTAACCTGCTGTGACTGCGGTTTCACAATAGCACATATGAAGACTGCAAGCACACACGTTGCTCTAGCTAAGTAGTCATCATCATATTTCATGTCTGTCAAGCTCAAGTGGAGAGCTTATTGCTCGAAAAAACGATCGACATATGACCAGACTGAATCGAATGAAAATCCACAGCTGGTGTGGACCAAAAACTGCAACAGGAGTTTATTTTTTGTTCTTTAGTACAATCACAAAGGTGTTACTCGGAGTTGACTTCAGCAGCATTCAGGTGAGATATATCACAACGGCAATTGACTAAAATAGCAAGTGACCCAAACACCTAAGACTCCACATTAAGTTCACTAGATTGTCAGAAATCAGTTGTGCTTTTCCAAATTGTTTGGGCGATATTAACATTTGCAATGGAATTTTTCAATTTTCCTGGAAAAATCTAACCCTTAATAATGCATTACTACTGTTTTACCAATTAAACAAAAATTGCAAAACTTACCATGCCGTTGATTTTTTAATAAAGTCTATTAAGTTTGCAAGGAAAAGACTAACATGATTAGTTTGATGACAGTTTCCAATAAACAATGAGAGTGCTGTAGCTACGTAAAATAGCAAGTAACCCATCTCAGTTGTTTTTTACCACGAACTGCACTACCTAACACATATATCTGGTGCGAAGATCAATTTTTTTCAAAACGTTTTTAAAACGGGAGCTACAAAATAAGAAGCACAAAACGTTTCATAAATAGAAGTTCCCCTGTGTTTCCTTCGAGTTCGGCAATCCTGATTTTTCATTTCGTGTTGCTTTATTCTGATCTTTTTTCACGGTTAATGCATTCTTTTGCTGTTTCTTGCTGAGTTCAACACGGTGCATATGTAGTGAAAACACAGTTCCTTGATTCCGCCGTCTTAATTCGCATCCTCTCTCTATTTGTCAAGTGCAGTGCAATAGTGCAATCTCGCAAAAACATGAAACAGCTCTATTCGAAAATAGCCGAGTGGATTTTGCGTGTTTTAAATTTGAATACTTTTTCGGGATTGGGCTCACAAGCACGCAAGGTGCTCCCAAACCAAAAATTGTATCACGTTTTTTAATGCCTTGTTGCGTTCGTGTACTGTATAGTGTTGCAAAATTTTTATTTTGAAGATGTCTGCGTGCGTAAGCATGAAATTCGTTCATCTGTCTTTCAAAAACGAAATTCTGCAGCATGGCCTCATCCTGCAAAACAACTTGTCGACGCTTGCCTCTGAAATTAACAGAAAGATACAGAAAACAATCAGGAACACCTGCTACAGATGGAATGCGTATATGCGTCCGCGACAGCATAACGCAGGAAAGCCACATTCGTTAGAAGCTCATCATTGCACGAGCTTCAAATCTACTAATTATTCATAATGTTGTCGAAACGGTATGTCTGATGTGCATTTCCCACAAATCACTAAAGAGCTTAGTGTTCAGCAACTTGAAGGAAAAACTTCGGAGGCTGAAAAAATGTTCCATTTCTGGGTGAATATGAACAACCGCACATCCTCCAAAACATGTATATAGCATATGGGACTACCGAGCACGAGGCATGCAAGTTTAACTCCAAAATAGGCAAGCCAAGGGATTTTATTACTTTTTAAGTTTAAGGTATGCCAGGGCTACAAAACGGTTTTTATGTGGAGTGTCGAAGGGTTTTTTTTCGAGCACGTCGTGTACAGGTGCATTGTGTTAGCATTGGTGTATGTAAGCCAGGGGGGGAACCTGCGGCCCACGACAACATTTGATATGGCCCGCATCAGAATCGTCGTTACCCAATTTTGAACCCAACATCGCGTCAAAATTTACACCACGGTAAGCAGGTACTTAAGGTAGGATGTAATAAAAAGCCTCCATCCCCCATAGTAAGGTGAAGGTAGAATTTTAGGATAAAACCGGTTGTTATTTAGGGCCAGACAGGAATAATCCACAATTTATGCGGCCCGTGATAGCAAATAGGCTCCCTACCCCTGATGTATAGGCCTTTACATTAAAGCAGTGGTGCTTAACCTATGTTCGAATGAAGCCCAGTGTTTCGGTGCGTTAGTCCCAGGTGCTCGTCGGAGGTCCGATGCATAGTTTATTTTGTGCATAACTATTACTATCGACACATGTACAAGCGTTTGAGTTGCACTGATACTATTACTATCGACACATGTACAACTATTACTATCGACACATGTACAAGCGTTTGAGTTGCACTGATCTAGGCTGAAAGTTGCCATAATTTGGTCGTCAATCTGAGAAAATGATCAAGGAAACATCGCCTTTCACTGCATCCAAAACTGCTGCGAACCCCTTCGTTTTGTCAACGTTTTTTCGATTATTTAGAAATTAGATTTGGTCGCTTCTTAGCGTGAGCAACTCAACCGCGCCGACAAGAAGCAAATTTCCGGCTTTGGCCTGCTGCCAATTGCAGTCACCAAAATCAAATAAAAAAAGGTCAGTGGACTTGCAACATGAACATGTCAGACAACAGTCGTAGTGAGATTAAGCTGAATAATGGCCGAAATGGAGTGATAAAAACTAGGTGATTTTCTTGATTGTATTTTGATTTACGGACCCCTAAAACACATTCATGGACCCCTAAGGGGTTCACGGACCCCAGGTTAAGAAACCCTGGATTGTACGTTACCGTGCTGAGCCTGTTGGTCTAATTAGAGAACATGACCAGCTGGCATCGATGACAAAACGATGCAATGTAACTGGGCGTTGTGTGCCCAGTGCCGACTTGCGACTTAAAAAATAGTAAAAAACAAATGAGGCACTATAGCCAGGGCCTCAGAAACAGCCCCCGGTCAGGTGGCCCCACACCCAGCAAGCATAGTAGTTTTTTAAAGTTTGTCAAGTGTTCAAAAACCATTGCAAAATTGTAAAACTTTTGATTATTTCAAGGTTTATAATTAGATAAATGCGCACAAGATCTTGATATAACTCCTTTTATTCGTCTTTTCTGACATTTTCTACAAACTTTTAAACAAAATCTTTTTGCCTTGCCGAATTTTTTCTTCCCTTCGACTTGCAGCTATACGTCAGTGGGCCTCCTGATTTTTGGACATGGGCGTCGGAAGGGGGAACAGGGGGCCGTGTCCACTTGGATTTTTAAATTTGACATTTTCTTATTAAATTTTCAGCCAAACTGGTTGATTTCTTGGTTTCGAGTGGGTAAATTGAAATTTCACCACTTTTCGCCCACTATGCAAAAATCCTTAGCTACCCCTGGAAAAATCCACTGTTGGTCCCCCCTGGAAAATATCCTTCCGACGCCCATGTTCCTGGAATGATGCCATTACATCAGAATAACACTGACTTGGCAAAGTTGTGGGAATAACCAAAGCTGACTGCTTTTGCTCTAACAGGTACAAAAATGAAAGGACCGTTAGCGAAACTATTCAAACTACAGATACTGCAATCAGATGAGAGTGTCGTATGCCAGTCAGAATCATAGGAAGCTTCTAACGCCAAAACAGCACCAAGCTACTCGTGTACAATGTCATTTGTTAACATCGCATTTTTCTCATGTGCGAATCAAACGGATCGCTTTGTTGAACAACTGCTTGAGATTTTCTGCCACCGCAAAACCACAGTGAGGTTCGAATCACTTAATATAGTCTACTCAATTTTTGAAAAGTAGAAAACAAACAACAGTCACTCAGTAGCCAAGATTTTTCACGTTTGTTCACGACTTTGGTCTTTCTTACTACCAGCGGCAATCCGAGCGTGAGTAAACGACAACTGGTTGACAACACTACCACGACAAAGGTTGCGTGTTTTCATTTCGACTGAAAGCGGCACGTCAAAATGGCATTCCATTGATCGCGCTGTGTCACAATAAAAACGCATTAATACATTGTCAAGGACCCAAAATAGTGGCGGTGAACAAGTCAGCTTTTCGCGCGAAGCACCGTGGCGTGACGTAACATTCACAATGTCAGGGTTGATTTCAAACCCAGAAGATCAACTCCACATTAAGTTCACTTCACAACATTGTCAGAAATCAGTTGTGCTTTTCCAAATTGTTTGGGTCCTCGGTTGGCATTTCACATTCCGCGTCAGGCGAAGTTTGCAAGGAAAAGACTAACATGATTAGTTTGATGACAGTTTCCAATAAACAATGAGAGTGCTGTAGCTACGTAATATCTAAGTATAGTTTTTCTAATCCACGAATTCCAAACCCTTGCTCAAACACGCGGTCCGCTGGCCACCTGTGGCCCCCGAGGGGATTTTGTGCGGCGCGCGATGCTTCTTGGGAATTTTCAAATAACTAACATTTAAGTTATGTGTTTGATTCACCGGCTTTTAAAATTCTCGGCCAGCGAGTGAACAAGTTCCTTTTTAAACCAGTGGTTTTCAACCTTTTTCATGCGGCGACCCATTTTGCAACCCAATTTAACCTAACGACCCCCTTCTGAAAATTTCCAGTCAGGCATATGAAATGCAGTTGTGTTTGCACAATAGAAAATCACGATGACTAAAAAATAACATACGATATCACTATGCTGAACAAAGACTCATTTATTAACTTTATGCACATGGCAGCATCAATGAGAGACCCGTGCCATATACAAATCACTCCACAGCATAACTCATTGAAAACTAGAATAACTCCCACGTCAACTATCGTAATCAGATATCTAATTTGAAAACACAGCACATTCTTACGTCACAAAGTTATTCGTGCGTTGTTAAACGCAACAGTACTCTTTGTTATATTAGTCACAATCACACCCAAAACTTTGTAATGGTCATAATCACACTTAAAAACAATTTTGAATGAAAAAGGAGGCTGTCGTTTTTACCAGGTGACATTTTGCCTGCGACAAAAAGTGGTTCCAAATAAGAAATATAAAATATATTTATCAGAAGCTCTTGCGACCCCAAGAAAAAAGGCAAACGATCCCCACGGGGGTCGCGCCTCCCACGTTGAAAATCACTGTTTTAAACGAACGCAGAGACGGCTAGAAATGATTTGTCTATAACCATAAGTGTACGGGAGTGCATATTTTTTGAGATGCAAAAAATTTGTGCCCAAATTTGATCTTGCTTTCCCAAGTAACGTATAAACAGCAAGTCTTAATGTTAAGAATAAAACGTACCATTGCAAACTAATCAAGGTTTCTGTATGCCTAATCAGGACTACCAATTACCGGGATTCAAAACCGTACAACCTCAACTAGCAATCAATATTCTGCATAGCTACATGTGAACAATGGTAATATTTATTGCGTTGAAAAATGTTAGCTAATTACAATAAAATCCTCCAAGAGATTGCTGTTCATGCCACCACGCGGGTAAGGTGTTGTTCAGAATCTTCATTTTCAAGTTTTCATATATGTTTTAAACTTATTCTTCCAACACGATCATCCTGATCTAGTGAAGATCTGTTCTTCTCTAGCATAGATGTGTGCATTTGTGTTGGACACAATCGCAATCAATTTGGAAAAGGAGCAAAATGTCGGGTTACGATTTAAAGTATTACACTGCCGCAAATATGTCAAGTCTCAAGTAATTAGAGGGAAAGAAGGCAATTTAATACATTGCATATAGTTTAACCTTCCACATTGGCAATCTTCACTGCAACATGTTGTAGTCATAATACTACAACTTACTTAACGCTTGCAGCTTCTAAAGTCACATTATGAAAACCAAAAATCCACTCCAGTTTAGACAGTTAAACGTACATTGAACACAGCATGCCAAGAAAAAATAGCAATATGAGAGTGATACACGCAAATACTGCAGCCTATATGATCAACTACTAAGGAATGTTTACAAATGCACATATCCAATGACAAATTATTTATAACCTCAACAAGAATGTTTTATAAAAATGGCAGCACTTCACTGCACTGCATTAGCATAAGTGAATTATGCAGTACTGTTCATGAAAGCTTCATTTCACAGCATCAAATTGAAGCAATAAAATTTGGCAGGATGCAACATATGCAATTCATTGCATGAAACAAACAGAAAATATGAAAACCTAAACAGTATAAAATCACAGCTACATTACCACCACGCAACATATTACAGCTGCAGTTGCATAGTTAATTTTATTCATGAATACTTCATGGAAACAGATTTTCACTTGCAAATCTCGCAACATCAAGCAAATTCGAAACACGAAAATTTCACACTATCATATCACAGCTACACCACAATACCACCGCAAAACATTTTGCAGCTATAGCTACATTTTAGTTGTACACTTTACAGCATCAACAATTTGAGGTTTACAAAAATTAGGGTTAGTTGGAATGGTGAGTTACCACTGGTACATGTTCCTAATTTAAAAATGTTTCCAACTCTACCTTAATTTGAATGAAGTTGTTTCAGTTGGTCCAATTTGTATTTGGGCTGTTGTAATTTGCTCAAACATTTATAATATATGCAAATCTGAATGACACTCTTCCAGTTTGACCAGATGCTTCTAATTATACCCAAGTTTGAATGAAGCTCTTACAATTTACCCAAATATGATCAAGGCTGTTGGAATTTGCCCAAATGTTTCTAAATGCATGCAAATTTCAATGAAGTGGATGTATATTATGCAGATTGGAATGAAGCTGTTTCAAGTTCCCTAAAATTGAATAAAGATGTTCCACTTCGCCCGAATTTGAATGGAGCTATTGTTGTGTGACCAGAATTGATTTAGTTTGTTGGAATTTACCCAAATTTTTCCAATTTATGAAAACATTTTTAACTTCACCCAATTTTGAATGAAGTACTCCCAATATGCTCAAACATCATTAAGATTGTTAAAATATACCCAAATGATTTTGATTTTATCTAAATTTGAATAAATCTCTTATAATTCACCCAGACATTTCTGAACGTACTAAAATTTTAATGGAGCTTTTCTATATAGCCCATCTTTGAACAAGACTGTTTGAAGTTGCCCA